>Ga0265293_10005937_pt1 | contig 19987 bp, 25 predicted proteins | sample Munlanlewell138R_FD_192505 | JGI IMG/M metagenome (GOLD analysis project Ga0265293, IMG submission 192505) | Leachate microbial communities from a municipal landfill in Southern Ontario, Canada - Leachate well 138R | ecosystem: Engineered > Solid waste > Landfill > Unclassified | place: Canada... | reverse complement strand
ACCTGCTGATATAGCTGCTTCTTCAACTGCTCTCTTCTCAACCTCTGTAACACCAGAAGGTACACATACAACAACTCTAGGTGAAAAAATTGAACGTCCTCGGCTTCCTTTTTTTATAAAATATTTTAGCATACTTTGTGTAATATCGAAATCGGCAATAACTCCGTCACTTAATGGCCTAATGGCAACAATATGTCCTGGAGTTCTTCCGATCATTCTTTTTGCTTCTTCACCTACTGCTAAAACATCTTTAGTATTAGTCTGTATAGCAACAACAGAAGGTTCTCTAATTATTATTCCCTTCCCTTGCATAAAAACTAAAGTATTTGCTGTTCCCAAATCAATTCCTAAATCTTTCGTAAACATATTTAATAAACCCATTATCTTTTGCTCCTTCCTAGTTAAAGCTTTATATTATATCTTTTTCTTTTAAACTAATATATTTATTGTTTCCAATAATAATGTGATCGAGTACCTTAATGCCTAAAATATCTCCTCCTTCATTTAACCTCCTAGTTATAGCTATATCCTCCTTGCTAGGTGCAGGGTCGCCACTAGGATGATTATGAACAAGAATTATCGAGGCACTACTTTTTGCTATAGCTTCCTTAAATACTTCCCTAGGATGAACTATAGAAGAATTCAAACATCCCACAGATATATCTTCGATAGCTATTACTTGATTTTTAGTGTCTAGCATAACTATTTTAAAATGCTCTTTCTTCAAATGTGTCATATCAAGCATTAGCAAATCAACAATATCAGTTGGTGAAGTGATTTTTGTCTTTTCTTTAAGTGTACTAATCATAACTCTTTTGCCTAACTCTACAGCTGCTAAAATTTGAGCTGCTTTGCACTCCCCTATTCCTTTAACCTTCATTATCTCTTGCAGGCTTGTATCGGTTAGAAAAGAAATCCCTTCTTTTTTGCCTGCTAAAAGCATCTGAGATAATTCAATTGCAGTATTTTCTCTGCTTCCCGTTCTAATAATTATAGCCAATAATTCTGTATTTGATAATGATTTAGATCCATATTTATAAAGTTTCTCTCGTGGTCTTTCATCCTCTGGTAAATCTTTAATCGTATAACTAAAGTCTCTTTCCATAGTCCCTCCCAAAGAAAATCAAAGAATTTTAGTATTAAAATGCCTTTCTAAGAGCTTATCAACCTTAACAATAGGTAGACCTACTACATTGGAATAGGGTCCTTCGATCCAATCTACCAAAATCTCACCGTAACCTTGAATACCATAAGCTCCAGCCTTATCCTTAAATTCTCCAGTACTTATATAACTCTTTATCTTCTCTGCTTGTAATTCTCTGAATTTGACTTTAGTTATTTCATAATCTACGATTTTTTTTCCTGTACTTGTGTCTATTATTGCTATACCTGTAATTACAGAATGTTCTTTACCACTTAAGCTTTGGAGAATCTTATAGGCGTCTATTTCATCTTTTGGCTTTCCTATAATCCTATCCAAAAAAACAATTGTATCTGCTGCTAGCACTATTGCATCATAGTCTAAATTTTTAGAAATATCTTCTGCCTTTTGAAAGGCAAGAGACATAACTACCTGAAAGGGATTGTCATTAAAAGAGATATTTTCTTCAATATGACTTTTAATTATTTGAAAATCCACATTATATCTTTCTAGTATTTCCCTTCTTCTTGGAGATGAAGATGCTAAAATAATTTTTTTCATAATATCACCTATAATCTTTTATACATAAAGAAAGCTAATAAAAATCCAATTGCACTAGCAATATTTATATCAATAATAAACCCAAATGTAAGCTCTATAACACTTAAATCTAGATGTACCGGTGTCTTAATCCCGATAGGATAACTATAAGCCAGTAATGGAATCTTATCCCCTAACAGGTTTCCAATTACTCCGCCTAGCACAACCCCAATAATAATCAAAGCAAAGAAAAGCGCTAGACTCCTATTTTTTGGTCTCATGTTTAACCTCCTTATGCTAATTTTAGGTTTCCCTCATTATTTTTTTCATATTCTTCGATGTTAATCTTGAGCCTAACCCAACAAAATAACCAGTAAACAAACTCAATAAAGTCATAAAAGGAAAATAAGAAAAAATTTTCAGATTTTCCATTATAAGACTGGCTGCTAGAAGCTGTCCAGCATTATGAAATATTGCTCCAAAAATACTCACTCCTATTAGACTAAAATATCTTGAATAATATCTAAATACTATGGTCATTGCTAAGGTGCTTAGAATTGCTCCAGAAAGACTATAGGCTAATCCTGAAAAGCTTCCTGTAGCTAATGCAAATACTATTGATCTTAATATGGCAATTACAAAGGCTTCTTTGTAGCCAAACAATACTAAAGAAATAAGGCAAACTATGTTGGCTAGTCCAAGCTTCATCCCTGGCAACAAAATAGGTATTGGAATCATTGATTCTATAATACTAAGGGCAAGTCCTAAGGAAACTAATAATGATAGGAAAATAAGTTTTTTAAGTCTCTTCATGCTACTCACCCTTTTCTAATAACTAATATGATCGATTTCATCAATTGAATTCTTGTCTGACTTTATCTCTACTATCATTCTGTTAGGTAAACAAACAATAATTTCACCCTGTGAAGATATCCAGCCTTGCTTAACATCTAACTTATCAGGACAATCTGCCTCTATAACCCTAACCCTTTCCTCACCAATCTCTATTTTATTATAGCCAAATTCTGTCTCTATATCTATAGTTTTGCCTACCATATTTGCCCCAAAAGAAACCTTTTTAATCTCCTTGCCATCTACCTGTACACTAACATACTTTTCACCAGTTGTTGTTGAATAATTCTTAACAAAATATATCCCTATTAAGCTCAACAATAACACCAAAATTATTAGAATCTTGTCCCATTTTGTCATCTGCTACATTCCTTTAAAATAATATTAATAAATAATTTTAAAAAATTTCTATACATATTAGACTAAAAACATGAAAAATGCATATTATCACATAATAAGTTTACCATTTACATATTCTATTTACAAGTTGTAATTTTTGTTTAGAAAAGGTGAAAAAACATACCACAGGGTTAAACCAGTGGTATGTTTATATGTTAAAATTTCTTTATAAATGTTAGTTAGCTTATTTAAAAAATCCTCTATATTCTCCATACCCTTCCGTTTCTAAATCTTCCTTCTTAATAAATCTTAAGGCAGCACTATTTATGCAGTATCTAAGACCTCCTAATTCTCTTGGCCCATCAGTAAAAACGTGACCTAGATGAGAATCTCCATGTCTGCTTCTTACCTCAGTTCTTATCATTCTATGACTTTTATCAAGCTTTTCTATTACATTTTCATTCTCTAGTGGTTTTGAAAAACTTGGCCATCCACAACCTGAATCAAATTTATCCTTTGATGTGAATAATGGTTCTCCTGTAACAATATCTACATAAATACCTTCTTCATTATAGTCCCAATATTCATTTTCAAATGGTCTTTCTGACATGTTTTCCTGAGTTACCCTATATTGAAGAGGAGAAAGTTTTTTCTTTAATTCTTCATTGCTTGGTTTTTGATATCTGTTTTGTTCCATTTTTTCACCTGCTTATATATATTCTTAAATATATTATTACCCTATTTCCTAGGGTTCATTTAAGATTAATCTTAATTCAAACTATTTGCAGTAAGAATTTTTTAGTTACATTATGTGCATATTTATATTGAGAACTGTTGAAAAAACAAATATAAGAAAGGATGATTTAATAGTGAAAAATCATGTGAAAAGAGATAAAATCACTGTAAATACCATATCACCAGCAAATGATGTAAAGTCAGTATCAAACTCTCCTATTCAAAACGCACAAGATGCCAACTTCTGTGTATATGCAGGTATGAGGCATGCTGTTGGTTCTATTATAAAAAATGAGGACGGCTCAGAAGTTGTCTGCTCAGAGGATGGTTCTTGGCAAAATAAAACAAACTAATTTTTTCTAATAATAGCGTAACACAAATTTCTACAATTAATATAATGTATTAAGGTTAAAGCTTAACTTTATTAATTGATAGGAGGTAGCATTATGGCTGATGCAAAAGGATGTTTTGGAGGAAATGGAAGTGAATTACTGTTTTTCTTCTTAATATTAGTAGTTTTATTTATGCCATATGGCAGATATTAAAGTTTAACAAGATATGATAATGAAATGACCACAGATTAAGCTTGTTTTAAATTTTATATCAATAATTTATCATGAATATATTAAGGCTTAAAATTTTTACTAAATGTTATTCTACTAAAAAGCTCCCCTAGTAAATAAAATGTATTTACTAGGGGAGCCTTGATTTATATAGGGGAAACTCTTGGGTTTTATAATAATTCTATTACTTACTATTTTAAGTTTGAAGTAGTAAGTATCTTCCTTAATACAGATTTCTTTCTTCTAACTTTGTTTTCTTCAAGATTTTCATATTCATAATTCCAATAAACATCACCTTTAAGTACACATGAATCATAATCATCAAGGATAGCTCTTACTTCTTTAGATAATAGGAACAATGCTATTATATTTGGTATAGCCATAATGCCCATGAACATATCTGCCAATTTCCAAACAGATGTTGCATCTATGATTGTACCAATTACTAGAGCTGTTATAGATATGGCTTTAAACATATTTACTGTTATAGCTTTAGAGTTAAATACCATTTTTACATTTGACTCTGCAAAATAATACCAGCCAACAATAGTTGTAAGTGAAAAAAATGATAAGCAAATTGATAAAAACATGCCACCAAATATTCCAAACCCTGATGCAAAACCATTTTGAGTCATTACAGTAGCGCTTTCCGTCATTTCTAATGCAGATATGTTATGATTATATGCTCCTGAAGATAAGTTTACCATAACTGTTGATAAGCAAATTAAGAATGTTGAAATAAATACTCCTATCATCGCAGTAAAACCTTGCTCCGCAGGGTGTTTAGTATCAGCAACTGCATGAGAATGTGGTGTTGAACCCATACCTGCTTCGTTTGAGAAAAGTCCTCTTGAGAGCCCAAATCTAATAGTCTGTTGAACCGTAATACCAAGTGCTCCACCTCCAATTGCTGCTGGAGAAAATGCACCTGTAAAAATACTTTTTATTGCAGGTAAAAAGCTTCCTAAATTCATAAGAATTATTATTAAGCTACCTAAAATATATGCCCCTGCCATTGTAGGTACTACTTTTTCTGCAAAGGACGCTATTCTTCCCATACCACCCATTAGTATTAGAGCAACTATTATTGATAATCCTATTGTTACACTAATAGTGGGTACTCCAAATGCCTCGCTTACAGAACCTGCAACAGAATTTGATTGTACCATTACACCTACAATACCCATTGCAGCAATACAAGCAATTGCAAAGAATAATGATAATTTTTTTGATTTCAAGCCATGTTTGATATAATAAGCAGGTCCGCCTACTAGCTGCCCGTCTTTAATTTCTCTGTATTTTTGTGCTAGTACTCCTTCGCTGAAAATAGTAGCCATTCCCAAAAATGCTGATACCAACATCCAAAATGCAGCTCCTGGTCCGCCAGCTGCTATAGCTGTAGCAACGCCTACTATGTTTCCTGTACCAACTTGAGCTGCAACTGCTGTAGATAGTGCCTGAATAGGTGTCATTTTCCCTTCTTCTACTGGCTCCTTACTATTTAGTCCTGAAAGCATCTTCTTTAATGCTGGAAATAATCTAGTCACTTGTATAAACTTAAGTCTAATTGTCATGAAAATTCCTGTACCTAAAAGAGCAACTATAAGTACATAATCCCATAAGACTTTGTTTATGGAGTCAATAATGATAATAATGGTTTCCATATTCATACTCTCCTTTTATTAGTTTATATAAGTTGATAACAACAACGGGGTATCGTTTTCCTTCAAGTAGATTATGCTATCATTTTCTATATACTGATTATAACTAGCTACCTTCAAAAAACTACAGAAAGTTACGTAACAAAAAAATATTTTTTTTTTATAATTTTTCTGCAATAAAAAAAGGGTTGAAGAATAATCATTCTTTTCAACCCTTTTCACTACTTTATGTTGCAATAATAAATCATACCATTAAAAAATTTTTTAAGATTTACCTTCCCTCTTTTTTTACTCTTACCTCTAATGAAATCCATTTCTATTTTTATTTGCTCAAAATTATATAATCCATTAGAGTATTCAGTAAATATTTCATTCATGTAGTCCTCTATTCCTAAGTTAGCAAGATTAATCATTCCTACAGTAGCAGTCCTTCTTATCCTTTGCTCCATAGTTTTAACTTGGTCTGTAAAGTGACTACATAACTCTTTCACAGAAAAATCAGACATATCTTGCTTTGTATCGAGCAAATAGTTAATGATATTAATTATATCTTGGCTTCCGTTTTCTCCAATAATTCCAATTCTATGCATTACTCTCTTTACTTCCTCTATGTTATCTTCTGGAATTTTTATATCTTCATCTTGTTTATTAGAAAACAAACTCTGAATTTGAATTAATTTTCGATTCATATTTAATTTTTCTTGAACTTTTTGAATAACGCTTTCAACCTCTATAGCATTTATTGGCTTATTAATAAAATACTCAATTCCATTTTCATATGCTTTGCCTATCATATCCTTAGAAGTCACCTGTGATACCATTATGAATTGCATATCAGGAAATTTGCACTTTGCTTCCTTTACTAGTGTTATTCCATCCTTTCCCGGCATCAATAAATCCACTAGTACTATGTCAGGTTTTAAGTTTTGTATTTCTAATAGACCTTTAATTCCATCATTAGCCGATCCTAATACTGATCCTAACTCTCTGTCAAATATTACTTTTTCCAATATTTTAATAATATTATTATCATCTTCAATAATAAATATATTCATCTCACACCTCCAGAGATTCTTTTGGTATGTAAACACTGAATATTGATCCTTTACCAACTTCAGAGCTTACAGTAATCTCACCACTAAAATGAACTTCAACTATTTCTTTGACAACACTTAATCCTAATCCCCTGTTAATCTCACCTGTAGTATAATTTATTTTAGTAGAAAACCCTGGAGAAAATATATGATTTAAGTTTCCTTCTTCTATTCCTAAACCTGTATCAGTGACTATAAAAGTATGTTGATTCTCTTTGATTTTGTGAATAAGTTTAATCTCAAATTGCTCCTTTGAATCTGGTATTGAATCTATCCCATTCATAATTAAGTTTCTAAGTATTGACATAAGATAATAATGCTTGGAGGTATAAAAATTATCTCCTGCTTCAAAATGCAATTCAATATTCTTCTCTTTAAAATCTACTTCTCTTTTCATGGATTCATGTAATATGTTCAATATCTCTTTGAAATTCATACCCTGATCTTGTAGCTTGTTTTCAGTAATCTCTCTCATTCCTCTTAGAACTAAACCATATTCTTTTTTTATTTCATGAACATCTCTCGCTATGGTTATTGCCCTGTCTGCCCAATTGTCTCTATCCTGATCTAATTTAATTATTTCAAATAATCCATAGGAGTTAGACATCACTCTTTCTATGTTATTCATATTCTTTTCCATCCAATACATCTCAGTTTTTAATTGTGCTGTTAGCCAAAGTAGTCTTCGGTATCTATTTTCATGCTCTTCCTTTAAAAGTAGCATTCTATAATATTTTAGTCCATTTAATGCTAGCCATACTATACTTGAACGCACTATGGCTACTAACAATAAGGTAGTTATAATTCCTAAATCAAGCTGTGAAACACCAGCTGTTACTCTTGCCAATACCTCAATTATATTTGCAAAAAAATCACTAATAATCATAGTTAAAAATAACTTATTAATGTCGTCCTTTACGTTTCTTCTACTAAATAACGAGTATATAATACAATAAAAGGTATAGAATAATATCTCAAATTGGTATGACCAAAGGACCTCGTTAATACTGCCGTTTTTTATGTAATATAGAAGTATTCTTAGGAAATATGTAAATACTCCTGATGCAATACCTGTCTGAATTGGCTTTAAATCTTCATAAAGAAAAAGAAGCAATGCTAAGAAAACTATACCTAATGAAACTCTAAAATCAGTAGCTAAAAACCCAATATTCATTTGGGAAAACAAGGCAACTATTAAAGATACAGCACCTACTTTTATTAGTTTTTTCAAATTAATCCTCTCCTAATTCTTGGCTACAGAGTTAATAAGCTACATACAGTTTATCATGAATTCTTTATATATACAAAGGTCTGATTTACAAAAAACTGCATCTTAATATGAAAAAAACCTGCTAATTTAGCAGGTTTTTTGATTCTATTTTAGAAGTTTGTATCATTTCAATAGCATCCTTAGGACACTTCTTAGCACATGCTTCACAGCCAATACATTTATCCTCTATTATTGTGTGTTTTGCCTTCAGTTCTCCTTCAATTGCATCTACTGGACACTGTTTTTTACAAATAGTACATCCTATACATTTCTCATCATGAATGTATGCCTTTTTTCTACTTGCAAAATCTGCCCATATTGCTTTAGTTGGACACTTTTCCGCACATATCATACAATTTGTACATTTTTCATAGTTAATTGTAGCAAGATTGTTTTCAAACTCCATGGCACCAAATGGGCATGCCTTTACACAGATTTGACATCCTATACATCCTACAGTACATTTTACCTTAACGTCTTTTCCAAACTCCTTACTATTACAGTCAACAACAACTTTTTGCTCGTAAGGAACCATTTTAATAACAGCCTTTGGACATTCGGTCACGCATCTCTCACAGGAAGTACATTTTTCTGGATTTATTACTGCTATTCCATCTATTATATCAATTGCATCAAACTGACATACGCTTACACAGGTACCCAGTCCCATGCAACCATAAGAACACGCCTTGCTTCCACCAGAAACTAAGGCCGCAGCTTTACAATCTTGTATTCCTGCATACTCAAATTTTTCAAAAGCATTGCACCTAGTGCCTCCACAAGTAACTCTAGCTACTTGCTTTTCAACACCACCTGCAGTTGCTCCCATTATTTCTGCAATTCTCTCTGCACTTACTGCTCCACCTACAGGACAGCCATTTACTGGTGCACTTCCACTAGCTATTGCACTAGCTAATCCATCACACCCTGGAAATCCACAGGCTCCACAGTTGGCTCCTGGTAAAGCTCCTCTTACCTCTTCAACTTTTGGATCCACTTCAACTGCAAAGACTTTAGCTGCTACTGCTAGACCAGCTCCAAATACAAGACCCAAACCACTTAAACTTACTACAGCAGTTACTATACTATTCATTGCCTCATTCACCTCCTATATAAGTCCAGTGAAACCTAGAAAAGCTATTGACATAAGTCCTGCTGTAATAAGTGCAACAGGAAAACCTTGAAAAGCTTCAGGCACATCAGCTAAGGCAAGTCTTTCTCTTATACCAGCAAAAAGCACTATAGCTAATGTAAAACCTAAGGCAGCTCCTACAGCATGAACCACACTTTCTAGCAAATTCAATTCCATTTGGATATTCATTATTGCAATACCTAAAACTGCACAGTTAGTAGTAATAAGTGGTAGATATACCCCTAAAGCTTGATAAAGCGTCGGGCTAGCCTTCTTAACAAATAATTCTACTAGTTGTACTAAGGCTGCAATTATCAATATAAAAACTATTGTCTGCATATACTCTAATCCAAATTTATCTAATATTGATACCTGAGCTACATAAGTTGCAGCAGAGGCTATGGCCATAACAAATGTAACTGCTGCCCCCATACCTACTGCAGTTTCAACTTGCTTAGATACGCCAAGAAAAGGACAAATACCTAAGAATCTTGACATTACAAAGTTATTAACTAATATTGAGCTAAGCAAAATTGTAAAGATACTCATCTATATCTCCCCCTGACTGTTCAAAGCTCTTTTTTTAGTAATCCAATTCTTAAATCCAATTAATATTCCTAAAGCTAGAAAAGCACCAGGAGGTAATATCATCAATAGTGCTGGCTTATATGCAGCTCCGAAAAGCGATAATCCAAAAATAGATCCTGCCCCTAAAAGCTCTCTTACTGATGCAAGTATAACAAGGGCTAGAGTAAAACCAAGGCCCATTCCTAAACCATCTGCTATAGACCTAATTGGACCAAATTTAAAAGCAAAAGCTTCTGCTCTGGCTAATATTATACAGTTAACAACTATTAGTGGAATGTATAATCCTAAGGAAGCATATAGTGCAGGTACATAAGCATTCATAATCATCTGTATCAAGGTAACGAATGAAGCAATTATTACAACAAAGGCTGGAATCCTTATTTTATCTGGTATAACCTTTCTCAAAAGTGATATAACCAAATTTGAACCAATTAAAACGGCAGTTGTAGCCAATCCCATAGACAGACCACTCATAGCTGAAGTGGTAACTGCTAGTGTTGGGCACATACCAATCAATTGTACAAATGTAGGGTTTTCATCAATTAATCCATTTTTCAAATCCTTTAAGCTCATAGCTTCACCTCCATTAATGTAAATCTATTTTGCAAGCTTACTAGTGAAAACATCTATAGCCATATTTACACCGTCTGCTACAGACATTGTAGTTATTGTAGCTCCAGAAATTGCTTGAATTTCGCTATCTTTAGGAGCTGACTTCACTACTGATATATTTGAAGATGTTTGTTTGCCAACAAATTGATTTTTGAATTCTGGTTTAGTTGAATTAGCCCCTAAACCTGGTGTCTCAGAGTGGCTAACTACTTTCATACCAGTGACTTGTCCATCCACAGAAATACCAGTAATAATTTCAATGTCTCCACCGTATCCAGAGGATCTAGCTTTTATTGTATATCCAACTAATTCATCTGCAGAATTCTTCCCAGTGAAAACTTCTTTAATTTTATTGTTTTCAGTAACTATTGCATTAAATTCGCTTTCATCTAGAGGCTCAAATTTTTCAGCAGATGGAAGGACTTCTTGTCTTGCCTTATTATTCTCCTGTTCCTGAACCTGTGCAATTTTTTCACTTGTTGCTTCATTAGCAAATGCAAGAAGTGTGGCAGCTATTGCTGTTATAACAAAAAGTATTAAACCAAGCTTAATAATCTCACGCATTCTGCTTCACCTCCCCAAATACTTTTGGGCTAGTATATTTATCTATTAATGGTGCTACAATATTCATTAGAAGTATCGAATAAGATACACCTTCTGGATATCCACCTTTGAGTCTGATTATAGCTGTTAATAGACCTGCTCCTATTCCAAATATTATCTGTCCCTTCCTAGTAACTGGAGAAGATGAATAGTCTGTAGCCATAAAAAACGCTCCCAGCATTAATCCACCAGCAAGTAAGTGATAAGCAGTATTTTCTACTCCACCACCAAAAGCAAGCATTATAACTGCTACTGTTCCTATATAGGTAAATGGTATTCTCCAGTTAATCACTCCTCTATATAGTAAGTATATTCCACCAATTATCAGTAAAATAGCAGACGTTTCACCTAAGCTACCACCAACATTTCCTAGTAGCATATCCGTTAATGAAGGTAAAGTTCCTTCAGCTTGTCCTTTTAATATAGCTAAAGGTGTTGACGTAGTTACAGCATCAACCCCTGGTTTTACCCAATCAGTCATTATTGTTGGCCAAGATGCCAAAAGCATTGCTCTAGCAGCTAGGGCAGGGTTCATAAAATTATGCCCTAATCCACCAAAAAACTGTTTTACAATTGCTATAGCAAATGCAGAACCTATAACTGGTATCCACCATGGTGCAGAAGCAGGTATGTTAAAAGCTACTAGTAATCCAGTTACTACTGCACTTAAATCATTTATAGTTATTGGTTTTTTTCTAGCTTTCTGAAATATAGCTTCAGTAGCTACTGCTGACGCTACAGAAAGAGCGATTAACATGAAAGCATTCAATTTAAAGAAATACACACTGGCTAATGTTGCAGGAAGAAGTGCAATAATCACATCCAGCATTATTCTAGAAACAGTTTCATCTGACCTTATATGTGGAGAAGATGATGCAATTAATCTATTATCCATTATTATCCCTCCAATCAATTAGCTTTTCTTCTTTTTGCTAACACTTCTTTTTTTGCTACCTTTATTGATTGTAGTAGTGGTCTCTTAGATGGACAAACAAAAGAACATGAGCCACATTCTATACAATCTAATACATGATATCTTTGGGTATCATCATATTGTCCTTTTAAAGACAACTGACTAATAAATAGTGGTTGTAAATTCACAGGACAAATATATACGCACTTACCACATCTAATACAAGGATTAGGCTCTGGAATTTTAGCTTCTTTTTCATTTAAGACTAATATTCCTGAAGTTCCCTTAATAACAGGCACCTCATCTGTGAATTGAGCTAGCCCCATCATTGGTCCACCCATTATTATTTTACCAGGAGCTTCTTTAAATCCTCCACACTGAGCAATAATATCTTTAAATGGTGTTCCTATCTTTACCATAAGATTTTTGGGTGTATTTATTGCACTACCTGTTACAGTAACTATCCTTTCTACTAAAGGCATTCCAATTTGTATTGCATTAGCAATTGAATATGCAGTACCTACGTTGTTTACAATAACTCCTACATCCATTGGAAGTCCTCCAGATGGTACAACTCTACCAGTCGCAGCATTTATAAGTCTTTTTTCATCGCCTTGGGGATACTTAGCTACAAGGGATATTACTTCAATATCAGAATCCTTTTCTGCTGCTTTAACCATTGCGCTTATAGCATCTGGTTTATTATTTTCAATTCCTATATAACCTTTATTTACTCCTACTGCCTTCATTAATGCCCTAAGTCCATAAACTACCTTTTCTGGATGCTCTAGCATCAATCTGTGGTCAGCAGTTAAGAAAGGTTCACATTCTGCACCATTAAGAATGACAGTATCAATTCTTTTATCTGGCGGTGGAGATAATTTCACATGTGTAGGAAATCCAGCTCCTCCTTGTCCGGTTATACCAGCTTCTTTAACAATCTCAATAATTTCTTCTTTAGTAAGTTTTTCAATATCCCCCTTAGGTTTAACGTTTTCATGAATCTCATTCAATCCGTCTGATTCTATTGTTATACACATAACTCCACTTCCAGTTGGAGTATCCATTGAAGATACTTTCTTAACTAGACCTGAAACACTTGAATGCACTGGTGCAGATACAAATGCCTTGGCTTCGCCAATTTTCTGTCCAACCTTAACCTTGTCGCCTACTTTAACAATAGGTTCACATGGAGCTCCTATATGCTGTTGCATTGGAATAATAACTACCTTTGGTTCTTCAGCTTTTTCTATCTCAGCTTTTTCTGAGTACCTTTTATAGTGTGGAGGATGTATTCCACCTTTAAAAGTAAAGCTCTTAAGATTCATACTCTTCACCTCTTGCTAGTTAGTTTTATATTTGCATGATTCCAAAATAACCTATTCTACCCTTGTATACAAAAAACCTGCATTGACAAGAAATAAACAATATCAATGGCTATTTCTCCTGTTTATCAAAAACATGTAGAAAAAGCTTAAATATTGTCTTAATGACTCTTTTTATGCAGTTCTAGACTAATAAAATAGGACCTTTATTCTAGGCCCTTATTCACTTACGTATACAATTGTAACATCTTTTTCACTTTATGTACACACTTTGGCGATTTTAGTCATAAAATTAATTTTTACATTATTTGTTTAATTCCTCAATGTTTTCATTTATGTAATCTTGAACCCATAAGATAACTTTTGGGGTGTTCATACTAATCTGTCCCAATAGTTTTTTTATCTCTTTTGTACAGAATATAAATTTCTTATTATTTATCTTATGAAGATATAAAATATCAATTTTTTCTTCTCTGCTCAATATGGCTGATATTGTACTACCCATATTACCTATTGGTGCTCTATCAATATTGTCGTGTTTAAATGATGCTACTACCTCAGTTCCTTTACCCTTCTCTGAAATAATATGGAAATCACCATTTGCTCTTAATGCTGCCGATTTAAAAAGCGATAATCCAAGTCCTACACTTCGTGTTGTTCTGGTTGTGGTAAAGGGATTATCTACAACAATAAGTAGTTCTTCATCCATACCTCTTCCATTATCTCCTATGGTTATTTGAAGAAGATTTTTTTCTAATTCTTCAATAATAGCAATTTTTATTAAACTAGCTTTAGCGCTTATGGAGTTTTCTACCAAATCTAATATGTGTAATGATAATTCTTTCAATTTATATCACAACCTGCCTTAAGATAATCTATTACTGAACTAACTGTAGCTCTACCTAAGTCCATATGATAATCTGCTTCACTTATACTAAAAAGATAATGAGCATCAGAATTATTGACAATCTTATATTTTTCTAGATTTAATACACCTACCATTTTTTTCAACCTTTTCATGTCATGGACTTCTATTGTTCTTATATCTATATTATCAGGGAAAAATCCCAATGTCGATAATATACTAAACGAGCTGTTGTCTACATGAGCAGGAACAACAACCCCATTATGCTTCTCGACTAGGTTAAATATTTCTTCTAAAGAATATTTGCTGCTACCCAAAAGCATTTTTTCCACTTTCCCTATAATATTATCTTCTTTATCAAATAAAAGTTGTTCTCCAAACAGTATCTCCTTATTTGTAATATTGGCAAGGCTGTCATATATTAAATCCTGGAAACTCATTCCATCTTCAACGGTTGAGAAGTAGCATAAAACATGTACTTCCTCTCTTGTGGTTACCTCAATACCTGGAACTACTAAAATTTCTCTTTTCTTGGCTACTTCTACAACTGCTTCTAAGTTTAGCATGGAATTATGATCTGTAACGGCTATAATCTTTAAACCTTTTAAAAACGCCATATTGACTATGTTATTAGGTGTCATATCCTTATCTCCACAGGGGGATAAACCAGAGTGAATATGAAGATCATAGGCTAATTTCATATTAAAGTCCAATTTCTTTTAGTTTACTTGTTACTTCAAATGCACTAAGTCTTGATTTTAGAAGGGGAATCCCAACTTCTTTAGCCTTTTCAATAGCATCCTTTTCTATCTCCATTCCCTCTACAATTATAATTCCAGATAAATCTACTAAAGTTGCAACTGCAATAATGTTTATATGTGTTTGAATTGTAATCCATAGATTATTCTTTTCAGCCTTAGACATCACTATGCTTAACAAGTCTCCAATATAAACACCTTCTGCTTCTCTTTCCTCTAATTCAGTTCCCACTACTACTTCAAGGTTTAATTTATCAATTATTGTAGAAAGTTTCATAAATTCCCTCCAATTTCTACTTGTTTTTTATTCTTTCCTTTAAAACAAATATACAATCTTCTATGTTGGCATCTCCCCTAACTATATCTTCAGCAAGTGCATTACATGAAGGAGCGCCACATGAGCTACAATCAATTCCTGGTAGTTCTCTGCGTATTTTATTCAAAAGTTCTATTTTTTTTATGGCCTTGTTAATATCATTATCTAAAACCATTACTCCCTTTGGAGTTATTTTTTCTGTCCAATTTATAATCCCTTGAGCTACAATCTCGTTTATATATTCGTCATTATTAATTTCAGACCCTTCAGTTGACCGAGCAATATTTCTTATTCTTGCTTTAGCTATAAAAGGGTTTTCTACGTTAAGAGGCCCTCCTACACAGCCACCTATGCATGCTAGTCCTTCAAAATAATCTATACTATTTAACTTTCCAAGCTCTATTTCTTCAAGTACTTTAATTACATTTTCTATTCCATCTACTGCCAGGTAGTTCTCTAATCCAATGGCATAGCTTTGTCCACCAACTCTTCCCCATCCAATCCCTTTTGGAGAAGCCTTAGTATGATTTTCTGTTTCCTGTATATCTTTATAATTTTTTATTATATCTCCATATATTGATTTAATAGAAAATGCTCCATTAAGATAAGACTTTTTTATCCCAATAGGTCGTTTTATACTAGTTACCTTTGCTGGGCATTGTGCCAAATAAAAGATACCAATATCATCAAATTCTAACCCTAGTTTATTCATGGCTGTTGTTTTTACTATTCTAGCTGCCACTTCCATTGGAGACTCAACTTTAACAATATTATCAATTAAAGTCGGAAATCTAACTTGAATAATTCTAAGAATAGCAGGACAAAGAGAAGAAATTACTGGTTTTTGTATATTGTTATTCTTTAAAATATCTCTAATAGCTATTGTTATTACATCTGCTGCCCGACCTTCATCATAAACATAATCAAAGCCTAAAGCTTTAATTCCAGAAAAAACTCTATTCATATCTACACTTCCACTAAACTGGCCATATAATGACATAGGTGAAATAGCAATATTATACTTGAAGTTTCTTAATACTTTCAAATCATCTGCTATGACATCCTGAGCATGGTAAGGACATACTCTGATGCATTCTCCACAATCAATACATCTATCCTGAGTAATTACTGCCTTTTTTTCCCTTATTCTTATGGCTTCAGTAGGGCACTTTCTCATGCAATTTGTACAACCATTGCATTTATCATCATCTAATACTACAGAGTGAAAATACTCATTCAACTTAATCACCCCTACTTATTTTATATAGTTAACTTATACTTCATGGAGACAATGGTTTCCTTTTGTTCTTGTGACACGATATTGAAGACATCAGCGCATCTTTTCATATTTGGTATACCCATACCTGCTCCAAAACCTAGCTCTCGAACTTGATTAGATGCAGTAGAAAACCCTTCTTGCATAGCTAACCCTATATCTTTGATTCCTGGACCTGTATCATGTGCTGTAACATCAATTTCATTAGAAGAAATGGAAACTATTATCTTCCCCCCGTATGAATGAATGACAATATTCATTTCTGCTTCATAAGTTGCGATTGCAACTCTTCTCACTATTTTTGAATCAATGCCTAATTGATTTAGTACTTTTTTTACATTACTTGATGCTTCCCCTGCACTCTTGAAGTCATTCTTTAACACCATATATTCTAATAAAATCGTATCATTATTTTCATTCATTTATCTTAGCACACCCTCTATTTTTACTCCTAGCAAGCCTTTCTCAAAGAGTTTTCCACTGGTGGTATATAGAGTGTATTCTGTAGTCATCAATGTAATATCTTTTTCTAGTGCTAAATCGATTAATTCTTTATTTGGCATCTTTCCTCTAACAAATACAATAGCAAATAGATCTGCGACCTCGGCGGTTCTTATTACCTGTGGATTTGTAAGTCCTGTTAACAGAATGGATTTTTCATTAACATAGGCAAGTACATCACTCATTAAATCAGAGCCAAATGCTGAGAACACCTCCCGTTCTAAAAACTTCTCACCAACTAATACTTTGGCCTCTAATATGTCTCTAATTTCAAGCAGTTCCATTTTTTCACCCCAATCTTATTTATAGAAAGTTACAATTTTAAAAATATGCTCAGTCATACTTGTTAAACTAATGTCATTATGTTCTAAAGTTTTTTACTAAATTTCAAAGTTTGATTTACTCAGGCTTAGTTAATCTATCTTCGCTTGATACTACATTAACAAATGCATCTTCATAAACTTCTCTAACACTTTCTAAGAAGCCATAGGCTTCTTCCTTTGCTTGAAATTCCCCTGCAAAAACCTTATATGTATCTCCTATATTGACTATATATCCGTTGTTTATATTGTTTCCCTTAATCTCATTAATGAAAATCTCTGCATTTGTTATACTGCTAAAGTTTCCTATCTGTACTCCATAATATACAGTAACAGGGTTTCTAGAATCTGAATCTTTAACAGTCAAATCATTAGGATTTGATTCTAAATCTTCAATATCCTCTATTTGACTAAAATCATTATCTAATTCATAATTGTTATCCCCTATATTACCTAACCCCTCTTCAAGATTACTAATTGTACTTTCACCTTCTTCTAATCTAGGCAATATTACATTTTGAACTAAAGCAAATGCTAGCACAATAGAAATGATAGGTGCAATTACAAAAAACGCAAAAATTGTATAAAATCTTTCCTTACCAGTTTTGGTTACTTTGCTTCTCATTGTTCTTCTCATAAAGCTTGCCTCCCCCTTTTCTTTATATTATAGATTATGACTGTTATCCAAAATTAATTATTAAATATTCTACTTAGTCATAATTTAATAAAAGAATAATAGGGCTTTGCTGTCACTTGAGGAAAAAAGGCTGGCTTTATATATTCCTTAATACTATAACTATCATACTAAGAATATTCGATATGTAAAACGTTTTTCCTGCTAGTTTATTAACAAATTTAAGTGTATAAGTCTTTATTTTGCACAGAATCTTATATTAATCTAGTTCATTTGTGCATAAAAAAAGAGTAGATAATACTAAGTATCTACTCCTCAAAAATTATCTGAAACTAAATATTATTCGTTTTCATCTTGAGCTTCATAAATGTAAGTTCCTATGTTTATATCAGATAACTCAGCATAGGTGGTCCCCAATTGACTGTATAATCTATCAGCAAATTCATCTTGAGTAAAGAGCTTTATTCCTTCATGGTCAAAGATAATCTGTTCTGTCTTTATATCCTCATCATTTTCTGCATCTACTATTTCTTTGAACACTGTTCTATATACCATTCCCTTTGTTCCTTTTTCCGGCTCCAAACTCCTATCTACGATGTCATATCTGGCATTCTTATATATACCTACATTTCCACAATAAATTGAGTCGCTCTCACTTATAATTTTATTGTTTTCTCTATCTATTACTACTAATCTACCATTCGAATCCTCAATCTCTACTTTTTCCTCTAAAAACATATGGTCATTTACATAAACTATTTCATCATTAATAGAATGTAAATTTATGTAGGTTTTACCATCTATTTTAATTCTTGCTCCATCGCTTTGTTTTCTTTCACCATATAGTCCTAATCCAGTATAGCGCATAGGAGCTATGGTTATAAGTTGACCATATTCATTAACCGAATATTCAAGATATATATCCTTAGGACGATTGTCTTTACTAGCGTCAATGATGTCAAGATATTGATCCAATACTAAATATTCTCGTAACCTCCCACTATATGTAAGCCAAAAACCATTAATCTTCTTAAGCTTATTTAATTTTATATAATCTAAACTGTCTATATTTACTCCATCTCTAATATCAACATCGTTACTGAATACTTCACTACCTGCTACCACATAACCATCTAATGTTTTTACTTCATAGTACATATAATTGTCTAGTGTTTTATTTATTACTTTTACCGTGCCGTCTGCATTAGTAGTTAGTATTTCTATTTGATTTTCTCCTCCACTAGCACCAATATACGCATAACCGATTCCTTGTCTGAGTAATTCCACATCTATAAAATTATATTTTGGCTCCATTATCCAATCACCATTTACATCCATTATGCCAAATTTGTAATCAGGAACATAATCTTTTCCCTTATCAGCTACTATTGCCCTACCATAATTAGCGAATTGAAAGTCATATTCTTCTCTATACTCATATTTACTCCATAAATTCTCTGGTAAATCTATTCTCTCAACCTTTAACTCGTTATCAAACCTAAATAATCCACTTAAATCTTCATATTGGTCTCTATATTTTATTATACCGAAATCCCCATCCTTAGGGAGTGTAATTATTAATTGCTTTATTTTGTCAAAGTCTTTTTTTAAATCATAGATAACTTCTATCTTATCTATGTCTTTATTGTCATCTATGTTTTCTTCTAAGTCACTTTCATCTACTATCTCTAATTCTTTTTCATCATCTATTGGTGTTTCTTCAACTTGATTACCCACAGTTTTATCACAAGCTGTGGTCATTATTAAAATCAGTAACATTAATGCTACTATTCCTAAGACTCTTTTTTTCATCATTTTTATGAATGTCCTCCTCTATTTACGGGAAAATATAAACGCACTGTTTGTTATTTTTTACCATAGTTTATCTTGTTGTAGGTTGATATAGTTTCTAGAGGAATGTAATTTAGAATATATATGTTCCATATGTA
>Ga0265293_10005936_pt1 | contig 19989 bp, 17 predicted proteins | sample Munlanlewell138R_FD_192505 | JGI IMG/M metagenome (GOLD analysis project Ga0265293, IMG submission 192505) | Leachate microbial communities from a municipal landfill in Southern Ontario, Canada - Leachate well 138R | ecosystem: Engineered > Solid waste > Landfill > Unclassified | place: Canada... | reverse complement strand
CATAACGCAATAGGCAGGCGCCGTTTTATTTATGAAAAAATCCCAAACCCGCACATCAGGCGAGTTTGGGAGATAGTGGATGTCGTGTTTGGGTTGGGTGATTCAGATCAAACTGTAAAAGTCAGGTTATAGCAGAAGATTTTCTGCCTGACGGTCACCAATGACGCCCGTCTCTTCAGACGGCCTGAGTTGTGTTGCCGGGAATAAACTGCATATCCAGCTGAATCCTGGGCGTGCAGGTCTGATCCTTCACGATACAGTCGAAGGCATGTTCAGCCAGCTGGTCCACCTGCTGCTTCATGGTTGTGATGGGCCGCCAGCTGAAGGAACCGTCCACACCGTCGAAACCGGTAACTGAAATATCCTGGGGGATCCGAAGTCCCTTCTCCCCTGCCCGGGCAATCAATCCCAGGGCGATCTCATCATTAGCGCAGACAACGGCTGTCGGCTGCGGGCCGCTCCCTCCGAAGAGCTCGTCAAAGGCCTGTGCTCCGGCCTCCTTGGTCGGCTGCCGGTGGTGGAAGATCAGGTTCTCGGCCAGATCAATGCCCTCATCCAGCAGGGCCTCCCTGAAGCCCATGAAGCGCTCATCGATGGATCGCAGGCTGTCATTGCAGCCGGCGAAGGCAATCTGTCTGTGCTTGAGATCCAGAATATGCCGGCAGATCCGGTAACCTGCCTGGCGGTTGTCCGAGGTAATCAGAGGGATGGACTCGCCGGCAGGCCGGTCAATGGAGACCAGCTTCATGGTCTGTTGGCCGGCCCGTTCCGGTTTGCCGGCAAAGATATCCGCAAAGGGATCCAAAAAGGACCCTTCCGTCAAAACGATTCCAGCCACCCGGACCGAACGGCAGTAACGGTAGTATTCCTGCTCCCGTTTTGGGTCGTTCTCGGTATCGCAGATAAGGAGTGTGTAGTTGTTCTCCAGGGCAAGGGTATTCAGACGTTTGATGATAGCCAGGAAGAAGGGATTTCGCATGTCATAGACAAAAATCGCGATAGCATTGGCCCGGCGGGAAAACATATTCTTGGCCGCCAGGTTGGGCACGTAGTCGTATTTCTCAATCACGGGCAGGACCCGGTCCAGCATGGCCTTGGAAACCCTGTCTGGATTGTTGATGACACGCGAAACCGTAGCGATGGAAACCCCCGCTTTCTCCGCGATCTCCCGGATACTCAAGTCACGTTTCATAAAAGACCCGCCCTGTTTGGAAATCAGATGGATTCATGCTCTTCCATGCGCTTGCCGTAGTTCTTGAAGCGTTCGATCATGTGAACCATCTCATCCTCGTCCAGGATAACAGGCTCTCCCATGGAGGTGGAGCGGCAATAGAGCTCACAGCAGAACTCAATCTCTTCTGTCACATTAAAGGCGTGGTTGAGGTCAACTCCCCCAGCCAGCAGGCCGTGGTTGGCCAGAAGGCAGGCATTGCGGCCCTTCATGGCCTCAAAGGCGTTCTTGGCCAGTTTGACCGTCCCGTAGGTAGCATATTCGGCGCAGCGGACATCGACGCCCGCATAGGCCACAAGATAATGCAGAGGAGGCAGGTCCCGCCGCAGACAGGCTACCGTGGCAGCAAAGGTTGTGTGGGTGTGGATGAGCGCGTGGATATCGTCTCGGTACTTGTAGATAATCCGGTGCATATCACATTCGCTGGATGGGACCGCGTCGCCGTCGACAATTTTGCCGGTCTCCACATCCATGATGACAATCTGGCTCTCGGTAATGACCTCATAGGGAATACCGGAAGGTGTGATGGCCATGAGGTTCTCCTGGGGATTCCAGACACTGAGATTGCCACCCGTCCCCTTGGTCAGTCCTTCAGAAATCAATTTTTTGCCGAACTCGATAAGCTCACGGCGCTCTTTTTGCATGATCATGGTTTGCCTCTCCTTTAGCTGCCTCAGCTAATAGTAACCTATTTATTACCAGTCCGATTACACAAATGTTCAGACGAATCGCAAGCAATTATTGACAATGCGACAATGAGAGTGTATCATACTTGTAACATGTTTCATAGTCCTTTCGGGCACTTGAAAAACCATTTTGGGAACACGGATTAAACGGCTCGTTTCCCCGGCAAATAAGATGATTTGGATAAGGAGACCTCCCATGAACGAACGCATTAAGAAGATAAGGCAACGTCTCTTCGACGTTAAACCCATGGTCAGTTCTGAGCGCTGCCGCATCTTTACTGATTCCATGAAGGCCAGCGAAGGCAAACCCATCGTTATTCGCAGAAGCGATGCCTTCTACGACGTTCTGGACAAGATGACCATCGTCATCGGCGAACACGACCTGATCGTGGGCAACCAGACAGAGACACCCAAATCCTCGCCCATTTATCCCGAGTATTCCGTTGACTGGCTGCGCGAGGAACTGGCTGGTAAACCCTATTTCTTCCACGAAAGACCCGGCGATAAATTCTATATTACCAACGAGGCCAAGGAAGAGATCCTGGACTGCCTGGACTACTGGGAAGGCAAGACTCTTTATGAGTCCTTCCGCAAGACCCTCCCCGACCACATCAATGAAGCCTGGAACGCCAATGTCATTGATGACACCTGGGTGTCCTCCCAGGGGCTGGGTAACGTCATCGTCGACTATGAGGGCGTAGTCAACAAGGGATTGGAAGATGTCATTGACCGCATCGACAAGCGTCTGACGGAAATTGATCCGACAGAGCCCGGCGCCTCCAAGCAGATCTGGTTCCTCCAGGGAGCCCGCCGTTCCAACGAAGCGGTCATCCGCTTTGCCGAACGCATTGCCCAAGCTGCGGAGACCATGGCCAATGAGAGCATTCTGCCCGTCGAACGCAAACGCGAACTTCTGAAGATCGCAGAAGTCAACCGCCGCGTGCCAGCCAAACCGGCCCGCAACTTCCACGAAGCCGTCCAGAGCATCTTCACCATCCTTCTGGCCGTCCACCTGGAAACCAACGGCCACGCAATCTCCCTGGGCCGCTTCGACCAGTACGTCTATCCCTACTATGAAAAAGATCTTGCAGCGGGTACCCTGACCCGGGAGCAGGCCTTGGAGATCGTGGAATCCTTCTTTGTCAAATGCAATGAACTCAACAAACTCCGCTCCTGGCCCGACACCACCTTCTTTGTCGGCTACCAGATGTTCATCAACCTGGCTATCGCCGGCCAGACAGCCGACGGCAGGGACGCGACCAACGAAGTCTCCCACCTTTGCGTGGAGGCCTGTTCCAATCTCAAGCTCTTCACCCCCTCCGTCTCCGTCAAGTATTTTGACGGCACCTCAGACGCCTTCATGATGAAGGCTCTGGAAGCTGCCATTGCACACGAAGGCGGCCAGCCTGCCTTCTACAATGATAAGGCCTTCATGCGGACCCTTGAGAATATGGGCATTGCCGAGGAAGACCGCCACAACTGGTCGCCCGACGGCTGTATCGAAGCCTGTATCCCCGGCAAGTGGGATTGCGCCGCCAAGGGCCCCTGGCTCAACGTTCTCAAGGTCCTGGAGATCACCCTTAACGACGGGGTGGACCCGCGGACAGGCTACAGCTTCCTCAAGCCTGAGAAATCTGTCCTGGAAGCCAGGAGCACAGATGAAATTCTGGAAGCTTATAAGAAGCAGCTGCGCTATTTCATCGACCTGCAGGTTGAGACCGAGCACGTCAATGATGAACTCCACAGCCTCATGGACCCCAACCCCTTCCGCTCCTCCCTGATCGACGACTGCATCGGCCGGGCCAAGGATCTGGTTGACGGCGGTTCCCTCTACTCTGCGGACGGCGGGCCGACCGCCGGCAGCATCAGCGCGGGCGATGCCCTGGCAGGCATCGAATATCTAGTCTTCGACAAGAAGATCCTGACCATGGATCAGCTGCTCCACGCCATGAAAACCAACTTTGAGGATGAGACGACCCAGCCCTCCGGTCCGGACATCCGCCTCATGCTCCTCAACAAGGCGCCCAAGTACGGTAACGACGACGACGCGGCCGATGACTGGACCGTGGCCGTCGAGGACTTCATCGGCTCCACCTACCGCAATGAATGCAAGAGCTCCAAGTACGGCAAGGGTCCCATCCCCGCCTGCTTCTCTTACAGCCAGAGCCCGGTAACCGGCAACGTTTCCTTCGGCAAGAGCATCGGGGCCACCCCCGACGGCCGCTACGCCAGCGAGCCGGTCAACAACGGGGTATCCCCCGCCAACGGAGCTGAACGGCACGGTGCCACCGCCGCCACCAACTCCGTGGCCAAACTCCCCACCATCTGGATCCAGAAGGGCGGCATCTTCAACATGCGCCTGACCAAGGATATTGTCAGCACGGAAGCCAACAGGCAGAAAATCATCGATATGGTCAAGGTCTTCTTTGACCGCAACGGCCAGCAGATTCAGTTCAACGTGGTCGACAACGAGACCCTCTTCGATGCCATTGAGCACCCTGAAAACTACCAGGATCTGATGGTCCGTGTTTCCGGATACAGCGCACTCTTCACGGCCCTTTCGCCGGAGGTGCAGATGGATATCATCAAGCGTGCGGAGTTGGGACTGTAAGACTGTGAACGAGGCAGAAAAAGCTCGAATCTTTAATATTGAACGCTTTGGGACGGAAGACGGCCCCGGAATCCGTACGGTCGTCTTCCTCAAAGGCTGCGCTCTTCGATGTCTCTGGTGTTCCAACCCCGAATCACAAAACTTCGGGCCCGAGATCGTCTTTTTGGAAAATGCCTGCATCAATTGCGCCAAGTGTGTCCAGGTCTGCCCTCAAAAGGCGGTCTCCCTGATTCCCGGTTATGGATATATCACTGACCACAGCAAGTGCGATTTCTGTCTGACCTGTGTTGACAACTGCCTGAGCAATGCCCGCAACGCAGCCGGCCTGCTCTACAGCCAGGAAGAATTGCTGGATATCGTCCTTCGAGATGCCCTCTACTATAAGGAATCGGGCGGCGGCGTCACCTTCTCCGGCGGCGAACCGCTTCTCCAGGCGGAATTCATTGATTCTTTCGCTCAAAAGATCACCGCTCAGGGCTTCAATACCCTGGTGGAGACCTGCGGTCATGTGCCCTCTAACCGCTTCAAGATTGGTTTACAGCACGTTGACTATGTCTATTACGACATCAAGCATATGGACCCGGACTGCCACAGGGAACTGACAGGCCAGTCCAATGATCTGATTCTCCAGAACCTCCGGACGCTGGATCAGGAGCTGGATGCCCTCTACGACCTGCGTTATCCGGTCATACCGGATCGCAACGACGGGACAGCCAACCTGTCCGCCTTTTTTGAATTCGCTTCTGGCTTGAAGCGGGTGGGGGAAATCGTCCTCCTCCCCTATCACCGGCTTGGAGCAACCAAGTACACGGGACTGGGCCGCCCCTACCCCATGGCAGAGACCGAACCCCTGACCCGGGCAGACCTGATGGGCCTGCGTGACCTGGGGGCCTCCTACGGCCTCAAGATGCGCATCGGATAAAGGAGATCCTTCGTGAAAAAGGCGACCATTCTGGGAATTGACTGCGGCAATTCGTCTGTAAGAGTCGTAGTCGGCACCGTGACCGATTCCTCTGTTGAACTGGATGTCATTTTGCAAAGCCCCAACTCCATGACCCGGATCGGCGACTGGTTTGTCTGGGATCCCATTTATATCTTCCGGGAAATCCTCCGGGGCATGGCCCTTGCCTCCAACCAATACGAACGTATCGACTCCATCGGCGTTGCCACCTGGGGCGTCGACTTCGGTCTCTTCTCGCCCGAGGGCATCCTCCTGGGCGATGTCCTGGCCTACCGCAATGAAGCCGGTGCCAGCTACTACGACCGGCTGAGCCCGGAGGACGAAAAGACTTATTTCGATCTGACCGGCATCCTCAGCGACAAGATCAACTCAGCCTACCTTCTGCAGGCAGTCAGGGACCGGCTGCCCACCGTTTACAAGCAGGCCTCCCGCCTGCTCATGATCTCCGACATCCTCAACTATTACCTGACGGGCGTCATGATCAACGAGCCTTCCATGCTTTCGACCACCCAGCTCTTTAATGCCCAGGATCAGACCCTGAGCCAGGAGATCTGCCGCCTGATGGACCTGCGCTCCGACCTGATCGGACCCGTCTCCCAACATGGTCAGAAGATCGGCTTCCTGCGCCCTGAAATCATGGCCGAACTGAACATGACAGGAGACCCCATCCCCGTCATCAGCGTTCCCTCCCATGACACCGCAGCTGCCGTTCTGGCCGCGCCCTCACAGGCAGGCGAACCTCTGGCCTTCATCAGTTCGGGAACCTGGAGCCTTCTGGGCATGGAAATGGAGAAAGCCCTGGTCAATGACCAGGTCTTCCAGGCAGGATTCACCAATGAAGTCGGCGCTTTTGGGACCACCACCCTCCTGGCCAACAGCATGGGCCTCTTCCTGCTTCAGAAACTCAAGCAGGAATACGAACTGGAGGAAGGCAAAGCATGCAGCTGGGACGAGTTCTACGCCATCCGATCCCGCGGCAGGCAGGACAAGCCTTTTCTCTTCAATGTCAATGACCGGGCCTTCTTCAACCCCCCCTCCATGCTGGAGGCCATCATGAAGCGGATCCTGGAGGAGGGAGGCAGTGCCAGCCCCCAGAGCAAGTGGCAGACCGCCATCAGCGCGGCTGTCGAGTCCCTGGCCTGCAGCTATGCCCTGGGCATGGAGAACCTGGGCCGGGCTACCGGCCGGGCCATCGACCGCATCTACGTGGTAGGCGGCGGCACCCGGGACAGCGAGCTCAACCAGCTGACTGCCAACCGGACGGGACGGCCCGTCCTCCTTGGCAGCCCTGAGAGCACCTCTCTGGGCAACATCCTGGCCCAGACCAGCTATCTGGCCGGCTATTCCATGGAGCAAATACGTGACATCGCGCGCCGGTCTTTCCCGCCCAGGGAAGTTGCGCCTCAGCCCCTCACAGATGACGCGGTTACCCGCTACCGGACCCTGGTTGAACAAACGAAGGGGGAATGACAGAAGATGAGTGACACGATTTTAAGAATGGAAGGCATCAACAAGTCTTTCTTCGGCGTCCAGGTACTGAATGATATTGATTTTTCAGTCCAGAAAGGCGAGGTTCACGTCCTGCTGGGTGAAAACGGCGCCGGCAAATCAACCTTGATCAAGATCCTTTCCGGGGCATACACGCGGGACAGCGGGACCATCTACATCAACGACGAGGCAGTCGACATCAACCAGCCCATCGATGGCCTGGCCCACGGTATCAGCGTCATCTACCAGGAATTCAACCTGGTCCCCTACCTTTCCATTATGGACAATATCCTCCTGGGCAAAGAAATCCGCAAAGGTCTCTTCATTGATCGCCAGGCCGAGCGTCAGCTGGCTCTGGACTATATGGCCCGGATCGGCCTGGAAGTCGACCCCAACACTCTGGTTCACGATCTGAGCGTTGCCCAGAAGCAGATGGTCGAAATCGCCAAAGCCCTGTCCAACGAGAGCAAGATCCTGGTCCTGGACGAGCCCACGGCCGCTATCACCGACACAGAAACCCAGCTGCTCTTCCAGATCATCCGCGAACTGAAAAAGGAAGGCCTGGGCATCATCTACATCTCCCATCGCCTGGAAGAACTCTTCGAGATCGGTGACCGCTGTACAGTTCTGCGGGACGGCGAGAAAGTCAACACCGTCCGCATGGATCAGGTAGACCATGACAGCCTGACCCGCATGATGGTCGGCCGCTCCATCAGCATGGACCGCTGCCAGAATCTGAGCTTTGCCTGTGAGGAAGTGGTCCTTGACGTCAAGAATCTCAGCTACAAGAACCGGGTCAAGAATGCCTCCTTCCAGCTCAAGCGCGGAGAGGTCCTGGGGATCTCGGGCCTGGTCGGTTCCGGTCGGACCGAGCTTGCCAAATGTATCCTGGGCGCCTACAAGCGGGATTCGGGCCAGGTGGAGTGCCTGGGTCACATCCTGTCCAACGGTTCCATCCCCGAGGCCATCCGCCACGGGATTGTCTACTTAAGTGAGGATCGAAAGCAGGAAGGCCTGATCCAGATCCACAACTATGTCGACAACGTTCTCCTGCCCAACTACAAAATCTTCCGCAATTTTCTGCTCAGCAATACCCTGACCCGGAAAAAGGCGCGGGAAATGATACCCAAGCTGAAAATCAAGGTATCCAACACCTCCGCCGCCGTTCAAACCCTGTCGGGCGGCAACCAGCAAAAAGTGGTCATCGGCAAATGGCTTCTGTCCGACGCCACGGTCTTCATCTTTGATGAACCGACCAGGGGAATCGACGTCGGCGCCCGGGAAGAGATACGCCATCATGAACGAGCTCCTTGAGCGCGGCGCCGCCATCATCATGATTTCTTCCGATCTGGTCGAGGTTCTGAGGATGAGCCACCGGATCATGGTCATGTCCGAAGGGCATGTGGTTAAAATACTGGACTGTTCAGACGATGTCTCGCAAGAGACCATTCTCAACTATGCATTGGCAGGAGGAAACCACCGTGACGACCAGTGAAAAAGACATCACCGTCCGGAAAGAGAGAAAGATCGACCTGCACTCGATCGCCATTTACATTATCGCGGTCGCGATCTTTGTCATGTTCGCCATTCTGGCGGAAATGAATGGCCGGTCCTTTCTTTCCCTATCCAATATCCGGAACATCATCACGCAGTCAGCTGTTATCTCGGTCATCGCCATCGGCCAGACCATGGTCATCATCACCGGCGGCATTGATCTCAGCGTAGGCTCCGTGGTGGGCTTCGTCGGCATCACGGGCGGCCTCATGATCAAGGCAGGCATCCCCGTCCTGGCCGCCGTCTTTCTGACCCTGGTCATCGGGATCATGGTCGGGCTCATCAACGGCTTGCTGATCAGCTACGGCAGGATCCCCGCCTTCATTACCACCCTGGCCATGATGCAGATCTTCCGGGGCCTTTGTATGCTGGTCAATTCGGGAAAACCGGTTGCCGGCTTCCCCGAAGGCCTGACCCGGATCATGGGGACAGAGATCTTCGGAATTCCCATCTCCATCTTCTATGTCTTCCTGACCTACCTGGTCATGATGACACTTATGGCCAAGACCCGATTCGGGCGCTATGTCTACGCGGTGGGCGGCAACCGGGAAGCCGCCAAACTGTCAGGAGTCAAGGTACAGAAAATTGAGCTTATCACCTACGCCCTGGCCGGACTCTTTGCCGCCCTGGGAGGCGTCATGCTCCTTTCACGCCTATCCTACGCCGACCCCAATGCCGGGATCAGCTATGAGATGAACGCCATCGCGGCCACCGTTATCGGCGGTACCGCCATGAGCGGAGGCAAGGGCAAACTTGGCAACACCTTTGTCGGGGCCATTATCCTCGGCATGCTGACCACGGGACTTCAGATCCTCAATGTCCCCGTCCACTTCCAAAGTATTATCACAGGTATGGCTGTTGCAGGAGCCGTATACCTGGATAAAATAAAAGAACGCAAGGAATGAACCTAACAAGGTACTCAGGAGGTATTTATGAAAAAGAGAATGCTTTTGATCCTTGGCCTGGTGCTGGTTGCGGCGCTCATTATGAGCGGCTGCGGACCCAGCAAGCCCAAGGACAAAGAGATTACGATCGGTTTTGTCGGGATGACGCTGAACAATGAGTTCCACGTCGCCGTGGCAAACGGAGCGAAACTCAAAGCAAAAGAACTCAACGTGAAAATCGATGTCCAGGCCGGTGACCAGCACGCCAGTGCGGATGCCCAGCTGCAGATCATCGAGAACTTCATCGAGAATAACGTCGACGGACTCATCATTGTCCCCAGCGCGCCCGAGGGACTTCTGGCTGCGCTGAACAAGGCCAAAGCCAAAGGAATCCCGGTCATCAACCTGGATACCGCCATCAACGCCCAGGTCATTGAGGAAGCCGGCATCAAGGTGCCTTTCTACGGAACAAACAACTATGAAGGCGCCAAAATGGCTGGCAAATACGTCGCTGAAAACTTCGCCAAAGGAACGAAAACTGCAATTCTGACCGGCATCGAAGGACATAAGAACGCAGCCGACCGTTTGAACGGATTCAAAGATGGCGCGGGCGACACGATCGTTGTCGTCGCCGAGCAAACAGCCAACTGGGAAGTTGACCAGGGCTACACCGCTGCACAGAATATTATTCAGGCAAACCCTGATCTGCAACTCTTCTTCTGCAGCAATGACAACATGGGCATTGGCGCGCTCCGCGCCGTCCAGGAGGCCAAACTCCAGGATCAGATCCAGATCATCGGCTTTGACGCAGTCAGCGCCGCCCTGGACCTGGTTGAGTCCGGTGAATTCCTGCTGACCGTGGCACAGTATCCTGGCAAAATGGGCGAATACGGCGTTGAGAACCTGGTCAAGGTTATCCGCGGCGAAGAGATTCCCCAGGAAATCGATACCGGCACAGAGCTGGTCACCAAGGCAAACCTGGCCAAATTCCGTGAGGAAATGGCCAAGTATCTTGACTGATTCAGGTAACTTGTGTTCAAGAAGGGGGCCGCGCCAAGCGGCCCCTTTCTCTGTTTCGACTCTTTGACAGCCAGGGGCGGCCAAGAGGTTCGGGACGGGCTGTTCCGGTTCCTGTCCTTGTCCATGATGGCATCATGTCCCTCTTTCATTCTCTCTTCTCTACTCCCTGCACCCTGGGTGCCCTGGCCACCGCCTGTCTCATGTCCATCCGGGATATGCGGACAAGGGAAGTCGTACTCCATGAGCTGGCTCTCTTCTTCGCCTTCGCCTTCATACGGCGGATCCTGTGGTCACCTCTGCCTCCGGATTTAGCCCGCCTCCCGGCAGAGCTTCTGTCTCTTTTCGCGGGAGCCCTCCTCATGCTTGTCATCCGAATCCTGGGCTGGCTTGCGGCCCGCCGCTGCCTGATTGGGACGGGGGATATCCTCTTTGCCTGCGCAGCCGGTTTCATGCTGCCCCCGGGCCGGTCGCTTGCCATGACCTGCCTGGCCTTCTTTCTTGCCCTACCCTTCTCCCTTGCCCGACTTGCGGCCCGTGAGCCCGGGGCCTCCCTGCCCTTTATCCCTTTCCTGTCCCTGGCCGCCCTTTTGCTCTGCTCTTTGCCCGCCTCCTTTGCCATCTTTTGAAGGAGGGCGGATCGTGTTAAAATAGAGGCGTCCGATTTTTCGGACAAAGGAATTGATAATGCCCCGAAGAATTGTTAAACCGCTGATTATACTGACTATCGTCGTCCTTCTCATTGCCGCCGCCTTCGTAGGCTTCGGCCTGGGCTACCGCTATGTCCGCGAACAGGACAAGCGCCTGGGTGCCCTCAAGGACCAATTTGACTCACGCGGCTTCTCCCCCTATACGGCCGAGACGCCGGGCGCCATTGAGGTCTATATTTCACAGCAGTCCAAGACCTCTGATATCGCCGAGATGCTCAAAGACAAGGGCTTCATCGGAAGCACCTTCGCCTTTGAGTTCCTGTCCAAGTTCAATGGTTTTGACGGCCAGTACAAGTACGGCACCCATTATCTGCTGCCCGACATGAGCTACGACGAGATCATGGTCGTTCTGACCAACCGGCCTCAGCCGGTGACCATCACCTTCCCTGAGGGCATGACCTACCAGCAGATGAAACAGAAGATGCTGGATGCGGGCATGCGCTTCAACCCTGACCTCCTGGACGCCATGGTGCGCCAGCCAGGCCTCTTTGCCGACTACTCCTTCGTACCCCTCATCGAAGCCGGCCAGGGCCGGGAATGGCTCTTGCAGGGCTACCTGTGGCCTGATACCTACCAGTTCGACATCAATTCCACCGAACAGCAGATAATCCGTATGTTCCTCAACAATACCGAGCGGGTTTTGTCCGAGGGCGGTTATTATGAACGGGCTCAGAAGCAAGGCATGAGCCTGGACCGGGTCATCACCCTGGCCTCCATTGTCCAGCAGGAAGGCCCCATCGACGAGATGCCCAAGATCTCCAAGGTCTTCATGAACCGTATCAAGCTGGGCATGCCCCTGCAGTCCTGCGCCACCGTCAACTATCTGAGGCTGGAAGAAGGCCGTGAGCCTCAGCTGTGGATTCTCAATGAAGACATCGAACGCTACAAGGATTCCCTCTACAATACCTACCGTCACGATGAGCTGCCCCCGGGACCCATCAACTCGCCGGGGACCATCGCCATTGAGGCCGTTCTCTGGCCCGCCACCGGGCGAACCTGGTCGGGAGCCGACAACTTCCTCTTCTTCTGCGCAACCGGCAAGGGGACCAATGATTTCTCCCGGACCCTTTCCGAACATGAGGCCAAGGTAGCCCGCTACAGTTCACGTTAAAAAGACAGATAAGACTTAACTGAAAAAGTAAAGAATGGCCGCCACCGCGAGAAGACAAAGCAGGGCGGCCATTCTGTTGGTTTTCCCGAAAGGAGCCGTCCGGCCCTTGGGAAGCCCTGTTTCCTCCTGACTCCAGGAGCGCCCGGCGCTTCCGATCAGGGCCAGAGGGGCCAAAAGCAGAACGATCAGGATCAGGGCCAGGGTGACCAGAAAGACGCGGATCCGGTAAGGATCGATCAGGGGCATACCCGCCGCCAGCTGGCTGATGGCACCAAAGAGGGTGCCGGAGACCAGCATGGCGCCCGCGAAAGCTCCTGTCGAAAGGGCTGAGGCCAAAAGGGAATCCGTTTTCATCCGGACCCAGGAGGCCATGAGAGCGCCCAGGAAAAGGACCGGAAAGCCCGGCCGGTCAAAGGAAGCGGCCGCCGCCAGAAGAGCCGGCAAAAGCAGACTGCCCGCACGGCCTCCGGCCCGGAAGACCGGGAGGATCAGGCCGCGGTAGAGGAGTTCATGGCAAGTGGCCGGCAAAACCAGCGTCACCAGAAGAATCAGGGCGGCGGACAGGGGTGAGCGAAAGAGATGGAGAGCCCCCCATCGCCAGGCCTCAGGCAGGGCCAGCCAGTCGGAGGAAACCCACGAGAAGGACTCCAAAAAGGCAAGCGCGCACCAGAGCAGCCAGCCCAGAAGGAAGCCTGCGGCCGGAGCTGACAAAAGAGCCGGCAGGGGCGGCCTTCTGCCCAGGAGAATCAAGGGGGCAGGCCGGTAGACCGTGATCAGGAGAGAGGCCGTTAAAAGGGGGATCAGGCCGTAAATAAGGAGGGAGCGGATGGCCAGGGATTCCAGGGAACCCCCGAAATCCAGGAGATTGGCCAGGAGGCCCCGGGCGTCAAGAAGGAAAAAGACTGCCAGAAGAAGAGTGGAAAAAAGCATGGCCATGAAGGCCATGGGCGCCAGGCGCTGAAGATCACGCCAGACCCTGCGCCGGCTCTCGTCCCGGGGAACGACGACGGAAAAATCCTGACCGTCAGAGGCCTCCGGCCGCTGTCCTGGTGGGTTTGCTCCCGACTTCCTGCGCCTGCCTTCCATGCGACCAGTCTACCACGATCGCTTCCTAGTCGGGTGTGACGCGCGAGGAGGCCTCATCCCGTGCCGCCCGTCCTTTCCAGATGAAGCGGACAGGGGTTCCGTAAAAGTCGAAATTCTCGCGCAGGCGGTTCTCCAGATAGCGTTCATAGGAGAAGTGCAAAAGGCGCTTGTCGTTGACAAAGAAGATGAAGGTGGGAGGCGAAACCGACCCCTGGGTCGCGTAATAAACCCGAAGATGGCGGCCCTTCTTCTGGGGGGTGGGGTGCTGGACCAGAGCTTCGGCCAGAACTTCATTGAGAACGCTGGTGGATACCCGGCGCCTGGACGACTCATAGACCCGAAGAATCAGGGGCCAGATCTGGCCCAGGTTGAAGCCTGTCTTGACCGAGATGAAGAGGACCGGCGCGTAGGGCATGAAGTCAAAGCGGCTGCGGATGGTCTCCTCATACTGGCGCATGGATTGTTCTTCGGTATCGATCAGGTCCCATTTATTGACCAGGATGATGCAGGCCTTGCCGTCATTATGGGCCAGCCCCGCCACCTTGGTATCCTGTTCAGCGGGTCCCTGGTCCGCATCGATCATGATCAGGGAGACATGAGCCCCCTCAACGCTCCGGCGCGATCGGAGAGCCGAGACGTATTCGATCTGGTCATCCACCTTGGCCTTGCGCCGCAAACCGGCCGTGTCGTAGATGAGAAAGCGGCCGAACTCGTTTTCAATCTTGCTGTCGATGGCATCCCGTGTGGTGCCGGGAATATCCGAAACAATGCTTCTTTCCTGGCCGATCAGATAGTTGGCCAGGGAAGACTTGCCCACATTGGGGCGGCCCGTGATGGCCACCCGGATCCAGTCGTCATCCTCCGGATCCAGAGCCTTGCCTTTCATGGGCGCGGTCACGGCATCCAGCAATTCACTCAGGCCCAGCTTGTGGGAGGCCGAGATGGCCAGGGTGTCGGGAAAACCCAGCTCATAGTATTGGTAAAACTCCGGGGGCTCCTGGCCCGGCCGGTCCACCTTGTTGACGGCGACCACGACCGGCTTGCCGCTCTTGCGGAGCATTTGGGCAATCTTGAATTCAATATCCGAGAGACCGGATGAGAGGTCGGTCAGAAAGCAGATGACATCCGCCATCTCCACGGCCACTTCGACCTGGGTGTAGACCAGGCGCTGCATATCATCTGTGGCAAAGTCAATGCCGCCCGTATCGACTACTGTGAACTTGAGGCCATTCCAGTCACTTTCCCCCTGAACCCGGTCACGGGTCACGCCGGGCTCCGGTCCGACAATAGCCGTCCGCTTGCCCGTCAGGGCATTAAAAAGAGTCGATTTGCCCACATTGGGCCGACCAACAATTGCCAGTACCGGAATGCTCAAGCCTCTCACCTTTCCTCTATACGAACAAAAAGCAACGTGCCAGGGGCCCGCTGCTCCTTATGTCCGCTTATTGAATGCCTTTTATTTCCCGTCGTCGACAGAAATAACCTGGCGTCCATCGTAATAACCACAGGTCTTGCACACGCGGTGCGGCACTCTCAGCGAGTGACACTGCGGGCAGCGCGCAAGATTAACCGGATCGATTTTCCAGTTGGCGCGATGTGTGCGTGATCTTTTCTTGGACCACTTGCGTTTTGGTACAGCCATCGGTACACCTCCCCCGGCTTAATTATCTATTGATCGCATCGGGATCGATGCGCCCCAAGTATTATCACCGAACTGGCCCTTGCTGTCAAATGATATTTTCAAAGGATACGGGCCTGGCCCCCGAGGCCTGTCAGCTCTTGAAACCTGTCTGGGAAGCTCCCCTGTCCCCTTCATCCCGCCTGGGATCCCGGGCCGTCACTTCCAGCTGCAGTTTGGTGCTGACCGTGTGCCGGTTCTCAAAACCCAGGGAGTAGCCCAGCTCGATGGCTCCGCCCTCTTCCGACAGCTTGCCCTTGACCTCGTGGGTCAGAACGGAGAAGCGGACCGGTCCGTAAGGCGTTGATTTGGCCTCAACCCGCTGGTCACCTTTGACAAATTCCAGTTCCATCTCCACGCTGCCCGTACGGCTGAGAACAACCCGGCCGTTGGGAAAGAGGCTGACCCGGGTCCGGGTCCCCCGCATACCGGTGGCGTCGCTTTCATCATAGGAAACGGACCAGATATCGTTTTTGCGCTCATAGGCCAGGTGACCGACGGTCGTCAAACGGATTGGCCCCGAGGCCTGACCGTCCGTCCATTGGTTGCTTTCCAGCTGGATGATGGCATCCTTGTTAAGATCAGAAAGGTTGAACACTATTCCTCCCCGCCTGCACACGCGTCCAAATCAATATGATGGACGAGAAGGCCGGGCAAGTCAAGAAAACGGCCGGCGTGGCGGGAAAAGGTATCAACGGAATCACTGGTATAAAACTCGAGTTTCCCCGGGCTTTCAGAGGGCGCCCTGAGCCCTTGCCTGTCCAGGTGAGCCTCTACCCTTGAAACGAGGACGGGCGCGCTTTGAGCCAGAAGGGCGGCCGGCAGGGCCCGCCGGATGGCCTTCTCCAGCAGCGGATAATGGGTGCAGCCCAGGATGACGGTATGGGGCCGGAAGGAACGCATGGCTGACAGATAGTATTTGGCCACCTGGCGGGGGATGGACCCGTCCCAGAAGCCTTCTTCCACCAGGGGTACAAAGAGCGGGCAGGCAGTCTGCATGAGGGCAGGCCTGGCCATCCCCCGTGACTGGGCCATGGCTTCCAGCTTGCGGGCATAGATGCCGCTTGCCACGGTTGTCTCCGTTCCCAGGATCCCGATACGGGCCGGTTCACGCAGATGGGCGACCGCGTCCAGGGCGGCCACAGCCCCTGCCTCCACAACTTCCATAACGGGAACCGGTCCGGCAAGCTGGCTGACTTCCAGGGCAGCGGCCGCGCTGGCCGTATTGCAGGCGATCACAATGAGTTTGACCTGCCTGGAAAGGAGGTAGCGGGCAATCTGCAAGGAGAAGCCGCGGACCGCCTCCGGTGATTTAGATCCGTAGGGTGAGTGGGCCAGATCGCCCAGGTAGACGAAGTGCTCATGAGGCAGCTGCCTGGCCAGTTCTTTTAAGACAGTCAGGCCGCCGATCCCCGAATCGAAGACACCGATAGGGTCGCCCGGCTTGGCCCTGTAAGCACCCGCTTCCATGGCTGATCCCTAATAAGCCTTGCCCCAGTAAACCAGGTGCTCCGCCTTCTGGCCGCAGACGACACAAAGCGCGTCCGCCGGCGGATCTCCGGGGATCAGACAGCGGGAAGTGGCGGTTGTCGCCTCCTTGACCTTGGCTTCGCAGTCGGGGCAGCCGCACCAGTGCGCACGGATGAAACCGGGCTTGCTCTCCATGGTCAGAAGGAAGTCCTCCCAGGTGTCCACATCGTAGATACGTGATTCCAGGCTCTTTCTGGCCTTGTCCAGCATGCGGCCGTGAAGGGCCGCCAGAAGTTCCGAGACGGCCGGGACCACCTGATCCAGGGCTACCTCCTCTTTCTGCCGGTTATCCCGCGTAACGACCACCACCTGACCTTTTTCGATGTCGCGGGGGCCGATCTCGATACGCAGAGGGACACCCTTCATCTCGTGTTCAGCATATTTCCAGCCGGGCATGCGGTCGCTGTCATCCAGAAGGATCCGGAAGCCCGCCTCTTCAAGCTTGTCCGTCAGTTCGCGGGCCTTTTCCGTCACACCATCCTTGTGGGGGGCGATGGGGATGACCACCGCCTGGTAGGGGGCGACTGCCGGCGGCAGGATCAGGCCGTCATCATCGCCGTGCACCATGATGATGCCGCCGATGGAACGGGACGAAATGCCCCAGGAGGTCTGGTGGACATGGCGCAGGGTATTGTCCCTGTCGGTAAACTGAATATTGAAGGCCTTGGCAAAGCCGTCTCCCAGATAATGGGTGGTGCCTGCCTGCAGGGCCTTGCCGTCATGCATCATGGCTTCCACCGTATAGGTATTGACGGCTCCGGCGAACTTCTCGGACTCGCTCTTAAGCCCCCGAAGAACCGGGATGGCCAGGGCGTTTTCAAAGAATTCCGCGTAAAGGTCCAGCATGTCGACCGTCTCCTTGACGGCTTCCTCCGCGGTCGCGTGGGCCGTGTGCCCCTCCTGCCAGAAAAATTCGCGGGTCCGAAGGAAAGGCCGGGTATTCTTCTCCCAGCGAACGACCGAAACCCATTGGTTGTAAAGCTTGGGCAGGTCGCGCCAGCTTTCGATAATTTCAGCATAGTGGTCGCAGAAGAGGGTTTCCGATGTGGGCCGGACACAGAGGCGCTCGGCCAGTTCCTCGTCACCGCCGTGGGTGACCCAGGCCACCTCGGGCGCGAAACCTTCCACGTGATCCTTCTCCTTCTGCAGCATGCCCTCAGGGATGAAGAGCGGCATCATGACATTCTGGTGGCCGGTGGCCTTGAAGCGCCGGTCCAGCTCGCCCGTGATCAACTCCCAGACGGCGTAGCCATAGGGCCTCAGAATAATGCAGCCGCGCACGGATGAGTAAGAACAAAGCTCCGCTCGCAGGCAGATATCGGTGTACCAGCGGGAGAAATCCTCTTCCCGCGATGTGATGGCTTGAACCATCTTCTCGTTTTTACTCAATTTGCAAGATCCCCTTTTAGAAAAATTGTTTTGTTCCCCTAATTATACAGGCTGCCGCCTGTCCGGTCAGCCTAGCGGTTTTCGCCCAGAACCTCCGCTGTCTGCAGGGCAATGGACAGCTCCTCGTTGGTGGGAATGACAAAGACCTCAATCTCTGAGCCCTCTTCGGACAGGAGGAGCTCCTGGCCCCTCTTGAGATTCAGGTCCTGGTCGATGCGGACGCCCAGATAGGCAAGACCGTCGCAGATGCACCGGCGGACATCCTCGTCGTTTTCGCCGACGCCGGCCGTGAAGACCAGGGCGTCCAGACCGCCAAGGGCGGCCACATAGGAGCCGATGATCTTGACTGCCTGGTAGCAGAACATGGCCAGGGCCAGGCGGGCCCGTTCATGCCCCTCCGCTGCCGCCTTCTGGATATCCCGGAAATCCGAGCTGATCCCGGAAATGCCCAGCATGCCGCTCTTTTTGTTGAGGATATCGTCCACTTCGTCGGGCGTCAGGTTGTCCAGCTTGCCCATAAAAGGGGCAATGGCTGGGTCAATGCTTCCCGAGCGCGTACCCATCATGATCCCCTCCAGGGGTGTCAGGCCCATGGAGGTGTCGATGCAGCGGCCGCCGCGGATGGCGGCAAAAGAGGAACCGTTGCCCAGGTGGCAGGTGATCAGCCGCAGGTTTGCCGGGTCATGGCGGGTCAACTGGGCCGCCCGGCGGGAGACAAAGTCATGGGATGTACCGTGGAAACCATAGCGGCGGATATCGTACTTCTCATAGTAGGAGTAAGGGATCCCGTACATGTAGGCCTCAGGCGGCATGGTCTGGTGGAAGGCCGTGTCAAAGACAGCCACCTGAGGGGTCGCCGGCATGGCCTTTTCAAGCACTTCGATACCCAGAAGGTTGGCCTGATTGTGGAGGGGGCACCAGCCCGAGCACTGGCGGATGGCAGCCTTGGTCTCTTCCGTGACCAGGGCAGGCTGGGAGAAGTGAGGTCCGCCATGAACCACCCGGTGTCCGACCGCGGCGATTTCGGAGAGTGAACGGATGACTCCGCATTCGGGATCCAGCAGGGTCTCGATCAGGATATGGACTGCATCGGCATGAGTCTTCATGGGGTGCGGCTTGCGGATGGTACAGCCCTTGCCCCCCTCGTAGCGGAACTGGGAGTCCGCGATACCGATCCTTTCGCATAAACCCTTGGCGATGACCTTCTTCTCCTGACTGTCGATCACTTGAAATTTGAGCGACGAACTTCCCGAATTGATGACCAGAATCAGCATCTTTCTTCTCTCTCCTTTTCCTATCCTATGAAGCTGCGCCTCTGACGCAGCCGCTTTCAATTGCCTGAACGGCCGTCAGCGCGATGACACCCAAAATATCGTGCGCGCTGCAGCCGCGGGATAAATCATTGACGGGACACGCCACGCCCTGGAGCATGGGCCCGTAGGCATCTGCCTTGGCCAGCCGCTGGACCAGCTTGTAGGCGATGTTGCCTGCGTTGAGGTCGGGGAAAATCAGACAATTGGCCTGACCTGCCACCGGGCCTCCCCTGGTCTTGAAGGCGGCAATCTCCGGCACGATGGCCGCGTCGGCCTGCAGCTCCCCGTCGATCAGCAGGTCAGGGTCTTTGAGCCGGGCCAGGCGTGTGGCCTCAATGATCTTGTCGGGCAGTTCGCCCTTGCCGCTGCCCTGGCTGGAGTAGGAGAGCATGGCCACGCGGGCCTCTCTGCCGGTCAGCTGCTGCCAGGAGTAGGCAGACGCGACCGCGATCTCGGCCAGGTCCTCGGCTGACGGATTGACATTCAGGGCGCAGTCGGACATGAGGAACATGCCTCCGCTTCCCAGGTCGCAATCCGGAACGGTCATGAGCATATAAGCCGACACCAGCTTGGTGCCGGGTTTGGTCTTGAGAATCTGCAGAGCGGGGCGCAGGGTATCCGCTGTCGTGTTGACGGCGCCGGCCACCAGGCCGTCGGCCTCATCCAGCTTCAAGAGCATGATTCCGAAGGTGGTAGGATCCTGGACCATAGCCCGGGCCTGATCCTCGGAAAGTCCATTG
>Ga0265293_10005935_pt1 | contig 19994 bp, 25 predicted proteins | sample Munlanlewell138R_FD_192505 | JGI IMG/M metagenome (GOLD analysis project Ga0265293, IMG submission 192505) | Leachate microbial communities from a municipal landfill in Southern Ontario, Canada - Leachate well 138R | ecosystem: Engineered > Solid waste > Landfill > Unclassified | place: Canada... | reverse complement strand
TGATGTCCCTCTGGTGATAGGGAATGTGGGCGTACCTCAGCTGGTCCGCCAAAAAGGGAAGAGGGCGTACACGGCGGCCGACGTGGCCGTTGCCAGGGATCTCATCGGTGCGGATTATGTCGCTATCCACCTGAATTTCCTTCAGGAGGTTGTCCAGCCCGAGGGGGATACCAACGCCAAAGGCTGCTACGATGCGATAAGGAGCATAGCCCGGGAGGTCCCGATCATAGCCAAGGAGACGGGCGCCGGCATATCGGCGAGGACCGCCGCAAGGCTCTCCGCGATAGGGGTTGCCGCCATAGACGTGGCGGGAATGGGGGGGACGAGCTTCTCCGCGGTGGAGATGCACAGGGCCAGAGACAGAGAGGACACCGTGCGCTCTGAGCTGGGCCTGACTTATTTCGATTGGGGCATACCCGCACCCGTTTCACTCCTCGAGGCGAACGTCGGCGTCCCGCTGATATCCTCAGGGGGCATAGTCTCCGGACTGGATGTTGCCAGGTCCGTCGCCATGGGTGCCTGCTGCGCAGGTGCGGCGGGGCTTTTCCTAAAGGCCGCCACCGAATCCCCGGAGGCCGTGATCGCCATATTGGAACTGATCAAAGAGGAACTGAAGGCGGCGATGCTGCTGACCGGTTCCTCTGACATAAGAGAGCTCTCTGATGCAGAGTATATCGTCATGGGAGAGACACGCAAATGGATGGAAGGCCTGAAATGACCGACGTCAAGAAGATATTGAAACAGATGTCCGACGAGCTGAGCAAGCCGATCGAATCATACATAGAAGACGAACTGCCCGCCAATCTCATCGAAGCGGCAAGACAGTACCCCTATGCCGGCGGAAAGAGGATGAGACCGGCCATGGTCATCGCCGCGTGCAGGGCGGTGGGAGGGGATGGCAGGAAGGCCGTTCCCCTTGCGGTTGCCATAGAGTACATACACAATTTCACGCTGATCCATGATGACCTCATGGACGGGGACGAGAAGCGCCGGGGCATGACCACATCCCATGTGAAGTACGGCATGCCCACAGCGGTGTTGGCGGGAGATGCCCTGTTCGCTAAGGCCTTCCAGATAATCGCCGACCTCGATGCGGACGGCGAAACGGTCAGAGATGTCCTTAGAGTGGTCTCCCAATCCGTCTGGGACCTGGCCAGAGGTCAGCAGATGGATATAAACAACGAGAACGGGACCGAGGTCACCATGGATGAGTACATCGAGACCATCAGACTGAAGACCAGCGTTCTGTTCGCCGCCGGTGCCGCCGGAGGCGCTATGATCGGAGGTGCGAGCAAGGAGGTCGTGGACGCCGTCCACGGCTACGCCATGAACCTGGGCGTCGCCTTCCAGATGTATGACGATATACTTGGGATAGTCGGGGACCCGGCCGTTACCGGTAAATCGTCCGGTAATGACATTCGCAAAGGGAAGAGCACCGTCATCGTGTGCCACGCCCTGAAGAACATAGCTGACAGGGCGGACCTGCTGGTCTTCCGCGATATCCTCGGCAAGACAGACGCCACCGATGCGGAGATAGACGAGGTCAGGAGCATACTCCGAAGAGCCTGCAGCCTGGATTACGCCATAGAGACCGCAGAGGATTACATCAACAAAGCCGTCGACTGCCTGGATGCGCTGGAGCCCTCAAAGGACAAGGACTTCATGATAGCCCTGGCAGAATACACGATGACCAGGACCCTTTAGTCGGAGATCCCCTTCTCCGTTATGGAGTATGTGGCTTTCCGGCCTTCCGGTATGCTGCGGTGCTTGACCATGATCGCGGCCCTGCGGCCGTTGCCTTTCTTCTCCAAGCGGATTATGGTCTTCGCGTTATGATGCATGGCGTGGCCTCCGAGGAACTCTATCGTACCGGCGCCTATGTTGGTGTATACCTGTGAGGTCAGCAATACGGCCACCTCGCTCTTCCTGGCTGCGTTCAACAGCATCTCCGTCTGCTTCACGAACTCGTTCCTGACGGACATATCGTCGGATTTCAGACGATAGTACATGGTCATGGAATCCACGATGATCAATCCAATCTTATCGTTGGCCTCAGCAAGGCGGACGACCTTTGCGATCCTGTCGATCTGCTCCTCGAAGCTACGGACCTGGAACACCAGAAGATTCTTCCTGGCCTCCTCGCCGGAGGATATCTGCTCTATCCTCTCCGACGATAATCCCTCGGTATCCACATATGCAACCTTCCTGCCCTCGCTCTCGATGAAGCTGAAGGCGGCCTGGAGGCATATGTTCGTCTTACCTGTTCCGGCCTCGCCGTAGAGCAGAGTGACACTGCCGCATTCTATGCCTCCGCCCAGAAGATCGTCGAAGGATTTGGAGCCCGTACTGAGTCTATGCACGGTGATGAAAAAGAGTAAAGGGGTTGATAAAGGTGTTTGGCTGGAAGGATCAATTCTTGTCGTCCTTGTCGTCCGAGTCCGTCTCTTTGACTGACTTCACCTCATCCAGACCGTAGGCTTTGTCGACTTGGTACTTCTCCCCCTTGTACATGTACATGGGTATGGCGAGAACCGCCATCAGGAAGAATATCACCAGAGCTATCAGCACAATGGCCACGACGATTATGATCGCCAGAGTTGCCAGGGACTCGAGGACCCCGGGCGTCATTATCACGAACGCTATGAGGGCCACGAGACCCACGCCGCACAGCACCAGCAGTATCCCCGACAGGGTCGTGGATTTCCTCTTCTCGTTTGTTGCTTCCATTTTCATCCCTCAGCTCTGCGGCATGTACTGATACAGGGAGGCTGCGAGTTCCGACAGCGTCATGGACTGTATCACTATCTTGCCGGGCCCCGTCAGAGTTGTGACGAAGAGCCCTTCCCCTCCGAAGAGGGCGTTCTTGAAGCCGCCCACTGCCGCGATGTCATACTTCACGGATTCCTCCCAGGCTACAGCGTTGGCCGTGGAGACCTTGTACTGCTCTCCGGGCTTGAGGTCGATGACGTTGAAATCACCGCAGGCCGATGCCCATGCGACGCCTTTGCCGCTGATCCTCTGAAGGACCAGCCCCTCTCCTCCGAAGAAGATGCTGCCCAGCTTCTTCTGGAAACCTATGTCCACGTCGACGCCGGGATCGGAAGCCAGATAGGCGCTCCTCTGCAGAAGATAGGTCTTGGTGCCGTCCAGCTTCAGGTCTATGATCTTGCCGGGAACGTTCCCGCCCAGGCCGACGACTCCGGTGCCCCCCTCGCTCTTGAAGTTGACAAGGAAGAAGGACGCCCCGGATATGGATCTCTTGAGTCCTTTCAAGAGGCCGCCTTCCATCTTGGTATCCATCCTCATGTTGCCGCTCATGTACTTGAAATTCCCTGGCGTGGCTCTTATGGTCTCGTCCGGATCAAGCTGTATATTCACGAATTGTAGGTTGTCTCCGGTGATGGTGTATCTCAATCTTCACCCTCCCTGTCCAGAGAACTTTGGTATGAGGATAAAAATATGTTCATGATATGATATCCCTAACCCGATGGATGTCGAGATAGGGAGAGGCGCGGAAGCGGTGATAACCAAGTCTGTATTCCACGGAAGGAGAGCTGCGGTCAAGATGCGATCGCCCAAAGGATATCGCCATCCCGTGATAGAGAGCAGGATCACGGCCTCCCGCATTAGGAAGGAGGCCAGGGTCATAAGGGAGACCAGGGCGGCCGGAGTCAGGACCCCTGTGATCTATGACATAGATATGCAGAAGGGGAGCATCACCATGGAGCTTCTTGAGGGTCCCAAGGCAAAGGATGTCATCGACTCCGCCGAGGATCCCCTTGAGATATGCGGGAAGATCGGCATCGCCGTGGCGAAGCTCCATTCCGCCGGCATATGCCACGGGGACCTTACCACATCCAACATGATCGTCTGCAAAGACGGCAGCATAGGATTCATCGATTTCTCCATGGGGGATATCGGAGCTGACACAGAGGCTCTCGGCGTGGATATGCATCTCCTGGAGAGGGCGTTCTCCTCCGCCCACTCCTCCGTCGTGAACGGATACGAGACCATCGTGGAATCATACAGCGATAACATGCCAGATGCCAAAGCAGTTTTGGATAGGGTAGAAGTGATAAAAGGGAGAGCCAGATACACATGATCCTTAAGGTTGTGACATCCAATCCCGGCAAGGTCGAGGAATTCGCCGAGGCATTTGCAGGCCTGGGCATCGGATTCGAGCACGTCCGCATATCCTACGGGGAGCCGCAGGTCTCCACTCTGGAGGAGGTCGTCGAAGCAGGCATAAGAGAGCTCAGGGCCAAAGGGCTGTCGGACTTCCTCATAGACGATTCTGGCATGTTCGTGGATCATTTGAGGGGTTTCCCGGGCGTATACTCCTCATATGTCCAAAAGACCATCGGGAACGACGGCATCCTGAGGCTTATGGAGGGCGTTTCCGACAGGAGCGCCCATTTCAGATGCTGCATAGGGTGCTGTATCGGAGGCGAGACGATCATCGTGACCGGCGTTAGCCCGGGTTCCGTCCTCTGTGAGCCGATGGGCAGGGGAGGATTCGGATACGACCCGATATTCAGCCCCGACGGCAAGAGGTCCTTCGCGGAGATGCCCCTGGAAGATAAGAACGTGATCTCCCACCGCGGAAGGGCCATCGGGCTTCTGATGAAGGAGCTCAAAAGGAAAGGGCTCATCTGAAGAATACCCTTAATTACGAGCGTCACATCATGAAGCGCACGGGTCTGTGGGCTAGCTTGGTATACTTGTGGCTTTGGGAGCCATTGACCCCGGTTCAAATCCGGGCAGACCCACTAAATCATCTGACCCGGGGATGTTCTGGATTATGGGGCGCCGGGCCAGCAAAGTGTAAATACCAGACCTGACTCTCCTCTCGTTTATGGCTGTCGAGTGGATATATCTTTTAGCAGCAGGGATACTGGAGCCCTGCTGGGTCATAACCCTCGAGAAGTCCGACAGATTCAGGAAGCTGTCATGGGCCGCAGCGACCGTGGTAATAATGGCCGTCAGCCTCTATCTTCTGTCCCTTGCCATGGCAGTCATCGGCCCGGGGACCTCCTATGCCGTATGGACGGGCATCGGAGCCATCCTCACCATGATATTGGGAATCGTGATCTATGAAGAGCCGGCCAAACTGATCCGTATATTCTTCATACTGCTGATAGTCGCAGGCGTCGTGGGAATCAACCTCGTCTCCGGGGTGGCCTGAATGAGCGACTGGAGACGTCTTTGGCTGTATCTCTTCATTGCCAGCATGTGCGAGATAATCTGGGCCGTCGCCCTCGGATACTCCGACGGATTCAGAGTTCCGCTTCCCTCGGCCGTGGTCCTGATATTCCTTACGGCCAGCATATATCTCCTGTCGAAGGCCATAAGCGGAGGTCTTCCCGTCGGGACCGCATACGCCGTGTGGGTAGGCATAGGGGCTGTCGGGACCATGACCGTGAGTGTGATCCTTGGCAATGAGCCAGCCCTTCCTATGAAGCTGCTCTTCGTGGGATTGATCATCGCAGGGATAGTAGGACTGCAGGCCACATCCTGCGAGAAAGCACAGGATTAATAGTTCAACAGCCATCCGCTTCCCATGGCTAGGTTCGAGATAGGGGATGTTGCCCCGGATTTCACACTGCCCTCCACAAACGGCAGGGATTTCAATCTGTACAAAGAGCTGGAGAAGGGTCCCGTGATGGTCAACTTCTACGTGGGGGATTTCGGGATCAACTGCTACAACTATCTTGTGAAGTTCATAGAACGATACGGCGAGATGGCGGATGCGGGGATCAGGCTCATAGGCGTCAACCCGGACAGTGCGGACAGCCATAAGAAATGGAAGGAGCGCCTGAACGCGCCCTTCGATTTCCTTTTCGATGAGGACAAGAAGGTCAGCACGGAGTATGACGCCATAGTCGGGCCGGGGCATATGATATCCGGCTTCACCAACAGGGAATTATATCTTGTGGGCAAGGACAAGAGGATAAGGTACATCTGGAGAGCCGATGTGCCCAAGACCCTCCCGGATTTCGATGAGGTCCTTGAAGGAGCGAAGAAGGGACTGGCTCTTCAGTTCTGACCCTTGTTCTCAAGGGTCGCCTCCTCTACCGTGAGCAACGATGATCCGCGACTCACATCCCTGCGCTCCTTTCTTATCGCAAGACGCTTGGTGTGCATCGGAGAATCCAGAACCAGGGATTCGTACTCTCCTCCCTCGCCCGTCACGCTTAGTTCGATCCTCTCTCCGGCTTTGATCAGTCTCTCCTTGCATGCCGCATCTAGACTGCATCCGAGATACGTTTCATCAAGCCCTTCGGCGAACGTTCCTACGATGATCGCCTCGATTCCTGCCGCCCCGATCTCGTCGTAAACGAGGCTCTGGTCCTTCCTCCACAGAGGCGCGTACACCATAAGACCCAGATCGCCGCAGATGTTGTTGATCCTGTCCCATTGGTAATCTGACCATATCCCACCCATTATCACGCCTTCCGCATCCAATCCGCCGAGAGCGCTTCTCAGAGCCTCCATGTCCCCGGCTTCGGTGCCGTCCGTCTCCGCTCCCTTAAAACGTATGCCCATGGCATCCGCGATCATCGACACGAGCCACGCATTCGGAGTGTGGAATATCCAAGATTCCCCGGGAGAGGATATGCCCACGACATAGCATATCTCATGACCTGACTGATGAGCCAGGTACATCGAGAGCACGGAATCCTTCCCGCCTGAGCAAAGGGCAGCCAAACGCATGGCCCCGGATAAGCGAACACTAATTTAATCTCTTACGAATGCGGTGGGGCCGTTCATGAGAATAGATGAGATGACCACAGACAGCTTCCGCCGGGCTGTCATGGACGGCGCAACGGTCATTCTGCCCATGGGCGCCACCGAGGCACACGGGCCGCACCTCCCTCTGGGAACGGACACATTCCAGCCGGAGTATATCGCTGAGGAGGTGGCAAGGATCAACGATAACGTACTGGTCGCACCGACCATGCCCTACGGGCAGCATTCCTCCACAAAGAACATGGCCGGGACCATAGGCGTATCGTTCGACACCTTGCGCTCGTTCGTAACAGATGTTCTCAATTCACTGGTCCGGGGCGGCGTGAAGAGGATGGTTGTCATAAGCGGGCATGCTGGCACATCTCATATGTGCGCCATAACGGAGGCCTGCAGGGCCGTGGTCGAAAAAGAAGACGTGCGGATAGCGTTCTTCTCCGATTACGACATAGCATCCAAGTTGATAGAAATAGAGAACGACGGGCACGGAGGCATGGTCGAAACCTCAAGGATCATAGACATAAGACCCGATCTGGTGAGAAGTGCCAGACCTGTAGGCGAATACAAGAGCCACGGATACATCGTCCTTAGGGACGGCAGCGCCTGCTTCCCCGAGGGGATGGCCGGCGACACCCGCAATTCCTCGCAGAGCTTCGGAAAGGAAATAAATGATTACGTTGTGAAGGCAGTATCCGAGATAATCAGGAAAGACCTATCATGACCGTCAATATGAAGAAGATAGCAGCGGAGAGGGCTGTGGAAGAGTATGTGAGAGACGGCATGAATGTCGGGCTGGGCACAGGGTCCACCGCATTCTATGTCATCTGCAAAGTAGGCGAGCTTGTGGCCGCCGGCATGAACCTGACATGCGTCGCCACGTCCGAGGAGACGGAGCGGATAGCGAAGGATCTCGGCATCAGGGTCGTGAACCTTTCCGAAGTGAACAATCTTGATGTTACCATCGACGGGGCTGACGAGGTCACCAGGCAGCTCCATCTCATCAAAGGGCTGGGAGGGGCGCTTGTCAGGGAGAAGATAGTGGCCGCATCCTCCATCGATCAGATAGTGGTCGTGGATGAGTCCAAGCTCGTAGAATCCCTGGGGAAGGAATGCCCTCTTCCGGTGGAGGTCATGGTCTTCGGTCATGAGAAGACGAAGCGCATGATCGAGCGTCAGGGGTGCAAGGCCACCCTCAGGATGAGGGACGGGGAGCCCTTCATGACGGACAACGGCAACTACATCTACGACTGCAAGTTCGACGGCATCGCCAACCCCTATTTCCTGGAGAGCAGGCTGGACACCATACCGGGAGTGGTCGAGAACGGTCTGTTCCTCAATATGACGACGGCGGCCTTCGTAGCCCGCTCCGACGGCACTGTGGAGAAGATCTGCTGACCTTCTTCTCTTATAACGCGCGGGCTAATGCTTTTTATATGACTTCAGTGTTAGGCAGTCCTGCTTCCACCAGAAGGTGTATTGATAATGAAATTGCCCAGGACAGTCAAGAGATATTGCCCGACCTGCAAGACCCACGCGGTCCATGATGTAGAGAGGGTTAAGAAGAAAAAGGCCAGCGAACTGAAATGGGGTCAGAGGAGATTCAGGAAGGTCACTTCCGGATACGGTGGTTTCCCCAGGCCTAAGCCGGAGGGGAGAGAGAAGCCCACCAAGAGGGTCAACCTCAGGTACAGGTGCACACAGTGCAAGAAAGCCCACCAGTCTCCCTGCATCAGGGCCAAGAAGTTCGAACTCATGGAGGGATCCCACCAGTGACCGGAAAATTCATAAAGATCAAATGTGCGGACTGCAGCAACGAGCAGGTCGCCTTCGCCAGGCCGTCGACCGTGGTAACATGCCACGCATGCGGCTCCACCCTCATCGTCCCCAAGGGCGGTAAGGGCCAGGTAAAAGGCGAGATAGTAGAGGTAATAGGTTAATCATGCCCCGCAACAAGGGTTTCCCCGAGAGAGGAGAGCTGGTAGTCTGCTCAGTCATCAGCGTCAAGGATTTCGGGGCTTTCGTCACACTCGATGAGTACAACGACAAGGAGGGTTTCATCCACATCAGGGATGCCGCTACCGGCTGGGTCAAGTACCTGCGCGACTACATCCGTGAAGGACAGAAGGTTGTCTGCAAGGTCCTGGGCGTCGACCCGTCCAAAGGGCACATAGATCTTTCCCTCAAATCCGTCAATGCGCACCAGAAGCGCGAAAAGATCCAGCAGTGGAAGAATGAGAAGAAGGCTGAGAAGCTCGTTGAGATTATCGCGGAGAGAATGTCAATATCCCTTGATGATGCGTACGACCAGTTCGCCAATGAGCTCATAGATGATTACGAGACCCTCTACGGGGCCTTCGAGGCTTTCGCCATCTCCCCCGAGGAGATGACGGAAGAATACAGCGGCGCATGGGTCCAGACCTTCCTGGACGTTGCCAAGGAGAACGTGGCTGTCCCCTCGGTGAAGATAAGCGGGATCTTGGAGCTTAGGTCCTACGCCCCGGAGGGCGTGGAGCACATAAGGAACGCTTTGCTGAAGGGACTGGATGCCGCCGGCGATGCGGATGCGGAGATCACTTGCGTCGGATGCCCGAAATACCGCATAATGATCACAGCCGAGGACTATAAAGAGGCAGAAGAGACGATGAAATTGATCTCCTCCGCTGCCATCAAGGCCATGGAGCGCGCGGGTGGCGAGGCGTCCCTTAAACGCTAAGAAGATTTTTCCATGAGAACCGTGATAAGGAGATGCGGGAACTGCTGCAGATATTCCATGAGGCCGACGTGCCCGGAATGCGGATCGGATACCCGATACCCTGCGCCTCCCAGATACTCTCCTGAGGACAGATACGGGGAGTACAGAAGGAAGAGCATCATCGAGGAGTACGGCGAGAATGGAAAGCACTGTGATCTATGAATCCAAACCCAAAATGAAGAGGACCATCTTCATAGAGGGACTTCCGGGCGTGGGGAATATCGGCAAGACGGCCGCGGACTTCATGGTCAAATCCCTGAATGCCGAAAGATTCGCTACGATACTCTCAGAGCACTTCCCTCCCCAGGTTATGCTCGACGATGACTGCGTGATACGTCTGGCATCCAACGAGCTTTGGCACGCCAGGGTCAACGGCAGAGATATCATTTTCCTGCTGGGGGACTGCCAGGCAATGACCCCCAACGGTCAGTTCCTTTTCTGCAAGGACCTGTTCGATAACGAGCTGGAGAAGTTCGGCGTAACGGAGATCTATACTCTCGGCGGCTACGGCACAGGCGGCATGGTGGAGAACCCGCGCATACTGGGGGCCATCAGCGACATAAAGATGAAGGAGAGGCTGGAGGAGTGCGGCGTTGTCTTCTCTCCCGGGGAGCCCGGGCCGGGGATCGTGGGCGCCAGCGGACTGTTCATCGGATTCGGTAAAATAGCAGGCATACCGTCCGCCTGCCTGATGGGCGAGACCTCGGGTTTCTTCGTGGATTACAAGAGCGCCGTGGAACTGATCAAAGTGCTGGAAAAGCTGATCGGTTTCGATATAGACAAGACCGAACTGCTCCAGGGCGCGGAACACATCGACGAGCTGAATGCCAGAGTCAAGGAGTACGGCGCGGAACAGGAGAAGCACAGCCTGACCTATATCGGCTGAGTTCCCGAATGTGTTAAATAATGTATCCTTTATCCTACCCTGTCCCCACCTAGCTCAGACTGGCTAGAGCGGCTGACTGTAGAGTGTTTCCGGTATTACCGGTGCAGCCGCCGAAATCAGCAGGTCCCCTGTTCAAATCAGGGGGTGGGGACTCCCCAATATTATATTGTTAAATTCAAGAAATGCGCATCTCAAAGTCACAGTCAAAATATGATATTTTCAAAGTATTCGCCAAATGATGAGGGTTGTTAGTTGTCCTTACACAATCACGGGCGCAGTCAAAAGGATAAGAATCTTGCATATACCCAGAATTCACTTATTTTACAAACATATGAGTGAGGGTTTTATCTTCTCCAAATATCAGTAGGCGCTACGTGAGATTCTGTGAACTGTCCGGCTCCCGAAAGAGGCAGACAAAACAATTCCTGTAATTTCACATACTGCGATGCGCGATCTTCGGCTCCGTCGAGATGAGTTATCTTTCTGAATTCACCCCTCTCGGTCGCAACTCTGATGCTGAATCACACCAGAAAAGAGCTGGTGGTTGTTTCTCGTGACCGATTTTATAACGGATATGAATCCGATGGTGGACGAGAAGAGTGGATTTTTCATGTGTATTCTCTGATGCACGAAATTATTCTTAAATTGTTCAGATTTCTTTTGATGTGTGAGGTTTATCGAACTCTGTACTCAATAAAGAGGGGTTTTAGACTCCTATAGATTAGATCAAGACCAAAAAATTCCTGGGTTTCGTACAGATCTGCCTGCGCATTCATATTAAAAAAGGGATTATGGCGCGATGTCCCGAGACGGTCGGGTCACACAAGAGGGTTTTCAAAACCTTGTGCCCCGGGACGCCGCGTAGTTGATTGTTTTTCTGTTCATTCACCGCATTCATCGTGGTGCATATGGTCCCGACAAACTTCGCCTGTGGACTTCAGATTTCCTTTGATGTAATCCTCGGCCGCGGTCCTGGGATCTCCGGATGCTCCCACTATCACTTCGATTCCGTTATCGTTGAACAGCTCTATGGCCGCAGCACCCATGCCGCCAGAGATTATCACGTTCGCCCCGCGCTCCTTGAGGAATACTGGCAGGAAACCTGGGCGGTGTCCGGGGTTCTCTATAATCTCCGCATCTGTTATTATGTCCTTCTCGGCACAATATGCCCTGAATTCTCTGCAGTGGCCAAAATGCTGAGTCACGGTTTCTCCATCGCTTGCTACAACTATTTTCATTCTTCTTTCTCCCTTATATTCTCTATCATTTTGAATTTGATATCCGACCCTTTTTCATATTTTCCAATACACTTTTGACTCTCCGGGAACCGAACTGTTGTTCGGGAGGGGGATCACTCAACCACTCCCTCGTACAACAGTTCTGCTACTCTTTCGAATATCTCTCGGACTGCAACACCGGCGGGACATTCCGAGTATGCAAGCGTAAGACCTCTGTTGACCACCCTTACGACTTCCGGATCGTATGGGATCTCTCCCAAATATGGCACTTCCCGCTCTCTGCAACGTGTCACTATATTGTCTGTTAATCTGGGGTTAAGATCCGCTTTATTCACACACACAGCTGAAAAGGCCTTCAGACCCCTGGCTGTATCGAGTATCCTCTCCATATCGCTTAATCCTGAGATTGAAGGTTCTGCTACAATAAGCACCATATCAACGCCTGATATGGATGCTATAACGGGACAACCTATGCCCGGAGGGCCGTCTATTATGGCTAATTCTGCACCTTCGGCCGCACCGATCATCTGCTTTTTGACCTCGGTGACCAACAACCCCGATGTGCCATTACCGATTCTCAGTTGTGCTGTCGAAAAGACACCTTTTTCAAGATCAGTATATAGTCTAAGGTCTCCGGCCACTACAGGACGCATTTCGATAGCGTCCTGAGGACAGATTGCTTCACAGAGTCCGCATCCCTCGCAGGCATGAGAGTCAACTCTTGTCGTATATCCAACCTTTATGGCATCGAAACGACACATCTCAGAGCACAGACCGCACATAGTGCAGATTGCTTCATCTATGTGGGCCTTGGGAAGGCCGTAATAATCCTTCCTTTGCTCCTTACCGGCGTTCCCGAAGATCAGATGAAGGTTTGGCGCATCCACGTCGCAGTCTGCGCATGCCATCGCCCTGAAAAGATGCGTCATCGCTCCGGCAACGGTAGTCTTCCCGGTTCCGCCCTTGCCGCTCAGGATCAGGAGCTGCTTCATCATACCATCTCCGAAATATTATCCAAAATGCTTTGGAACAGATTCTCGAATCTGACACTCTCTTCTGATGCTATTTTCGCCTCAGAACTGAGATTGCTAAGCTCCCTGTCAAATGGTATCCTTCCTATTATCGGTATGTGGTTCTCCAAACAGTACTCTTCAGAAGGATCCGCTTCACCTTCGACGGTCTTATTGAGTATCACTCCAAACGGCTTGTCGAACTCGGTGACCAGTTCGACCACCATTTTCAGGTTATGTGTTCCGAATATCGTGGGCTCAGTGACCAAAAGGCAAAAATCTGCATCCTTGATGCTTTCCATAACCATACAGGAACTGCCTGGCGGACAGTCTATGAATGTAATACCTTTTTTAGGAGAGGTGTTAACATCAAGAAGTCTTGATATTATCGGCGATCCCGCCACTTCTCCTATGTTCATTATCCCTGTGCGGACGTATACGTCTCCAGATCTCCCCAATTCCAAATGGCCTATTGTCCGAGGGTATTCGGTTATAGCCTCCTGCGGACAGATGACGGAGCAGCCTCCACAGGAATGACACATGTCGTTGAAGACCGTCAGACGATCCAAAGAGAACACCAAAGCATTGAATCTACAGAATCTGACACACTCTCTGCACCCATTGCATTTATCTGGATCTGACTTTGGAACTAAAACGGATACTTCCTCGCACACCACATCCTCAGGCTTAAAATAAAGATGGCCATTAGGCTCTTCCACATCACAATCCACGTAAACAGAAGGGACCGCGATCCTCGCAAGATTCACCGACACCATCGTCTTACCGGTGCCGCCTTTGCCACTCAGCACCGCAATATTCATTTTAATTTGCCCCGTGGTGATGCCCTTCATGGATTGTATCTAGCTCGGACAGATTTCCTTTAAGATATGCGTCTATGTTGTCCTTTGCCTTGCCCGGTGAAGCCGACATTATCTTTATACCTGCACCATTGAGTACATTATAGGCGCGATCGCCACACCGTACAGTCAGAAGGACCTCTGCTCCTGCATCCACTATTGTCTGTGCGGCCTTGACTCCTGCACCGGAAGGACTGTCCTTGGCAGAATTGGATATTGACTCTGAAGCACCCGTTTCTGAATCATATACCATATAATATGGGGCTCTGCTAAGCGATGGATCAACATTCGAATCATCTGTATTATCACTTACTGGCACTATTATCTTCATTTTCTTTATCTCCTTTTTTTGATTCGTATATTGAATTCAGTCCTTGTTTGCGTCTGCAGGTTTTGCGTCTGTGACAATCTTCGCTGAATTCGCATACTTTATAGCTGCCGCCTTCGATTATCAAGGATATTCCCTCAACAAGAGATTTTGCCATTTTCTTTCTGGCTTTGCTATATATCTCTTGTACGGTTGTGCGGGCGATACCCATGCGATCTGCACACTCTTCCTGTATCATCCCCATATGATCCATAAGTCGTATCGTCTCATATTCCTCTATGGTCATATTGATGAATTCCTCTGTTCCAGTATCTTTATCCAGCGGACCGTACTCTCTGTTGAATGGAAGGCGACATACATTTCTCCATTTCTTTGGACGCGACATGAATTTATTCTCCCGTCTGGAACTTTGTTTTCACAGCGAGTCTCCTTGTTTGGAAACCCGCCATAGTTTCTGACATATGTCGGTAACTATTAATCTGATAAATAGTTTTTGATGTTGCACAAACACCGATTTTAAAAATTTAACAGCAGAGTCGGGATAAGGAAAGGAACATTATCAGGCAAGATCGAAGGCAAAGATGTCCTTTCATCATCATTCCAATATCAAAAGGACCTTCAGAAATGTTTCCGATGCAGATGAGAATGCCATTATGCACATCTCAACATCTTGCATTCTTTAAATTAGAATACCGAGCATCTAAAGGCTATTAACGCACCACACCAGGTACGTATTCCGGGTGAGATTATGAAGAAATGGAAATGCACAGTTTGAGGTTACATACATGAAGGGGAGGAGCCTCCCGAGAATTGCCCCCGTTGCGGATCCCCTAAGGAGGTTTTCGTACCTTATGACGAGAGCCGGGGCACTGGTATCCATTATGCGGGGGGCGACAGGATAACCGATGTCCTCGTAGTCGGGTCCGGAGCTGCCGCTTTCGCAGCTGCCGTCACTGCCAGGAGCAAGGAATCAGAAGTCGTCATGATAGAGAAGGCCGGAGGCAAGACACGGCGTTCGGCAGACTCCCTGTCGATATAGAAGAATGTCGCATAGACTTTCCTCGGTGGCAAGGCACAGAGGCTTGGCTAAGGGAGCACAATCTGGTCCTGGTTTGATGGAGGTCCCATATCCATAGAGTTGGAGTTTGACTCCTGCTTCCATTCCCTGATTCTCTTCGGAGAGAAGGTTACAACTATTCGACGAAAAGTGAGGGCCAGAATGGGAGATCTGTTCCAAGTGAACGGAGCCTTTTTCCGGATAACTGATTTCTCGATACGCGATCGTCTTCTGTCGGTTCTCCCACTATGGAGGTCTGAAGGCTTCGCATCTGCTTGGGATACGTTAGAATGGATGAAGGTTCATTATTACCATTTACCTTTTTTCGTGCGCACATTCAAAAGATTCGATGATGAAATCTTTCTATGCAGTGAGGAATGCCGCATATGTTACAGACCCTATGATTCCATAAAGGGCCGGTTCCTACCATCACGCGAATTTGAAGAGTTATATCGCTTAGACTCCGGTAATTTGTTGGAGGTTCATGAGTGGGTGGATTCTTAATTGGATGAAGAAAAGACCGAACCATTAGGTGCGATATATTACGATATTTTCGCTCCGTAAGCCATTGAAGATGAATAGGCAATCTCATTGAATGGAGGCGTCGTGGGATATGATGCCATTGAGATCGCAGACCGCCACGACGTCTACGACTGAGAGCTACACCAGGGTCAATCTAGATGACATGAATCAGACAATGAACGCTTTTTCCGAATATCAAAACTCTTTAAGAAAAAAAGCTGGGTGTAAAATAAATGACCGAAATAAGCATAGCCAGACAGTGTATCATCACCGTCAATCAGGGGGTGGGGACCATATCTAGCATCTACTCATCGGAAGGCTTGGGATCTGTTGAGATTTGATTGATTTTGAATAGCCCTTAAAAGCCCCCATCCGAAGAATGAGAGCTGTCATCCTCTGATCCGGCGACTGAGAACATGGGTCGTCCCCGAATAAGGATTGGAAAAGTAAATGGTTTGGAGGGCACTCCTGCGCCCGGGAACCCCTCCGATACGGTCCGGAACGTGCCCTGTCAGAATATGCTCAGCACAAGGTCCGAATACGCAACCGGGTCATCAAGGGGTATGCCCGCCATTATGCTGGCCTGACCGTACATTATCCTGACAATGTCGGCTGCCTTATCCTTGTCTGACTCAATGGCATCCTTCAGGGCCCTGAACACCGAATGGTCTGCGTTGAGCTCCAGGACCCGTGACGCCTTCATGTTCCCGCCCTGACCGCCGGGCATCTCCTTGAAATACTTCTCCATCTCGAAGGTTATGCTGCCTGTGGTCGTAAGGAGAACGGCATGGTTCTTGAGCCTGCGGGAGATCCTCACCTCGGCCACATCATCGCCCAGGATCTCCTTCGCGAACTCCAGTGTGCCCTTGTGCTCCTCATCCTTCTCCTCCGCCTCCTTCCTCTCCTCCTCCGATTCAAGCCCGAGGTCCTCGGTGGATATATTGCAGAAGGGCTTCCCTTCATACTCTCTGAGGATGCTCACCAGGAACGGATCCACCTCATCCGTCATCAGCAGGACCTCGTAGCCCTTGTCCAGAACGGATTCCATCTGGGGCAGGTTCCTGGCCTTCGATGCGGAGCTCGAGACAACATAGTATATCTTCTCCTGGCTCTCCTGCATGTTCCCTACATAATCGGCAAAGCTCACCATCCCGCCTTTGGACGACTCGAACATCAACAGGTCCTTCAGCATGTCCTTGTCCGAACCGAAGTTGTCCACCATGCCGTACTTGAGCTGTTGCCCGAAGCTGTTATAGAACTCACTGTAGACATCTGGCTCATTCTCCTTCAAACGCTCCAGTTCCGCCTTGATCTTCTTCGAGAGGTTTGATCCCACGGCCTTGAGGACACGGTCGTTCTGCAGCACCTCCCTTGATATGTTCAGCGAGAAATCGGGTGAGTCCACGACACCGCGTACGAAACGGAAGTAGTACGGGAGCACGTCGGCACATCTCTCCATGATCAGCACCCCGGACGAGTACAGCTGCAGGCCGGGCTGGAAATCGCGTGTGTAGAAGTCGTGGGGTGCCCTCTTGGGTATGAACAGCATCGCCTTGTAGCTTATGCGACCCTCAGCGTCCACCCTGATCACTGAGACCGGGTCCTCAAAATCATAGAACTGCTGTTTGTAGAATTCCTTGCATTCGTCATCTGAGACCTCGGACTTGTCCTTCTGCCATATGGGGACCATGCTGTTGATGACTTTGTTCTCGGTCCTCGTGATATACTCTCTTTTGGGCTCTCCGTCCTCACCCTTCTCACCGGTATCCTCCCACGCGCCGGCTTCCACGTCCATGCGGATCGGCCAGCGGATATAGTTGGAATAGGTGACGATGAGCTCTCTGAGGCGAACCGGGTCCAAGAACTCGCTGTAGCTCTCCCCGTCCGAATCCTCCTTGATGTGCATGATGACGTCCGTACCGAAGGAGTCCTTCTCCCCTTTCCTTATCGTGTAACCGTCTATGCCCTCGCTCTCCCATACGGATGCCTCATCCCCGCCGTGGGCTCTGGACACCACGGTTACCTTATCAGCAACCATGAATGCGGAATAGAATCCCACACCGAACTGACCTATGACGTCGCTGTCGGCGCCCTCTTCAAGCTTCTTCTTGAATTCGAAGGAGTCGCTGTACGCGATCATGCCCAGGTTCTTCTCCATCTCCTTGGAGGTCATGCCCGTGCCGTTGTCAGATACGGTGATGGTGCGCGCCTCCTTATCGACCGACACATCGATCCAGAAATCGTCCCTGGATATGCCCAAGGTAGGGTCCGTGATTGCCCTGTGATTCATCTTATCGATCGCGTCGGAGGCGTTCGATATTATCTCTCTCAAAAAGATCTCCTTATGGGTGTAGATAGAGTTGATTACCAGCTCCATAAGGCGCTTTGTCTCTGCCTTGAACTGCTTCTTTGCCATTTTCATCCTCTTCTGGTGTCGAACAGCTTTGTTAAGAGTTTGAACTTCTATATAAAAGTTTCAATCATTATGCTGATGATCTCCATTGACTATGCGGGATACGCAGATATCTCCCTGGTTGTGAGAGCGCCCCGCCTGCGGTCATCGCTCACGACTCCGGCGCCGGATCCCTCTGACCGGGCATCCTCTTCGCGGAAGATCCTGATGTGTATTCCCGGATGAGCATCGCCAGGAGGCGGATGGGCCGCTTAGCGCGGGCCGAGCTCAAAAGATATTAAAGCACCACAACCGGGTACGTATTCCGGGTGAGATCATGAAGAAATGGAAATGCACAGTTTGCGGTTACATACATGAAGGGGAGGAGCCTCCCGAGAATTGCCCCCGTTGCGGATCCCCTAAGGAGGTTTTCGTGCCTTATGACGAGAGACCCGAGAGCCCGGGCACCGGCATCCATTATGCGGGGGGCGACACGATAACCGATGTCCTCGTGGTCGGGTCCGGAGCTGCCGCTTTCGCTGCTGCCGTCACTGCCAGGAGCAAGGGATCAGAAGTCGTCATGATCGAGAAGGCCTCGAAGGTCGGAGGCACGACACGGCGTTCCGGCGGAGGGTACTGGGTCCCCGGTAATCATATCCAGAAAACAGCCGGTTACAAGGACAGCAAGGATGACGCCCTGCGATATATGGCAAGATATTCTTACCCGAACAGTTACGATCCCAAGGACGACAGGTACGGCCTGACGGCGCATCAGTTCGATCTCTTGAACTCATTCTACGACAACGCCTCGGAGATGGTCGAGCATCTGGGGAGCATCGGTGCCGTGAATTCGGTATTGGGTGTCGGCTGGAACGGGAAGGCGTACTGCGACTATGCCGAGTTCCTTCCCGAGAACAAAGGCATACGCGGCCGTCTCCTTTTCTCTGAGAACGACAAGGGGAAGATGGGGTTCGGCCTTATCGCAGGCTTCAAGGACTGGGCTGATGCGAACGGGATCACCATCGTCACCGACTGCCGCGCCACGGACCTCATCAAGAAGAACGGGGAAGTGGTGGGAGTGGAGGCGGTCGCGGGGAAAGAGAGAACGAGATTCTATGCCCGCCAGGGAGTCATATTCGGTACCGGGGGATATTCGCACAACAGGGAGTTCATGCAGAATTTCCAGCCCGGCCCCATATACGGGGGGTGCGCGGTACCCACCAATACGGGTGATTTCATATCCATCGCCGGAAGGGCGGGTGCCAAGATCGGGAATACCAGAGGCGCATTCAGAGCAGACAGCCTGGCAGAGCTGTATCTGGAGGATCCCGATAACCTGACAACGGTCTTCTTCATCCCGGGGGACGGCTCGATCCTCGTGAATAAGTATGGGAAAAGATACGTTAATGAGAAGAGGAACTATAACGACAGAGGAAAAAGGCATTTCGACTGGGACTCAGAGAAGGCAGAATACAGGAACATGCTCACATTCCTGATAGCCGACGAGCGCACAGCCACCATGTGGCAGGGTCATCCGCCTTTCCCGGTCAAGGGGGATGCTACACCCGGATATCTGATCGCAGCGGACGATCTTGACGCTTTGGCAGACAGGATCGCTGAGCGCCTGAAGGGTATCGCTGAGCGCACAGGTAATTTCTCACTTGATCCCTCCTTCAGGAAGAATTTGAAGGATACTGTGAGAAGATTCAACAAGTACGCTGCGGAGGGAAAGGACCCGGAATTCGGACGCGGTGATTTCGACTACGACAAGGAATGGTCCATGATGCCTCCGGCCGGGACGGAATGGCCGGAGAAAGGCAGCAGGAACATCACGATGCACCCTATCGATAAGCCACCTTATTACGCAGCGATCATCGGATCTGGCACATTGGATACTAACGGCGGTCCGGTGATAGACGGCAAAGCCCGGGTCCTTGATTGGACGGACAAGCCCATAAACGGTCTCTACGGGGCCGGGAACTGCATCGCCTCCCCTACCGCTGACACATACTGGGGCGGAGGCAGCACCATCGGCCCGGCCATGACGTTCGGATATGTGGCCGGGAAGCATGTATCTTCCAGGGAGAAGAAGGAACCGGGCGCATGACGGATGAGGAGAGGACCATAAGGATAACAGACGGAGGGGCCTACATCGTCTCCGGTGCTGTGCCCATTTCAGAGAAGGTCATAACCCCGGAAGGGAAA
>Ga0265293_10005934_pt1 | contig 19998 bp, 14 predicted proteins | sample Munlanlewell138R_FD_192505 | JGI IMG/M metagenome (GOLD analysis project Ga0265293, IMG submission 192505) | Leachate microbial communities from a municipal landfill in Southern Ontario, Canada - Leachate well 138R | ecosystem: Engineered > Solid waste > Landfill > Unclassified | place: Canada... | reverse complement strand
CGTGCACGTAGAGATGCTCGAGGGGGAAAGCTTTTTCCACGTGCAGCAGGGTCGCATGAAGCTGAACCAGCGCGGTGGATGAGCGGCGCAGCTTGGCGATGACCAACTCCACGGCTTGTTCCACTTTCTGGGCAGCCTCGAAGGAAGAGGATGTCCAACCGGCCGAGGCCCGGTAACGGATCCAGGTGGTTAATGGTGCCACACTACGGGCCAGCCGGGCCAGGTCGTGCTGCAAGAGCGCTCCCAGCGGCACCCCCGCCTGCTCCCTCATTTCGGTTGCCCGGCGCTTGAGTTCCAGCGCCTCCAGGCCGTCTCGCCGGCTGCGCTCAGGGGCAAAGGCCAGACAGTCCGCCAGAGCTTCCATCCATTCTGCACTGTCGATCGGTTGCTGGCGCAACCAGGCGTGGGCTTTGGCGTGCTGCTGCAGGGCCATCAGCACCTGGGCTCTCTGCAAGGGGTCCTGGGTATGCGTCAGGGCCTCGGCCGGTTTTCCATCCAGTCGTAAAAGCTCTCCGCGCAACTCGTCAGGAAGATCGTCGGAAGGGTAATTCTGCCCACAGAGCGCCGCCCCTACGGCGTACAACTCTTTACAGGGAGCCAGGCTGTCCTGGGGGTCTAGAGCTGCCAGCTTCAGACTCAAGGGTTGGCACTCCTGATAGTTGCCCGCTTGCAAGCTCATCTCCGCAGCCTGCAGGAGGGCCAATCCCACCTTCCGCCGTTTCGATACCAGAACGTTCTGATCGGTGATCCGAGCCAACGCTTTCAGCAACTGTTCGAATCGAACATCATCCTTGAGATCCAGCAAAAACCTTGTTTCGGTAATCCAGCCCCTCACTCGGCCGGCGAGATCGACCTCGCCTCGGGAGTGAAATCGCTCCTCGAGTCTAGGAGCCCAATCCATCAGTTCCGTCAGGGAAGGCTCGGGAATTGGCAACTCCGACTCCATGCGCTGCAAGAGCAACCATTCGATGGAGGTCTGCCCCCACTGAATCAAGCGGTTGAAATTGTCGTTTTCAGCAAGGTCGGTATGGGACACGTTTTTATCCAGCGGCCCCCACAGTACCCCGTGAGCCATGGGTGCTCCCAGCAAGGCACCCGAGCGCTCGAACAACACTCCGTTGCTGAACAATCCGACCCCCTCTTCCCGGGCTTGCTCCTGAGAGCTCAGAGCGATTACGCAACCGAAGCCTTCGGTGCCGGATTCCATTTTATATCGCGCGCAGTAGGGAGCCCACTGAGAGGTGGGCTCACGGGGGGGCTCTGGGCCCGCGAGATCACCCAGCTGCAGCCACCCGATGCAATCCGGGGACCGCCCCACCTGAACCGGCTCCTGAATTTCTCTACCGTTCACCTCTAGAAATAACGGAGCATAGGAGCAACTCTGCTTGAGCACCGGCAGCTCGGCGTAGTTTCCGCGCCAACCCGCCCAGACCCTGGATAGACTCGCCACCTGGGTGACCTTTAAGGTATTGCCGGGGCGATCTTGAGGAGCGGCAGAATCCACCGTAAAGGTCTCACCTCGAATGGTGAGACGGCCGCCCTGACCATCCTCCCCGACCGAACAGAGAGTAATGGTGGTCTCCTCACTTTTCCTCAGGGTGTTCACGGCCACCGCCAACTCAACCAACGGAGGATCCTCGGGGCTTAAAAGTTGCTGCAGAAGCATCTCCAGTTGCTCGGTGCTGTAAACCTGTCCGTCAAACCAGGTTGAACTCCCCTTATTGAAGAGGCTGAACTCGACCCGGGTAGCCCCACCCAGGACCGCCGCCGCCACCAAATTTCTCACGAACTGGTGGGGCTCAGCCAGTTGAAACTGTCTCAGCTTCTCCCGAGCTTTCTCGGCGGAAATGGTAAAGACACCGCTGGAGTCGGTGGTGCCCGAGCTCTGCAGTTGCTCTATGAGATTTTTCAATCCCTCTTCCGGCAAAGGACTCTCCCTCCTGAACGCACAAATCTCAAATCCGATGTTCGGATCTCTACAGCCAAAATCTCTTTCCGGTTGCGCCCGCGGCCGTTACCAATCCAGCTTCTGCGGAAGCTGCCACGCCATGGCCGAACTGGGTCGCCCGTGGGCCTTGGCCACCGGTTATGACATCGCCTTTCTTCATCTGATCATGGCCGAGCTCCAAGAGGCTCCGGTGGAGCGCCTGGCCTGTACCGCCCTGCCTTTTCGAAAGCTCCTGGTCCGGCGTCTCCAGGCAGACTCCCGGCGCTGGTTGGCTGCCGTCAATGTGCTGCTTATCGAAGCCAAATGCCGCGACGACGCGTCCGACGAAGGAGGCCTCAAGGGCCGACTGGGCTTGAGGGTGGTCAAGAATCAGGCCGCTCGAGCCCGCACAGCCCTGGCTGAATCCGGCTTCCCCCATGTCTCGATTTCGACTCTGGCCGAGCGTCAGCAACGGCTGGAAGAGCAAATGCTTTCTCTGGAGCAGTACGCCCTTCCCACCGGATCGCTGTTGGGCGAGATCTTTGAGCACGCGGCCAAACTCAGTGGGCGCGCCGAGTGGGCCACGGCGATGCGCCGATTGGGGCAGGGCCTGGGCTCGGCCATCTACATCAAGGACGCCCTGGACGATTTCGATAAAGACTGCAAGCGCAGCCGCTTCAATGCCATCGCCGCCGGTGGACACAACTTTTTTTACGCCCGAACCGCTCTGGATCGGGAGGTCGAACGAGCCCGAAATGGGTTGTTGGAGATGGGACTGGGAACGAGCGAAGCCGCCTCGGTACTCCAGGAGCTTCGACCGTCCTCCGAGCCCCCCAGAGCTCCCCGAAAGCGCAGAAAGCTAGCTGGATACTGCGACTGCATCGCTTGTTGCGACTGCGGTGTGTGCCTGGATGCCGGGCTTTGCACCGACTGCTGGGGAAGTGGCGGGTTCTGCCCGTGCGAGTGTTGTGGTAGCTGTGGCTCTTCCGGCAGCGACTCCCACCTGAGCAGCAGCGCCGCCGGAGCGACGACCGCCCACAAGGCCACTCCGCCCGTCTTGCTCCACTGCCCAAGCTGCGGCTCCAACCTGCATCCCTGCCAGTTAGGCAGAGTGGAAGTGGACGAGTGCACCGGTTGCAACGGTTTGTGGCTGGACCACGGGGAACTGGAGGAGTTGGCCGGACTCAAACAGTTGCCGCCCCGACTCCTGACCATCCAAAAGACCCGGGCGATCCAGGTCCGGCCGGAAGGAACCCGCCCGTGCCCCCGCTGCAGCAAGCTGCTCCTGGGCACTCTGGTGAAGGGTGTCCGGCTCGATATCTGCCCGGATTGTCAGGGTCTCTGGCTGGATCAGGGTGAGCTGAACCAACTTCTGGAGGACTGAGCGTTATTGTCGGATGAGGTTGAGGTCGACGGAATCGGTCACGTTTCCGTTGGCGTCGATGGCACTCACCTCGAGATCGATCTGGCTGTTAACCGGCAGATTGGAGGTGTTCATCTGCACGTTAAACCGTCCCTGGGCGTCGGAGACCGTGGAGGTGGTGGTCGTCCTCCCGGTCAGCCCGATGATCCCGGGGATCAAAGGACGCTGAGAGGTGGCATCGATCTTCACCTTGGTGTAAGGACTGGTCTGTCCCTGGATGTTGAACACCGCCGGCACTCTAGCTCCGTCGGTCAGGTTGCTGATGGAGACGGAGGGGTTCAGGGAAGGATTGTTGACGGCTGATTGACTTACCGTGAAGTGCCAGTTTCGGCGCATCTCCTGTCCGTTTTGATCAAGAGCCGAGACCTCCACCGTGTGGACCCCGGGGTTCAGGGAGTAGCTCGGGGTCATGGCCACGGTTCGCCCATCGGATTGCACGATGGGGGTAAATCTCTGGCCGTCGATCATGATGTTGGCCGTATTGGAGCGGATGTACTCTGGGAAAACCGCGGTCAGGGTGGGTCTGGTTTGGGACACGATGGTACCGGGACTGGGCGATACGTAAGTCACCTCTTGGCTCGAATCCGCAGCCACGCTGATAGCACGGTCGGCTTCCATAGCGGTCTCCAGGTTGTCCTTGCGCAGGTAGCCCACCAGGGTTCCCTGGTCGATATTCAGGTTGTGATGGATATTCAGTCTACCTTCGTAGCGTCCGGGCGAAATCTCCGACATTCTGACCTCTTGCACTGCTCCCAGCACGGCGAAGCTGGCCCGGGCATCAGGGGTTCCGAGCAAGGTGACCACCAGATCATCTCCGGGGTTCAAGGTTCCCCGGGCGTTGTGGAGCAACTGGCTGATGCGGGGTCGAACCTCTTCGTCGGGTTGCTGCTGCTCTTCGTTGTCCGCGATCTCATCGGTGCCGTCGTGGGTGATGGCCACGGTGCGACTGGCCGACTGCCACTTCACCTCGGCTCCCATGGCTTCCGAGACGAAGCGGAGGGGAACCATGGTGCGCCCTGCGATGGTTCCAGCCGGCACGTCCAGGTAGACCTGGCGACCGTTGATGAAGGCCTGCCGCTCGCCCAGGGTCAACTCTACCGTGTTGCCGCTTCCGGTGGCTTTGATCTGTTTGGTGGCGGGAGTGTACAGGACATCGGCCCCCAGATTTTCAAAGATGCCTCGAAGCGGAACCAGCACGCGACCCTCCTGCATGACCGGAGGTTGATCAAAGTAGAGCCTGTTTCCGTTGAGCTCGGTGGTGATATTGGGCTGAGCCACGGCCAGACCGGCGGCCGCGAAGATGGTGCCAACGGTAAAGCCGATCCTGGCTAATCCTTTTCGAAATTTACTGCTTCCTCTAGACATAAAAAACTCTCCTTCTATTAGGTGTGCCGTCAGCGTAGCTCATCTCGAACCACCCCCACCGCCTGCAGAAGGATCGCCGGGCCCTATACCAGCGGACCAAAAAAGATCGGACGGGACTGTTGCGTTTTACGATTCGACCAAGTCCCTCACCGTGGCCCGCACCTCGGGAAGCACCTCGTGAGCAAACCAGGGGTGGCGCCCTAGCCAGATGTTGTTGCGGGGGGAGGGGTGGGGTAGCGGGAGGTAGCGCGGAAGTGACTCTTTCCATTTTCTCACCCGCTCACTCACACCCGCTCCGCGCCCCAGGTAGTACGCCTGAGCGTAGCCGCCAACCAGAACCAGCAGACGCACCGACTTTAGTAGCGGCAGTAGGCGTGGATGCCAGAGGGGTGCGCACTCTTTGCGAGGCGGGAGATCGCCGTGGGGCCCGTGGCCGGGATAGCAAAAACCGATGGGAAGATGGCCCACCAGGGCCGGATCGTAGAACTCAGCCTCGCTGAGCCCCAACCACTCGCGCAGACGGTCTCCGCTGGGGTCATCCCAGGGTTTGCCGCTCTGTTGCACCCTTCGCCCCGGAGCCTGGCCGACGATAAGCAATTTACAGGTTTCGCTCACTTGAAACACCGGACGCGGTTCGTGGGGCATCCACTCGGCGCAATGGCGGCAGACGCTGGCTTCGCGAACCACGGATTCGAGTTCTGTCACTCTTCTCTCAATCTCAAGGCAAAAGAAAAGTTCTGGCGGAGCGCACAGCCTCTTTACTCCGAAAAATCTTCCTCATCGGCTGAGGGCAGGTCTCTTCCCAGCGCTTCTCTTCGCTGCACCTGAAGGATGAAACTCGAAATCATTTCGCGCTGTTGATCGTCGATATCCTCTGGAAACTTCAGAGCGACTTGCTGTTTGCGCTGGTCCGTAAGCACCGTCACCCGCTCCACCACGGTTTCGATGCGAACCGGGTGGTCCCAGCCTACCACCCGGATGGTGATCTCCTGACCTTCGGCATACCTCTGGTTCAGGGGAGCCAACAGCGCCATGCCGCCTCGGCTCAAATTGGTCAATCTAGCAAGCTTGGGCGGGGCGTCTTTGGCTTCAACCCAATCGGTCTTCACGCGGACCGGCAGGTAGACCTCGATGCGATAATCGTAGCGCCCAGTGCTGGGAGCCAGCAGTGACTTCTCCCTCTCGCTCTTGAGCGGGATCGAGACCAGAATGTCACGACCCTTCTTGCTCAATGCCTGGACCTGGTGGGTGTGGACCTCTTCGCCCCGAAACTCGATCAAAAGAAGCTCCCCGACCGCCGGGAAATCTTGCTCTTCGTTAGCCGGTCGCAGCCATGCGCCGGTGCCGCTGTGAGACTGTACAAGGGCCGCCCCCGGCATGAAGTCGAGTTCCAGGTCTTTGGGCATGACCAGAAAGCGAGCCCCCTCCTGGTAGGGCGACTTTGTAGAGCCCAGGCTGATGGTTTTTTTTGGACTTTCGGACAAAATAGCCTCTCACATAAATAGTTTGGGAGTGACTGGAATCCCCCTTTTTGTCGTTGAATCCAGGGTTCGGGTGCCCGCGGGAGGGACAACGAGAACCGCTGAGAACTCCGCCAAGCTTTATGAATTGCGCAAGGTATGTTGGAGTCCTGCCCCGAGCCGGAATGCTGCTGGTTCTTCTTTGGGTGTTGACGGGTCCGCTCTGGGCTCAAGAGGAAGCTGTCGAGCCTGCTACCGCGGGCACAGAGCAGGTCTTGAGCCTACAAGAGGCTCTGGCCCAGGCCGTTCAAAACCACCCGAGGTTGCAGCAGGCCCTGGCCACGGTGGAAGCTCAGGAATTCGGAGTCATTGCATCAACGGCTCCCCGATACCCAAGGTTCATGTTGAATACTTCGGCTGGCCAGAGCGGTTTCGAGGGCCAGCCGGGAGGCCAGGATGTGGTACGGACCGGGCTGCAGCGAAGTTATGGCTACGGCATCTCCTTGAGCCAGCAAATCTTTGATTTCGGTCGGACCCGACACAGCATCAAGTTGAGTGAGCTACAACTCGGCAGCACGCGCTTGGATTACCTGCAGATCCGGCAGGCCGTGCTGGACGCTGTGGTTCAGGCCTATTTCAATCTGCTCCAGCAAGACCAGGCTGTGACCGTAAACCTGGAAAACGTGCGCAACGCTCAGGTGGTCCTACAGCAGGCTCAGGGTTTTCTGGAGGCAGGCACCGGGGCTAAGATTGCGGTCATTCAAGCCGAAGCCGATCTGGCCAACGCCCGGTTCGGCCTGATTCAGGCCCAGGGCGCTCACGGGAGAGCTCGGGCAGCCCTGGCCCAGGCCATGGGTCTCGATCACCTGCAGGACATACGCCCCGAGGAGACCTCTCTGGAGGTTCCCGATTGGCAGCCGGACACGGTGAGGCAGCTCGCTCGGACAGCTCGCCCGGACGTGGCAGCCGCTTCGCTGAGCGTAGCCCAGGCGGAAACCCGGGTCAGGCTGGCTAAAGCCGAATATTTCCCCAGCATCTCCGCCAACGCCGGATACAACTGGAGCGACTCGGTTTTTCCTCCCAACAACACCTCCTACAATGTAGGCATCTCCCTTTCCGTACCCCTCATCAACGAACCCCTGCTCTCATCAGCAGTGGGAGAAGCCAAAGCTAACGTGAAAGCGGCCATGGCCGGTTTTCGCGAAGTGGAGATCCAGGCCGTCCAGGAAGCCCTGAGCGCGTACTACACCCTGCAAGAGTCCCTGGAACAGGCGAACTCGGCCTCCGAAGCTCTCCGCTTCGCTTCGGAAAATTTTCGGCTCGCCACCGAGCGCTACCAGGTAGGAGTGGGAAGCCCCCTGGAGGTGAGTCAGGCTCAACGACAATTGGTGGAGGCGCGCACCCAGGAAGTGCAGGCCCGCTTTGGGGTGCAAAACGCAGTGTCCGCCTTGCTACTGGCAACCGGGCAGCTCGACGCCTACTCTCTGCTGCCTCCAGAGCTTGTGATCGACCCAATTTTCGAGATTCCAGAAAAAATCACCCCGGGTTCTTAAAAATCTCTAAAAATAGTATGGGGTTTTGTCGCTCTGTAACTTCGTTGTCACATGTTGGTCGAATCCGGTTTTTATGATGACAAGACAGAACGAAAAATATATGGAGGACAACCCCCGTGAATATCAAGGCTCAGATCAAACCGCGCATCCTACCGCAACCCCAGGCTTCCAGCGTGAAGTCCGGCAGCGGCTATATCGTGATGCCGCCTCGAGAAAACTCATTATTCAAGTCCGAGGGAGCGGAAACGCCAAGCCTGGATAGTTTCGGAGTTCAGAATTCAGACAAGCTCGATCTGGTTGGGGGTTACCTGGCCGAGCTATCGCCTGCTCAAGTCAAGAAGATGGAAAACAGCGGCTACCGCGTTTTCAAAGACGAAGTTAAGGAGTACATCCCCAACCATAAAGCTCTCGACTTGAACGCCGTAGCCGAGAAAGCTCTGGCCGGCGCGGAAGCCGTTCTAGCCGGGGGCAAGGTTCCCGAAGAGAGCGCCGGGGAGTCGAACACTCTTTACAAGCCGCGCAACGAGATGGTCGAGCCTCGCTTCGAATCCACCATCGAAAAGGCTTTCCGGGGTGAAGGTGTGACCATCGCGGTCCTGGACTCCGGTATCGGTGCCCACCCCGATCTGGGAGAGCGCTTCATCGGTCAGATCGACTTTGTACAGGGTGAGCCGATCCCCTACGACGACAATGGACACGGCATCCACGTGGGTGTGACTGCCGCCGGCGACGGGTCCATGAATGAACTCTTCGCCGGTCCGGCCCAAAAGGCCAACGTCATCTCCATGAAAGTTTTGTCAGGCGAAGGCAGCGGCAAGACGTCCGACATCATCAAGGCGATCCAAACCGCCGTAGAGATGAAGGATGAACTCAACATCAAGGTTATCAACATGTCGCTGGGTGGGCCTGCTTCCAAAAATGGTGAATCGGATCCCATCAATCAGGCTATCAAAGCAGCCAAAGAAGCCGGCATAACCGTAGTGGTTGCAGCCGGCAACGACGGACCTGACCGAAAAACCGTGGGCAGTCCTGGAAACAGCTTGAATGCCATCACCGTGGGGGCCATCGACGACAACAACACCGAGGATCTCAGCGACGACAAACCGGCCGAGTTCTCCAGCCGGGGTCCGACTCCTGATGGAATCACCAAGCCCGACGTCATGGCACCCGGGGTCACCATCATGGCAGGACGTACCCACCAATCCGAGTCGGCCCAGATGGCCAACCGGATGAACATGATGCACGAGTCGATCCGTTTTCTGGATGAGATGCCCTTCGAGCAGTTGCAAAAAGCGCCCAACGCCCTGTTCAATGCTATCGGAATCGGTGATGAGACGGCAGAGAAGATCAAGCTCTTCGAACCCATCTCGGACATGGTGTTCGAAGCCCTTTCTGAAGCGACCGCCAAAATGCCCCAAACCGATGACGGCCTCTACCTGGGTATGTCGGGCACCTCGATGGCGACCCCTATCGTGGCTGGAGTTGTAGCCCAACTGTACAGCGCCAACGCGGATCTAACTCCCGATCAAGTTCAAGAGATCCTGACCACCACCGCCGACAAACTGCCGGACGGCCGCCTGGGTGCCAACACCCAGGGCCACGGCGTGATCAACCCTGAAAAGGCACTTCTCAAGGCACTGCAAACCGAAGGCGAAGCCCAGGAGAAGAAACTCGACACCAATCCTCTGGCCTTTCTCGCCGACCTCGGCCTGACTCCCGAGGACCTGATCGCCGATGACGGTGGCGAAGAAGCCAGCAAAGCCTGAAATATCGTTTCGTTCTGTGGAAAGGCTCGCCGAAAGGCGGGCCTTTTTTTGAGGGCGGTCTGGAATGTAGCCTGAATGGAGTTTTGAAAACCACTTCTTTAGTCGGACTCGTTGTAACAATTGTTAACACCAATTTCACATCTTTCACTTCGTTGTAAGGACATGCCCTGGTACATATGCATTATGATTAAACGGCAGAGGGGCGATTTAAAGAGCTCCCGTTCTATTCAGAGGAGAAGAGTGTGCCTAACGTAAACGGATTAAATAATTTTGGAACTTTTGGAATGGGCTACCCGACGGGTGGCCTTGGCTATCCCATGGGGGGAATGGGTTACCCGCCGGTACCCCAGTTCGGCATGGGGACAGGGGTACCCGGATTCGGGACTGCGGGTCCTCAGGACCAGATGGCCCAACTGCTGTACTTGTTGATGAACGTCCTGTCAGCCCTATCCCAAACCGGTTCAGGTTGGAACAATTTTGCTGGAGGTGGCGGAGGAGTACCCGCAGTTGGTAACGCGGGCAATGCTGGTAACGCCGGGAATGCGGGTAACGCCGGAAATGCGGGCAATGCTGGTAACGCCGGTAATGCCGGGAATGCCGGTAACGCCGGAAATGCTGGCAACGCTGGTAACGCGGGCAATGCCGGCAACGCCGGTAATGCCGGTAATGCCGGAAATGCCGGCAACGCTGGGAACGCCGGAAATGCCGGGAACGCCGGGAACGCCGGGAACGCTGGCAATGCGGGCAACGCCGGAAACGCCGGAAATGCGGGTAACGCCGGGAATGCGGGCAATGCCGGAAATGCCGGTAACGCGGGCAATGCCGGTGGATACGGCGGAGGTGCTGCCGCAGGTGGCGGGGTAGCCGCTGGTGGTGGAGGCTACGGCGGCGGAGCGGCTCCTGCAGGGGGCGGTGGTGGCTACGGCGGCGGCGGAATGGCCGGCGGTGGTGGCGGAGGCTACGGCGGTGGAAACCTCGGAGGTTTCGGCGGTGCCGTCACCCCCAAGTTCAGACAAACCGGCAACGACGGCTTTGCCCGCTACATCGACGCGGTGGACCAGAACGGCAACGTCAACAACAACAAAATCACGGCCGGCGGTCAGATCCCGGTCGAGCAAGCTCGTACCAGTATCGTGGAGGGCTACGCAGCCGAGTTTTACGCAGGCCAACGGCTGGAAAACGCTGCCGACATGCAGCGCAACTCCGACGCGCTCTATGCCGACCTCAATTCGGGCAACCCTGGCCGACAGCAGGCCGCGACCTTTGCTCTGGTGGCCTCTCGCTACAAGAACAACGGCCAAAACTACAGCAACGGCAATCTCAAGAAGCTGCTGGAATCAACCGGCAATGGTGATCTCGCGGGCGGCGGCGGTGTGGGTGACAAAGACGTCCAGACTCTGGGTGCGGTCACTCGAGCACTGCAGCGAGGCAGTCTGCAACTGGGACAGATTTTCGGTGAAGACGGCCGCGATGCCCTGGGCAACAAATCTGTAAAAAATAAGGGAGCCTATGACCGTGCCATCCAGTCGGTAGGTGCGGGCGACCTGGGCTCCAACCTGGACGGTCCGGGCGGCGGCAACAAAGGCGGCACTATGCACGGGGCCGGTCGCTCTCCCATGATGTTCGGACCCGGGGGCATGGCCCCGGCCGGTCAGGGAGCCATGGATCCCACCATGGCAGGCGGTGGTATGGAACAACTGTACGCTCTGGTTATGCAACTGCTCCAACAACTGATGGGCGGAACCACCATGGCCAACGTGGTAAATCCGGGTAACGCTGGCAATGCGGGCAACGCCGGTAACGCGGGCAACGCCGGTAACGCGGGCAACGCCGGGAACGCGGGCAATGCCGGTAACGCCGGTAACGCCGGTAACGCCGGTAACGCCGGTAACGCCGGTAACGCCGGAGGCGGTATGCGCGGGGCCGGAGCGGCTTACTAACCAGGGACAACCAATCAAAGGGCCCCGCCGTCGGCGGGGCTTCTTTTTTTGGGGGGTCCTAAAGCGCCGACACGATGCTGGACATCGGCATAAGAACCGCCACTATAATAAAGCCTACTCCCACCGAGATGGCCGCCAGGACCAGAGGCTCCAGGAGGTTCAGGAAAGTATCTACCCTGTGGATGGTGTCGTGCTCCAGGATCTCTCCGCACTTCGCGAGCATAACCGCCATTCGCCCCGACTCATCACCCACTTCCACCATGTCGGTCAGGAGTGCTGGATAGACCGCAGAATTTTGGAGGATCTGGTTAAAGTACCGCCCCTCCCGCAATTCTCGGGTCACTCTTTCTGAATCCAGTCGAATCAGCGGGCTTCCGCTGGCATCCGACGAGATTTTAGCAGCCCGGATGATATCCACTCCAGAATCGATCAGCATGGCCATGGTGTGAGAGTATCGAGCCGAACTCGAATACACCAGGACTCCACCCAAAACCGGAAAGTGATTGAAGGCCACCAGCAACCTCTCCCAACCCTCGGGAGTCCGGGAGTAAAGGATCAGGGCGATCAACAACGCGGTCAAGGAAAACCAGGTGAGGGGCTGCTCCACCAGATAAACCATCCAGAGCAAGACCCGAGTGGGAGTCGGTAGGTCAACCCCCAGGCCGATCACCGTCTCCAGTATTCCTGGGATGACTGTGCGAAACAAGCCGATGGTCAAGACGAAGGCTACCAGTAACACCAGAAACGGGTAGGTCAGCGCCTTCTTCACGTGGCGCTGGATCTGCTCCCGCCGGTCCAGCCAATCGCCCAACCGGTCAAGCACGGCCACCAACTTCCCGGTCTCTTCAGAAGCCCTTATCATGGCCACGTAAGTGGAAGGAAAAATCCTTGGAAACTGAGCAAGGCTGGCGGAAAGACGATGGCCGTGGATGATTCTCCGATGAATCTCCGGTGTCACCCAGATCGATAGACTATCGGCTTGCACCCGCATGAGAGACTCCAGGGCCTCGTGCATGGGGATCCCTGCCCCCAACAGCACGGCGAGTTGCCGGGTAAAGCGGCTGAGAGTGGAAGTCGAGCAACTTACCTGGGTTGGGTCCGTGCTTGTAAAGAATGTCTTCAAAGCCTTGGACTCGTCCCTTCGTGCCAAACCTTAAACTCGAACTGGCCTTCCTCGGTGGAGAGTTCGGCGTAGATCGTGAAGGTCGAGCTACTGGCGTCCAGCCCACCTGCCACACCGGTGGACTCCAGCAGCACCACCTCGTGGGTCTGGCGATATCTCCTGTCTATTCGAACTGTATAAGACCCAACCTCTCTGCGGGTGGAGTCCACGACTTCCTCGCGATAAGAAAACTGAACCTGTTCATCCCCGATCCCGGTGGGGAAGTTCGGATCATTGGCAAGTTTGGCCCAGATGTCGTTCATGCCGCTGTGGGCCAGGGCCCGCGCCTGGAGATTATTCACGATGGCCCGGGAGGCGGCGTAGTTGCCCCGGCGCACTCCCAGCAGGCCCAGCGCTATGACGGTCACTAGAATCGTGAGCAGCAGAGCGAAGACCAATAAAAACCCCCGTGTCCGAAACAACTTCATCGCAGTGCGACCTTCAATGAGTGTCGGACCGAACGCCTGGAGTTCGAAGTCTCGAAGGTCACCGTCACCAGATCCTCCCCTGATTCACGTCGCGCTTCAAACTCGGTCACCTGGATCAGTCTTTCGACCGCCCTGACTCCCAGTGAAGTACGCGACTGTCTCTTCAGCAGCCCCGCTTCCAGGAAATACGATACCTGCACTTGATCGATGGAATCAAACGGCTCGAAATCATCAAAATCGTTGATTCGGGCCTGAATCGAAAGCCCGGAGTCGATCCTGTCCAAAGAAACTCGATCCGATCCAGAGCCTTCAGAAGGAGAAGTCACTTTCAAAGCAGCCCCCAGGTCCGCCTTCAGCATGGCCATGACCTGAACGATCTCACTCAACTCTCCCATGTTTTTCAGGTTGGACTTTACCTGGCCGGCCTGGCGAAGGGTGTAGGTCAGGGCGCCGAGCACCAGAAAAATCAAGAACATGCTAAAGATGCCTTCGATCAAGGTGAAGCCCTTTCGATCCCTAGCCATTCTTGATCCGAACCTTTCGTTTAGCCTCGGTACCCTGATAAACCGCGCGAACCACCACGTCACACAATCCCGCGCTTCTCTTGTAGGTGCCGTCATAGTTGCGGTAGGCGTTTCGATAGCGGCAGGTCTTTCCGTCTCGGCTTTCCCGATAGATAGAGCCGAACCCGTTCAGTGGTTCCACATACCAGGAGAACTGTATATCATCCACCTCCACGCCGTTGACGTAGGCCTTGGCTGAAAAATCCTTGGTCCCCCAGGGGGCCACATCGAAAGTCCCGGAGGTTATCGGGTCGATCTCGGTCCCTGAGGGGTTGATCACGACCTGGAAATTGCTGGCTCGAGTAAAATTGGCTACGTATCGAACCATCCTGAGTTCGTCACGGCCGCGCGACCACCTCACCGCTACTTCGCATTTCAAGACCGATTCGGCCAGTACTCTCCGCTCCGGAGTAGGAAAGGGTGGGTCAACTTCCGGATACTGAGTCTCCAACTCCGTGCACGGTAAGGGTAACTCCATGGGTTCAACTTTGGCCGAGATCTGGTACACGCTGTAATGAGGAAGAGTCCAGTTTCGACCGTGGTAAGTGGACCGAGTCCCCGGGAAGTTTTTGTTGGCAAAGCTTCGAATCTCTTCCAGGGCGCTCTCGGCTACGATCGCCGCGGTGATGCGCTGCTCGTTGTTGGCTTCAGCTCGCAACGAGGAGTCGAAAACATAAACACTGATCAAAATCGACGTAATTAACAAAAAGGAGGCAAAAACGGCCTCCATCAATGAAAATCCGTGTTGCCTATTGGGACACAGCGAAGGACGCAATTTCTTTCCCCAGGCTGCTCGAAATTTCGACCGGCGTGGAGCCGCTTGCATTGATAGCTCTGAAGAGCTTTTTACCTCGAATAAAGAACACCCATCTTCCCTCCGGAGAAAGCTTGACCGAACTCACCCCCGTGGTGCTGTACGTGTACCTGGTCTCGGGAGCTTTCACCGAAAAATCAGGATTCAGCACTTCCTTGACCACAATCTCCTGGGTTGTGCCTTTGTTTTCGACGTAGGCGACGAATAGCCCGTCTGCTGACCAGGTGGGCTGGCCGATGACGTTGGCGTTGGTTATCGGGTGCGTGGAGCCGGCCGAAGTGCGTCGCAGGTTGATGCCGGGGTTCGGGGTCTCCAGAAACCAGTTGGGCTCGGTAAGATTGAAGATCTGATTGGTCGCATCCACAGAAACGCCCAGAGCCGGTGTGGTTGTGGGGGGGAAACCCTCCATGGTCACCCCGTTGTCGGGATTCTCTTGATAGCCCGGAACCGGATGGTAGCGTCCGATACCGAAGGCCGCCGCGATGGGGCTCGGCTCACTAAAAAAGCCCAGCTTCCGGTAAGAGGTCCTGCTCTTGAACCGCAGAGTGTGTTCCGACTCTCCATCCCAGAAGAAACTCCCGTAAGCGTCGGTGGCCACATTGATCGGGGGAATCGCACCGTTTAGATGCAGGACCTCCAGTTCATAAATCTGGCCCGGACGCCCCGGGGTGTAGCGGAGAATCCAGTTCGGAAATCGGGAGGAGCCCAGATTGACAAGGGTATGGGCCTCGTACTCCGATTCCCGGATGTTGATGCGGTATGCGGCGTAGTGATAGGTGGGATCGAACCGGATGTCGATCTCACCATCGACGGCCCGGTTAGCAGCCACCACCGCCGGGCTAAACTCCCTCAAAACCTTGAGACCGGAGCCGTCGGCGTTTCGAACCCGGAGTTGCAGCCCCCCCGCCGGGGTGTCGTGTTTGGAGTAGATCCGGGTGCCGTCGGGGCTGAAAAACGGTTCGTATTCAGGCACCTCATCTTCGGTGAGCTTGACCGTGTTGGAACCCTCGATGTTGGCCATATAAAGTTGCCTATCGGAGGTCTGGATCACCATGCGAGAAGGAGGTAGATTGGCGATGCGGGGCAGCAAACCGGCACCTGAAGCCGTGAAGTCACTGTGCCCCTCCTCATCTCGGACCGTGATCTGGAGTTCATACACCGTATCTTGCGGCGCTCCGGGCGGTGGCCTCCAGGAGATCAGGGTCTGCCATTTTTCCGTGTCGGTGGCCGGGTCGTAGATAAAATCCATGGCCCCGGTCTCGTTGCTGACCGTGAACTTGCCGCGTTCTCCAGAGCTGGCAATCGCGTGAAGATCGAAGTAGAGCGGCCCTCCGTCCTTGTCGGAGGCGGTGACCAGCATGGTCGCTATACCGTACTCCAGGCGCTCGCTTGCGCTCTCCTTCTGGTCCGGATGAATGTCCACGTAGTTCTGATTCAGCCCCACAGTATCCGAGCCCGGGATCCCCTCGGGAAGGAACTTGATATCCTCGATTTTTGGCGCCTGGGTCTTGGTCGCCGGGGCGGCCGTGAAGGGAGCCGGGTGAGGGCGCAGGTCGGTGGGGGGCAGTAGGCCCATAGGGGTGGTGCCCTCTTCGATGGAAACATTTCCGGAGCCGCTGATCCAGATGGTGTAAGGGTCGCCCACCGCGGTGGCAGTGGAACGGGTGCCTGCCCGGTCGGCCACGAAGGCGCTACCCACCACCAACGCGTAGCTTCCCTCCACTGCCGGAAGATCGTTGCTAAACGCGCTGCCATCCGGGCGGAAATAGATGCAGATCTCGTTGGAGGTGGCGGTGCTCCACCCGACCGGGACTTCAGTACTGCTCAGGGATGCACCCGGCCAGGTACCGGCGAAAATGTAGCCATCATAAGCTTTGTCGTAGGACAGAGTCTTCAGGACATCACCGGTTTGGGCACCCTTGCGAACCAGGGCGTTCTGAGAAAACGGATTACTCTTTGCTTCGCTGGGAAAGCAGATGGCCACCAACTTTCCACTCCTGGAAGCCTCGGTACGGGTAGCCCTCAAGTCGGCCAGCAGGTTGTGGGCCATGCCTCGCGGACCTTCTCGCTCAACGCTCGACCTCAGGGAAACCGCGGTCACTCCGAGTAGAATCGCCATAAGGGACATAACCAACACGATCTCGACTAACGAGAGACCCCGATGCCTGGCCGATCTTGGTCTATGAAAGTGAAGCAAGCTCGTCATTACTCCCTCTGAGAATTTACGAAGAAAGACTCATACTAGTATTACCATACCAGGGTTCCCACCGGAAGGTGGAGGCCTTCATGACAAAGCTTTGTTACAACCCGGCAACAGCCTGTTTACATGCCGGGCCAGAATTCAAAAAGAGTCTCAATCCCTCGAAGGTCTTCCGGTCCACCCAAAAGAACGCGCAGCCTGACTACGAATGGGAGGCTGTTTCAAGGCATGTCTAGGAAAATTTTGAAGGCCGCGGTGCTCGGAGCGGGGACCATGGGAGCCGGTATTGCAGCTCATCTAGCTAACGCCGGAATCCCGGTACTCCTGCTGGATATCGCAGCCACCGGCGACGATCCAAACGCCATCGTAAAGAAGGGTTGGGAGAGGGCTCTGAAGTCCAAACCCGCCGCCCTGATGGAGACCGAGCGCGCGCACCTGGTTAGTCTCGGAAATATGACCGACGACTTCGACAAGCTGGCCTCCATGGATTGGGTGGTAGAAGCCATCGTGGAGCGCCTGGATATCAAGCAACAGCTTCACCAGCGTCTGGAAGAGTCCACCGGGGATCGAACCATCATCAGCTCCAACTCCAGCGGTATTCCCATGGCTTTGCAGGTCCAGGGCCGCTCAGAGAGCTTTAAAAAGCGATTCCTGGGGACTCACTTCTTCAATCCGCCCAGGTATCTCCATCTCCTGGAATTGATCCCCACCGCCCACACCGACCCGGAAGTGGTCCAGGCGATCTCCGAGTTCGGTGACAAGATCCTGGGCAAGGGGATCGTGGTGGCCCACGACGTCCCTGGATTTGCGGCCAACCGCGTAGGGGTTGGGTGCATGTCGCGCACCATGCAGGTGATGGCCGAAATGGGCCTCTCTCCCGACGTGGTCGACCTGCTGACCGGACCTCTGGTCGGGCGACCCAAGAGCGCCACCTGCCGAACCGCCGATCTTTCCGGGCTGGACATCGTGACCACCGTGGCCGACAACATCCATAAGGCCACCGGCGAGCTGGTCAAATTTCCGGAGGTGATGGACCGGATGGTGGAGCGGGGTTTGCTGGGTGAGAAGTCCGGGGCGGGATTTTACAAGAAGGAAAAGTCCGGGGGGAAAACCACCATCCTCACCTTAAACTTCGACACCTTTGAGTACGAAGATCGAGGCAAGGTACGCCTAGATGAGCTCAACGAGCTGCGGCTGCTGCCGACCCCCGAAGAGCGGGTCAAGGCCCTGCTGGAGTCGGAAGGACAGGCCGGAGAGTTCACTCGTCGGACCCTCTTTCACCAGATCCACTACGCGGCCGGCAAAGTGGGAGAAGTCGCGGCCACCGCCCAGGACGTGGATAACGCCCTGAAGTGGGGCTTTGGTTGGGAAGTGGGCCCGCTGGAGTTGGCGGAATCGCTTGGTCGGGAGCGCTGCATCCAGGCCTTCAGCGAGCACGGTCTGGAGGTCCCCGCTTACTTCCAAAGCGAGCGCCCACCCGCGGCGGGCACCGGCTTACTCACGGTCAAGCAATTGAACAACAAGGTGCTGGGGAACTCCGACGCTACCCTGTGGGACGCCGGCGACGGGGTGGCTCTTTTGCAGTTTCACTCTAAGGGCAACAGCATCGGAGCCGGGACCCTGGAGATGTTCGACCAGGCCCACCAGGAAGTCTCCCGGAACTTCCTGGGCATGGTCATCGGAAACCAGGGCCAGCACTTCTGCGCCGGGGCCGATGTCAGCATGATACTGCAGCTGGCTAGAGAGCAAAACTTCGAAGCGATCCGTAAGGCCTGTCGCACCTTTCAAGGGATGACCTCTCGACTCCGATACGCCCCCTATCCGGTCGTATCCGCGCCTTTCGGAATGACGCTCGGAGGGGGCTGCGAGGTGATGCTCTACAGCGATCTCAATATCGCTCACGCTGAACTTTACACCGGATTGGTGGAGGTTGGGGTGGGCATTCTGCCGGCCGGGGGCGGGACCACCGAGATGCTCATCCGCATGAATGAGCGCCTGCTCAAGGGTGCTGACCCCTTCAGCGCCGTGCAGCAGGCCTTCGAGTTGATCGCCATGGGCACCGTCTCCACTTCGGCTAAGCACGCCCGGAGCCTGGGCCTTCTCCGCTCCACCGACCGGGTGGTGATGAACGCCGATCGCTTGTTGAGCGAAGCCAAAAAGGCGGTCTTGGAGCTGGCCGACGGCTACCTACCGCCGGTGCCTCGAACCGTTCAGGTCCTGGGCGAATCCGCCTTTGCCAACCTGTGCACAGGAGCCCACGGGATGATGCTCGCCGGCTTTATCACTGAGTATGAGTATCACCTCGCTGAAACCATCGCTCGGGTGTTGTGCGGGGGAGAGATGAACCGAGCCGACGTGGTCAGCGAAACCGTTCTCCTGGAGTTGGAAGAAGAGGCTTTCCTGCAACTCTCGGGCAAGCCCCAAACCCAGGAGCGACTGGCCCACACCCTAAAAACTGGAAAAACCCTGAGGAATTAGGGTCTGAAAAATCTTTACTTCAGGAGTGTATGAAATCATGGATAAGAGTCGAACACCTGTCATCGTGAGCGCCCTGCGCACGCCCGTGGGAAGAGGCCGAAAAGGGTCGCTCGCTCACACCCGTCCAGACGACCTGGCGGCCCTGGTGCTGAGGGAAACCTTGAGTCGTACGGGGGTACCGGCAACCGAGATCGAAGATGTGATCCTGGGTTGCGCCATGCCCGAAGGAGAGCAGGGCTTCAACGTGGCCCGGTTGGCACTCTTATTGGCGGGCCTTCCCGATACGGTCCCAGGTATGACGGTCAATCGATTCTGCTCCTCCGGGCTGCAGGCGGTGGCCCTGGCGGCCCAGGCCGTCAAAAGTGGGATGGCCGAGTGCATCATCGCCGGTGGAGTGGAATCCATGAGCATGGTACCCATGACCGGCAACAAGCCCTCCATGAACCTGCGGCTGCAAAAAACTTTGCCGGGCGCCTACGTGGGCATGGGTATCACGGCGGAAAATTTGGCCCGGAAGTACAATATTTCTCGGACTGAACAGGACCAATTCTCTTTGGAGTCCCACCACAAAGCTGCGGCCGCCCAGCAAGCCGGTCGCTTTGACGATGAGCTGGTGCCGGTGACGGTCAGGGTGGACAAACGCAAGGGCGCCGCCGTGGAGTCCAAAGAAATTGTTTTTGCGCGCGATGAACTGGTCCGAGCGGACTCCGATCTGGAAACCCTGGCCAAGCTTCGCCCTTCTTTTCACGTCAAAGGTAGCGTCACCCCGGGCAACAGTTCACCCGTTTCCGATGGAGCGGCGGCCGTCATGGTGATGAGCAAAGCCCGGGCCGAAGCCCACGGGCTGGAGCCCCTGGCCGAGTTTCTGTCCTTTGCGGTGGCCGGGGTGGCACCGGAGATCATGGGGATCGGCCCGGTG
>Ga0265293_10005933_pt1 | contig 20006 bp, 19 predicted proteins | sample Munlanlewell138R_FD_192505 | JGI IMG/M metagenome (GOLD analysis project Ga0265293, IMG submission 192505) | Leachate microbial communities from a municipal landfill in Southern Ontario, Canada - Leachate well 138R | ecosystem: Engineered > Solid waste > Landfill > Unclassified | place: Canada... | reverse complement strand
TGTTATTTATCTTTTTATCCACGGGTTAAAATAATCTTTATATCATTGTTTAAAAGCAATTAAAATTATATTCACAATATCAACACTAATAAAACAAATATAAAAATTAATAATTAATAATAATAAAAGAGAAAAGGAGAAAGAAATATGGAATTTACTATTAGTAAAAATATTTTATTGGAAAATTTAAATATTGTGGGGAAGGCTTTATCTTCTAAAAATTTAATACCTATTTTAGGAGGAATTAAGTTTGATTTGACAAAAGAAGGATTATATCTAACGGCTACGGATAATGATATTATTATTCAAACTTTTATTAAAAAAAATATTGATAAGAATTTTAAAATAAAAACAGAAGGTAGTTTAGTTATCAACGGCCGTTATATTTTAGAAATAATAAGAAAATTATCAGATGAAATTATTAATATAAATGTTTTAGATGGTTTAAAAGTTCTAATTTATACAAAAAAATCAAAATTTAATTTAAATGCTTTTAATAAAGATGATTATCCTACTATTAATATTACTCATTCTAATAAAAAAATTAAATTAAGTAAAACAACATTAAAAGAAATAATAAATCGAACTTCGTTTGCTACATCAACTGAAGAAACCAGACCTCTATTAACCGGGGTAAATTTTAGTTATTCTAATAAAAAATTAGCATGTACAGCTACTGATTCATATCGCTTATCTAAAATAATTTTTGATTTAGAAGAAGTGAAGGAAGAATTTAATTTTGTAATTCCGAGTAGAAATCTAATTGAATTAAATAAAATAATTATGGGTGAAGTTGAGGAAATAGAAATAAATATATTTAGTAATAAAATTTTATTTATTTTTGATAATATTTTATTTCAAACAAAGATATTAAATGGTTCTTATCCTAATACTTCTAATTTAATACCCAATGATTATTTATTAAAGATTCATGTTGATGGTGAAAATTTATATAATGTTATTGATCGTGTTTCATTACTTACTAATGATAGAGAAAAAAATATAGTAAGTTTAAAAATATTAAAAGATCAAATGCTTATAACCTCTAATCATCCAGAAATAGGAAAAGTAGAAGAAATTATTGATATAGATATTGAAAAAAATAAAAAGGTAGATTTTAAAATATCTTTTAGTGGAAGATATGTACTTGATCTTCTTAAAACGATTACAGGTAAGAAAATAGAAATTTTATTCTGTGGCGAGTTGAGTGCAATAATATTTAAGGATTTAGAATATTTGAATGTTATTTATTTAGTTTTACCAATTCGCACATATTAAAGATAAAATTCTACAAAAAAAGACAAAATTCGTCTTTTTTTTATGTTAAAAAGGAAAAAACATATGTTTTTAGAAAAGATATATTAAAGGAGAATAGGAGGTGAACTGTGGATAATTACGAAATATGTGAGGAAACGTTAGCAATTTTACCAATGAACAATTATAAATCAAAAATAATTGAAAGAGATCGGGAAATTGTTATCAATAAAACACCATATGAGATAATAGATAATAGTTGTCAATATTTTGGTAGTTCCTTTTCCGGCCGGGTGATTGGAACCAAAAAATTAATTGGTGTTACTCATAAAGCCCCCGTTATAATTGAGGAGAGTAGAGAAATAATATTTTTTCCTACTAATTCCCCTAAGCGTTATGAATGTTGTTGGGTATCTTTAAATAATATTTCAAAATATTATAAAGAAACAAATAAAGGTGTTATTTTATTTGATTCTGGTTATTTATTAAACCTAGCTATTTCTTACGGATCTTTAGATAACCAAATATTAAGAGCAGCCAGATTAGAGTCAGAGTTAAGAAAGCGAAAAAGTAAGAAAAGACTACAGGCGTAGTCTTTTTTATGTTATAATAATGATAGATAAAATTTATTAATACTATGAATTTATAAAATAAAATTTATAAGTAAGATAAATTATTTTTATTTAAATAAAATTATATTAGGAATGATTTTTAAATAGATTAAAAGATTTATAATAAGATAAGGGGTGAATAGATGATGGGAAAAAAATATGATGAAAGAGATATTCAAGTATTAGAAGGGTTAGAGGCCGTTAGGAAAAGGCCTAGTATGTATATAGGTACAACTGGATCAAGAGGACTTCATCATTTAGTATGGGAAATAGTAGATAACGCTATTGACGAAGTATTAGCAGGATATTGTACATATATAGAAGTTATAATAACAAAAGAAAATGAAATAATTGTTAAAGATAACGGGCGAGGAATTCCTACGGGTATTCATGCTAAAACAAACAAATCAACCGTTGAAACCATTTTCACCATGCTCCATGTTGGTGGAAAGTTTGGTGGCGGTGGTTATAAGGTTTCTGGTGGATTACACGGGGTAGGAGCGGCGGTGGTAAACGCCCTAAGTGAATATCTAGAAATAAAGGTATATAAAGAGGGAAATGTTTATTATCAACGTTTTAAAAAAGGAGGCCTTTCTGAAGGTGAATTAAAGATTATTGATTCATGTCCAAAAAAACTAACTGGAACCACCATCTTATTTAAAGCTGACCCGTTAATTTTTGAAGAAACCACCGAATATGACTATGAAATATTAAAAAATAGATTAAGGGAATTAGCGTTTTTAAATAAGGATTTAAAAATAACCCTAATTGATGATAGAAATGATGTTAAAGAAACCTTTCTATATCACGGGGGGATTAAAGAATATATTGAATTATTAAACAAAAAGAGACAACCAATCCATGATTCTATTATATATATAACAGGGGGAGAACAAGAAATAAATGTGGAAATAGCTCTTCAATATAATAGTGGTTTTTCAGTAAGTGCTTATTCTTTTGTTAATAATATTAATACACAGGAAGGTGGTACTCATGAAGAAGGATTTAAGAGATCTTTAACAAGGGTTTTGAATAATTATGCTAAGAATAATAACTATTTAAAAACGAATGAAGAACCCTTAACCGGGGAAGATGTTAGAGAAGGATTAACGGCTATTATTTCAATAAAACATCCAAATCCACAATTTGAAGGGCAGACAAAAACAAAGCTAGGAAATGTGGAAGTGAGAAGAATTGTTGATAGTGTTTTTGCCGCGGGGCTTGAGAGATTTTTATTAGAAATTCCAACTGAGGCAAAAATTATAATTGAAAAAGCATTAACCGCAGTACGGGCAAGAATTGCGGCCAAGAAAGCGCGGGAAATAACAAGAAGAAAAACTCATCTTGAGATATCTTCTTTACCAGGAAAACTCGCTGACTGTTCATCTAAAGATGCTTCTATTTCAGAAATATATATTGTTGAGGGGGATTCGGCGGGTGGCAGTGCTAAATTGGGTAGAGATAGTCGCACCCAGGCAATATTACCGTTACGGGGTAAAATATTGAATGTGGAAAAAGCTAGGTTGGATAAAATTTTAGGAAATAATGAAATTAGATCGTTAATTACCGCTTTTGGTACCGGTATTGGTGATGAGTTTGATATAAATAAATTACGGTATCATAAAATTATTATAATGACTGACGCTGATGTAGATGGCTCACACATTAGAACTTTATTATTGACTTTTTTCTATCGTTATTTTAAACCTTTGATTGAGAAGGGTTATATTTATATTGCGCAACCCCCTTTGTATAAGTTAGAAATAGATAAAAAAATTGAATATATATATTCAGAAAAGGAATTAAAGGAAAAACTTAAATTAACAGAAGAAGGTAATGTCAAAATAAATATTCAAAGATATAAAGGGTTAGGAGAAATGAATCCAGAGCAGCTCTGGGAAACAACAATGGATATAGAAAAAAGAACGTTGTTAAAAGTAACAATAGAGGATGCAATAAGAGCGGATCAAACATTTGAAACATTAATGGGCGTGGAGGTAGAACCAAGACGGGAATTTATTGAACAGAATGCCCTTTCAGTAAAAAATCTTGATATATAAATAGAGGTGATTATAAATGATTGATAAATTTGATGAAACAAATATTACGAAAGAGATGGAAAAATCCTTTTTAGATTATGCGATGAGTGTTATCGTGGCCAGGGCGTTACCAGATGTGCGCGACGGTTTAAAACCGGTACACCGAAGAATTTTATATGCTATGAACGGACTGGGTCTCTCCGCTGATAAACCCTATAAAAAAAGTGTGCGTGTAGTCGGTGAAGTCTTAGGTAAATATCATCCCCATGGAGATGTCGCGGTTTATGAAACAATGGTGCGAATGGCTCAAGATTTTTCTTTTCGCTATTTATTAGTTGACGGTCACGGGAATTTTGGTTCGATAGATGGAGATAGCGCAGCAGCCATGCGGTATACAGAAGCGAGAATGAGCCGGATAGCGGTGGAGCTTCTAAGAGATATTAACAAAAAAACCGTTGATTTTGTTAATAATTTTGATGGAAGTGAAAAAGAACCGGAAGTATTACCAAGTCGTTTTCCTAATTTGTTGGTTAATGGGGCAACGGGAATAGCGGTTGGTATGGCCACTAATATTCCACCTCATAACTTAGGCGAAGTTATCGATGGCATAATACATATAATTAATAACCCATTAGCTGAAAATGATGAATTAATGGATATTATTCAGGGCCCAGATTTCCCAACCGGTGCCACCATTTTAGGTGTTACCGGTATTAGAAACGCATATACAACGGGTCGGGGAATAATAACAATAAGAGCTAAAGCAACAATTGTTGAAGAAAAAAATCAACCTCAAATAATAATCACCGAAATCCCTTATCAAACAAATAAAGCAAAGATAATTGAAAAAATAGCTGAATTAGCCAGGGAAAAAAATATAGAGGGAATCTCGGATTTAAGGGATGAAAGTAATCGTTTAGGAATTAAGATTGTGGTTGAATTAAAAAAGGATGTTAATGCCAACGTTGTTTTAAATAATCTCTACAAACAAACAGCCTTGCAATCATCCTTTGGCATTAATTTATTAGCGCTAGTGGATGGACAACCCAAAACCTTAACTTTAAAAGAAATGTTAACATATTATTTAGAACACCAAAAAAACATTATTGTAAGAAGGGTAAAGTTTGATTTAGAAAAAGCTCAAAACCAATTTCACATTCTTGAAGGTTTAAAGAAGGCTTTAGATAATATAGATGCAATTATTAAAATAATTAAAAAAGCTAAGTCTGATGAGGAAGCAATCGGTAATATGATAGCGACATTTTCATTTAGTGAAATTCAAGCTAAAGCGATAATGGAAATGAGGTTAAGAAGATTAACAGGGCTAGAACAAGCAAAGATTAGCGAAGAGCTAACACAATTAAAAAACACCATTAAAAATTTACAGGCTATTTTAGGTAGCGAAACCGAAATATTAAGGGTGATTAAGGAAGAACTGCTAGAAATAAAGGCAAAATATGGAGATAACAGAAGAACGCAAATAGATTTAACTACTACTGACTTGATAGAGGATGAATCATTAATCCCTAAGGAAAATATTATTATTACAATTACGAATAAAGGCTATATAAAAAGAATGAATTTAGAAGTATATAAAACGCAAAATAGAGGTGGAGTGGGCATTAAGGGCATTACTACTAACGAAGAGGATTTTGCTGATCATTTAATTTCGGTAACCACGCACGATTATATTTTGTTGTTTTCTAACGAGGGGAAAGTATATCGATTAAAGGGTTACCAAATACCCGAATACGGTAGGCAAGCAAGGGGGCTACCTTTGGTTAATCTAATCCCGCTTGAGCGCGAAGAATATATTAATTCATTAATTAGCGTTGAAGAGGATGAGCGTAGTAAGTACTTATTTTTTGCTACTAAACTAGGAAGGGTAAAGAAAACTTTGTTAAGAGAATATGACAGAATTAGAGTAAGCGGTAAAAAGGCTATTTTGTTGAACGATGATGATGAACTAATTTCGGTTAGAAAAACAGATGGTAGCAGTAATATTATAATAGGCACAAGCGATGGAAGAATGGGACATTTTAACGAACAAGAGGTAAGACCGATGGGCAGAAACACTAGTGGTGTTTTAGGAATGAGATTAAATAAAGATCAATACTGTATCGGTTGTGAAAAGGCAATCCCCGGTCAAGAAATACTTATCATTACGGAACAGGGGTATGGCAAAAGGACACCTATTAGTGAGTATCGATTAACTCGGCGCGGAAGTAAAGGAGTTAAGACAGTAAATATTACTGACAAAGTGGGTGGCGCGGTCACTTTTAAATCGGTTGATGGTACCGAGGATGTTATTATAATTACAAATAATGGGATTACAATAAGAGTCCCGGTTAACCAAATATCAGTCATGGGAAGAGCCACACAAGGAGTTCGCTTAATTAATTTAAAAGAAAACCAGGCCGTGACAACGGTTGCTAAAATAAGTGATATATAAAATTAATGTTTCACGTGGAACATTGAAAAACATCTATACTAATGTTTCACGTGGAACATTGGAAAATATCTATACTAATGTTTCACGTGGAACATTGGAAAATAAAAATTGATTTATTTTTAAAATCAATATATAATTAAGTAGGCACAATTAGGAGGTTGGAACTAGGTCAGGATTGGAAAATAGCAGCCGAACCAACCGCCCTAATGTGTGCCTTTTTAAATAAGGAGAGTTTGAAATGGAGTATAATGATAAAAAGTATGAACAAGCCTGCCTTAATTTAGCAAAAAAAGCTCTTGCAAGCGGTGAGGTGCCCGTTGGGGCCGTGGTCGTAAAAGACGGCAGGATAATTGCCCGAGCTTACAATAGAAAAGAAACAACAAAAGTAGCGCTTTACCATGCGGAAATAGTTGCTATTATAAAAGCTTGTAAAAAGCTAAAAAAATGGCGCCTAGATGACTGCGACTTATATGTTACGTTACAACCTTGTGATATGTGTATGGGGGCAATTGTTGAGGCTAGAATAAGAAAAGTAATTTATTTTATGGAGGATGACTGCAAGGTTAAAAACTTGCGATTAGATATTAAAAAGGCTGCTAACCGCGATACCAGTAATGAATATGAAAAAATATTAAAAACTTTTTTTAAAAAGGTTAGAAACCGCTAAAACGGCTTTTTTTATTGAAGTGTAAATGTTATAATACATATATCAGCGTAAAGGAGGAGGCGGGGGTAATGGAATATAAAGCCTTATATAGAAAATATAGGCCTTCATCTTTTAAAGAGGTTGTTGGCCAAAATATAATAACCAAAACGTTAGGTAATGCCGTTATGAATAATAAAATATCTCATGCGTATATATTTAACGGGCCGCGAGGCACAGGGAAAACAAGTATGGCTAAGATTTTAGCGCATTTAATAAATTGTAAAGAGCGTAAGGGGGCTACGGCCTGTGGGAAGTGTGATTTTTGTGTTGAATATAATAAAAACGAGATAATTGATATTGTAGAGATGGACGCAGCATCTAATAACGGTGTTGATGAGATCAGAGAAATAAAAACCAAAGTAAATATAGTTCCCGGGAAGGGAAAATTTAAAGTTTATATTATTGATGAGGTTCATATGTTATCAGCTGGGGCTTTTAATGCTTTATTAAAAACCCTAGAAGAACCGCCTGCCCATGTAATTTTTATTTTAGCGACCACCGAAATTCATAAAGTACCATCAACGGTTATTTCTAGATGCCAACGTTTTGATTTTAAAAGGGTAAGTGTTGAGAGTATAAAATCAAAACTAAAACATATTGCTGAGGTTGAAAAAATTAACATAGCGGACCAGGCGTTAACAGAAATAGCGAGGTTTTCGGATGGCGGTGTGAGGGACGCAATAAGTACATTAGATTTACTGATATCGTATAAGAATAAAAAGATTACTAAGGAAGATGTGTACGAAGTTATTGGCACTGTATCGCGCGATACCTTATTAGACCTTATTACCAAAGTAATAAAGAAAGATTTAGAAGGTTTGTTATGTTGTTTTCAACAAATTGCTAATGATGGAAAGGATTTTGCCCGTGTGGGAATGGATCTAATGAATTTTACTAAAAACTCATTAATATACAGTCGTGTTCCGCATTTTTTTTGTGAACAAGGTGATAATACCGTTTATTACAAAACCAAAACAGAAGACGAACAAACTCTTTTGTTAGCATTAAGCGAACGTTTTAACGGCTTTATCAACCGAAATCAGATGGGAAACGCTAAGGATTTGCTAGAAATTGAATTGATTAGCTTTATTTATTCTAAAACTGAATTACAATCTTCTCCTTTACCACTAAGCTCTGCGGTGGCGGAGGGCAAAAATTCTAATCCAAAAAGCGACTCTTACTATTTGGAAAAAATGAAAGAGGCGAGAATAAATAACGCTTTAGCATTGGCTAATAAGGAGAAGCTTAATTTAATAAAACAAAAGTGGCCACCAAGTCTTACCGGGGCTGGGGCAGACCAATATAGGACCGTTGTCGGATTAATAAGAGATGCTTCTATATATGTGGCAGGTGGTCAATATCTTTTGTTGGCTTTTAAATATCAATCAGCCGTTGACCGCTTTAATGATAATATTAAGCAAATTGAAGAGTTGTTAGAAACGGTTTTTAATGAAAAATATAATGTTGTAGCCGTTAGTGAAAATGAATGGTCAAAAATAAAAAAGGAATATTTAAAAACAATAAAAAGTGGCGGTAGTTATCAAGTTGTTGAAGAGCCTTGTTTAGAAGATTTTGATGATCCGCAACACCCTGAAACGGTTAAGTTAGCCCTTAATGTTTTGGGGGGGGATTTAGTAGAAATAAAATAGGAGGAAATATAAATATGAATATACAGAATATGCTAAAACAAGCAAAAAAAATACAAGCGGATCTTGAAAAGAAAAAAACCGAAATTGATCAAACCATATTTAAAGCAAAATACTCATATGTTGAAGTAGAAGCTAACGGTAAAAAAGAAATATTGCGGATAAAAATAGATGAAGCTTTTGAAATGGAAAAAGAGGACCGAGAAATGCTTGCTGATATGATAATGGTAGCGGTTAACAATGTATTATCGCAAATTGATAAGGAAATTAATAATAAAATAGGTAAACTTGGCGGGTCCGTACCAGGGTTATTTTAAGGAGGAGTAGTTTTGTATCCAGAAAGTTTAAATAATTTAATTGAGTCATTTAAAAAGTTGCCAGGAATAGGTCAAAAAACGGCTGAAAGGTTAGCTTTTGCAGTTATGAAGTTTGATGATGCCTCTTCTAAGAAATTTTCCGAGAGTATTCTAAAGGTGAAAAACAATTTAAAAAGGTGTGTAAAATGTAATCACTTAACGGAGACCGAATTGTGTGATGTTTGTGCAGATAAAAATAGGGATAAGCAAGTTTTATGTGTTGTTGAACACCCAAAAACAATTATTTTGTTTGAAAAATTAAATATTCACAATGGAATATATCATGTTCTAGATAATTTAATATCCCCAGCTGAAGGAATAGGCCCTGACGATATAAATTTACATCAGTTAGTGTCAAGAATTGAAGAGGAAAAATGTAGAGAGATTGTTTTAGCAATAAAACCAACTATTGAGGGGGAAACAACGGCCCTTTATATAAAAAAGATATTGGCGGGTATGAATATCAAACTATCAAAAATCGCCTACGGTATTCCAATGGGCGCGGATATAGAATATGTTGATAGTATGACTTTAGAATTAGCTTTTACAGAAAGAACCCCGGTTTCATAACATTACCCCCAGAATCATATATTTTTATAGGTGGAAGAGATGAAGAAAGGTTTAATTACGGTTATAAAAAGAATAATATTTGCGTTTTTTTTATTGTACACCTATAATTATTTTGCCGCACCGTTAAATTTGATGGTCCCAATCAACTTTATAACTCTGGCGATAATTATTGTTTTTGGTATCATTGGATTAATCGGGTTAGTGGCATTGGTTATTTTAATATAAATTTTTTGGCTAGGAGGTGTATTAATGATTAACTCGGAACATGGACAGGCCCTTATTTATAACCTTTTCGAAAAACTAAGGAATAATAAAAGATTAGCCCACGCATATTTACTGGAGATAGGAAATACAAAGGAACAAGAAGAGATTGCTTTAGGTTGTATTAAAATTTTGTGTTGCGAGGAAAAAATTAGTTTTTCCGCTATGAAAGAGTGTTATCGCTGTACCAAATGCCGTCGTATAGAAAAAGAAATTTTCCCCGAAGTTAAAATAATAAGGCCCACTGGATTATGGATAACAAAATCGCAAGTATTAGAATTGCAAACTGATTTTCGAACAAAAGCTTTTGAAGGAAAGAAAAGAATTGGTGTTATTTTGGAATGCGAAAAGTTAAATAAACACGCTGCCAATAGTTTGCTGAAGTTTTTGGAAGAACCAGAATCTGGGGTAATTATTATTTTAATAAGTAATAATGTTCATCAAGTTATTCCTACTATTATATCAAGGTGTCAAGTAATAAATATAAAGATGCCACCCGCTCCGTCTTACCAAAATATAATTGACAATGGATTAAAAGAGCGGATAGAAAGAGTAATAAATTTTATTTGGCTTCTTGAACAGCAAAAACTAAGAAGTTTAATAGACGTAAAGGAAAGATTATTAAATAATATAGTAAGCCGCGAGTTCATGATAACAGACTTTAATATTATGTTGGCTTTTTATAAGAAGGTATTAGATAATCATTTAGGAAGAGTTAATTCTCAGTTTAATGAATATTTGGAAATAATAGAAGAAGTTAAAATGATTAATGATATAATGAAGTTAGCAAAGAAAATCACCGTTATTAATGAATTAAGGGCAGTAGTTGAAAATAATGCTAACCAAGATTTACTGATTAATAAGCTAATAATAGCGTTTGCGGAGGAATAAAAATGAAAAAGATAGTGGGAGTGAGGTTCCCAGAAAGCCAAAGGATATATTTTTATCACCAAAATAATATTGAGGTAAAAAAAGGCGAAGCTGTGATAGTAGAAACCGAAAGAGGCCTACAGTTTGGTAATGTGTTGGGTAGTCAACCAGAAATGAAAAATATTCGCTCGCAAAGGAAAATAATTAGAAAGGCCACTTCAAAAGATATCGAGGATTATAAGCGGAATAAAATAGAAGCTGAACAAGCACAGGCGGTTTGTAAACGATTCATAAAAAAGCGGGGATTAGAAATGAAATTGTTGAGTTCTAATTTTACGTTGGACCGGAAACAATTGTTTTTCTATTTTTATGCTGATAACCGGGTTGATTTTAGGGAATTAGCCAAGGATTTAGCGCAAGTATATAAAACAAGAATTGAACTCAGACAAATAGGTGTGCGTGATAAGGCAAAAGAGTGTGGCGGGATTGGACCATGCGGTCGCGAAATATGTTGTGCTAAATTTCTGACTGATTTTAATGCTATATCGATAAATATGGCTAAAAATCAGAATCTATCTTTAAATCCCAATAAAATTAATGGTGTTTGTGGAAGGCTACTCTGTTGTTTAAATTACGAAGAAAATTGTCATAAAAAATCAAAAAAAAGAGAAGAAGACTAAATTATTTTATTTCCCGGGAAATAAAAAAGAGGTGTAATGAATGAAATTAATTGTTGGTTTAGGAAATGTTGGATCTGAATATACTAATACAAGACATAATTTAGGATTTATGGTGATTGATAAATTGGCATCAAAATTATCAATAAAGTTAGATAAGAAAAAATTTGGTGGAATATATGGGATTGGATTTTTAAATCAACAAAAGATTATGTTATTAAAACCATTATTATATGTTAACTTATCTGGACAAGTTATTAGAAAATTTGTTGATTATTTTCAAATAACATATAATCAAATTTTAGTAATAAATGATGATTTGGACCTAAATATGGGCGTTATAAAATTAAAACAACAAGGAGGGAGCGGTGGACATAAAGGATTAGAAAATATCGAGTGCTGTTTAAAAACAAAGGAATACCAGAGATTAAAAATAGGCATTGGCAAAAACAAAAATATAGAAGCTAGTAAGTACGTAACCGGCAAATTTACAGAAGAAGAGGAACCTTCCCTTTTAGAGGCAGTTGATAAAGCTAGTAAGATTGCTAAAGATTTTTGTGTTATGAATTTTATTGATCTAATGAATAAATACAATTAAATAAGGTTATAAAAAACACGGAGGAAAAAATGTCAGTTTTTGATGAAATGTTTAAACCGACAACGGCAAACAAGGTGGGTATTGTGGGCCTTACTGATGAATTAAAGGTTTTATATATAAAATCATATTTAGATTGTTCAGGAAACTCAATAGTGGTTGTCGCACCTTCTTTGTCAGAGGCGAATAAAATTTTTAATTACCTTAATACACATATTGAAAACATTCTATTTTTCCCAATAGATGATTTTTTTGTTAATGATGTTATTGTCGCTAGCCCAGAGCTTAAAATAACTAGGCTAGAAACACTAAAAATAGGATTAGAAAATAAGCCGGAAGTGGTAGTTACTAATTTGGCGGGCTTGTTATATAACATATCCAATAAAGATACATGGCGACGTAAGTCTGTAGAGTTATATGTTAATCAAGAAATAGACCCAAGCATAATAATTAAACAATTATATGATACCGGGTATAGGCGTGTAGCAATAGTTGAGGACCCGGGTGAAATGGCAATAAGGGGTTATTTGGTCGATGTTTTTCCTTTAGGAATGGAACAACCGTTTCGAATAGAATTCTTTGGTAATTTAATAGAGTCTATCAGAAGTTTTAACGCGACAACACAGATGTCAATAAAAAAATATGACAAGGTATTAATTTATCCTTTTAAAGAAGGTTTTGCTGAAGAAGGGAATTTTATTTTTCCACAAACGAAAGAGTGCTCTTGCCTATTAGATTTTTTAAAATCCCCAATTCTTATTTATCATGATTATCCTAATATTAGAAAGATGTATAAAACATTAGGGGGCAATATTACCGCGGCTGATTTTAGTAAAATAGATTTACTTACAAACGGAAAATGTGCGAAGACAATCTATTTGCCTGGCGTTGATAATATAATAACGGATATTAACCTTGATGAAGAGGTAACTTTTGAAGCAAGTACAATTGCCGAATTTGGTGGGGACTTTGCTTTAATTAATAAGTATATAAAAAAAGAACAAGCACAAGGGGCAACTATTATTATTGCTTTGCGAACTGAACAAAAAGTTAAAAATGTGGGCGCGTACATAGACGCTGAAACCTTTATTACGACGGAAGAAAAGATTATACCAAACAAAATTAACATTATTAAGAAACATTTAAATGAGGGGTTTAAGTTCGAACAGTGGGTAGTTTTAACAGAGAAGGAATTATTAAATAAAAAACAATTTAAACCAAGACGGACGACACTCTTTAAAGAACGGGTAAAAATAAGTGATTTAAAAAAGATAAGTAAGGGCGATTATATTGTCCATAATATCCACGGCATTGGTATTTATCAAGGAATAGTTACCTTAAGAAAAGGGGAAATAAAGCGCGATTATATTCGCGTTGATTATCGTGGCCAAGATAAGTTATATATACCGACCGAAAAAACAGAACTACTAAGTAAGTTTTCGGCTCGTGAGGGTTATAAACCCAAGATTGATAAGTTAGGAGGCCTCACGTGGGCTAGGACAAAAGCAAAAATTCAAAACAGAATTAAAGATGTGGCTAAAAAAATATTAACCATGGCGGCGGAAAGAAAAATTAATATGGGCTTTGCATTTAAACCAGATGATAAGGTGCAAGCACAATTTGAGAGCGATTTTATGTTCGAGGCAACCAAAGATCAGCTAGAGGCGACTGAACAAATAAAGCGGGATATGGAGTCTATGCAACCGATGGATAGAATATTATGTGGCGATGTTGGCTTTGGCAAAACCGAGGTGGCTTTTAGAGCGGCTTTTAAAGCTATTACTAATTTTAAACAAGTGGCTTATTTGTGCCCGACAACCATTTTATCTAAACAACAGTATACAAGTGCTCTTGAAAGGTTTGATGATTATCCGATTAATATATCATTATTAAATCGATTCACAACCAAAAAGGAGGAAGTGCAAATATTAGAGGGGTTAGAGACAGGGAAAATAGATATAATTTTTGGGACTCATAAGTTACTATATGGAAAAATTAAATTCAAAAATCTAGGGTTACTAATTATTGATGAAGAACAACGTTTTGGGGTAATACAAAAAGAAAAGATAAAGGAATTAAGAAAGGAGATAGATGTATTAACTTTATCAGCAACTCCTATTCCGAGAACTTTACAAATGTCTATCTTGGGATTGAAAAAACTATCCTTAATTACAACGCCGCCACTTAATCGGTTTCCGGTTCAAACTTATGTGCTTGCATATAATGAAAGTGTTATAAAAGAAGCCGTCTATAAAGAGTTGGCGCGTAACGGGCAGGTTTTAATTTTATATAACCGGGTTGAAAATATAACGGCGGTTGAAAAAAACATAACGCAATTGATTCCTGAAGCTAGCGTTACGTATGCACACGGGAAAATGAGCAAGAGGGCATTAGAAGATAGAATGGTTGCTTTCATAAATAAAGAATATAATGTTTTAATTTGTACAACCATAATAGAAACAGGTATTGATATTCCCAATTGTAACACTTTAATTATAATAGGGGCTGATAAATTTGGACTTAGTCAATTATATCAAATACGCGGCCGAGTAGGGAGAAGTGACCGAATCGCCTATGCGTATTTAATGTACTCTAATAAAAAGGTGTTAAGTCAGAAAGCGGCCGAGAGATTAGAAGCGATTAAAAACTTTACCGAATTAGGTAGCGGTTTAACGATTGCTTCAAAAGATTTGGCAATAAGAGGAGCGGGTGATATATTAGGGCAGGAACAAGCCGGATTTATTGATGCTATTGGCATAGAATTATATTTAAAGATGTTAGATGAAGAAATAAAGAAACTGAAGGGCATGGCTAGTAAAACCGAAGAAATTATTAATGATAAACCTGTAATAGAAGTAGATACACATATTGATGATAGTTATATCCCTGATGAGGAGGTAAAAATAGAAATTCATAAAAAAATAAATGAGATTGATAGTTATCAAAAACTAACCGAAATATGTGGCGAAATTCAAGATCGTTTTGGCAAAATACCAGAAAATTTGTTAATATATATGTACCAGGAATGGTTTGAAAAATTAGCGAGAAAGATGGGAGTTGAAAAATTAAGAAAAAGAGGCAACTATATTGATATTATTTTAAAGAAAGGAAGTGTTATAACCGAAGAAAATCTCAGCTCTTTACAAGAAGAGACCCCAGTATTCTGTTATTATGATAATCACAAGCGGTTAATTATTAGAATAGACGCAAGTAATACTGGCAAGCATTTTGTTTACCATGCAACATCAGTGTTAAACAAAATAAACGAGGAAATAAAACAAAATGTTAATTAATGTAATATTTTGACTATTAACTCACAAAATATTTATTAGACAAATGTAGAAAGAGGATGAAGTCATGAAAACAACGGGTATAGTAAGAAGAATTGATGATTTAGGAAGGGTTGTAATACCAAAAGAAATAAGAAAAACATTGCGCATTAGAGAGGGGGAAAACTTAGAAATTACTATTGAAAGAGATAATATTATTTTAAAGAAACACTCTTTAATGAACACTCTCCAAGCGATAGCTGAAAAATATGTGGAAAGCCTTTTTCCTGTAATTAACGGAAATATATTAATAACAGATAGGGATAACGTTATAGCGGTGGGCGGTCCTTCAAGAAGAAAATATCTAGACAAGCCAATAAGTGATTATCTAGAAGATGTAATACTGGAAAGGGAAGAAGTTTTTGAAACCCAAACCAGAGAAGTTGAATTTATTCCAAAGGTAACGGAAAATGCCTCTTATCTAATATGCCCTATTATTATGGCTGGAGATACAATTGGTCTGGTTATAATATTTTCGGGAGAAAAAGAACTAGGGGAGTTAGAAGAGACAATAATTAAAATTATTACCCAATTATTAAGTAAGCATATAGAGGGATGAAAAAAATAAATCCATAGAAATTTAATACTAAAAAATATTTCCCGGGAAATAAAAAGTGTAAAGTTAGCAGAAAACAAACTTTTGTTGTTGTTTTTAAACAAAAATGTGATATATTTTAAATTAGCAGTAGTCAGAATATAAAAAAGGAGAATGAAAATGACTACTAACAGAAAAGTTAAAAATGTTTTATCCTTCCTATTAATAGTTTTGTTTATTCAAGGGACTTTAGTATATTATAATTTCAATTATCTTGATATAATTTATTTTTTAATATTATTAATTTTTATTGTTAAATATATTCTAATTATTAAAAGGAGTGGCTAATTATATAATTCCGTATATAATTAGTTTTTTATGCATAGGGTTATATCTTTATTTGGTAAATATAGTGTATGATAAAGAATCATCTTTTTTTGTTGGAAAAATGATAATTAGTGGGAGGTGAATGGTGAGTATTTAACTCATGTGAATATGTTAATAGATACCCATTGTCATTTACAAGATTTCAGTAAGAAAAAATTAAAAGCCATTATAAGTAGAGCCCGAGATAAGGGGATCAGAAAGATAATAGTTGCGGGCTATGATAAAACCAGCAATATAAAAGCAATTGAGCTAGCCACTCAATATAGGTGTGTTTATGCAACGGTGGGATATGGGCCCAGTACGGCTAATGACATTAAAAATTTAGACTGGTCGTTATTAGAAAAAATGATATCCCATAAAAAAGTGGTCGCAATAGGTGAAATTGGCTTAGACTATTATTGGAATAAAGATAACAAGCCTCAACAACGAAAATTGTTTCGCCGTCAAATTAGTTTAGCCATTAAATATAATAAGCCGATTGTAATTCATAATAGGGAAGCCACCCAGGATGTTTATAATTTAATAAAAGAAGAAGGAAAAATGCTCCTAAAAGGGATGATGCATTGTTTTAATTTTGATGCCAAATCCGCGCTTAGTTTTATTAAACTAGGGATGCTAATTAGTATCGGCGGATTAATAACTTTTAAAAACACTACGTTAATAAGTGTCATAAAAGAAATCCCTCTTGAATATATTGTCCTAGAAACTGATACCCCATACTTAACCCCCGAACCCTATCGCGGGGAAGTAAATGAACCTGGGTATTTATTTTTAATCGCTAATGAGATTGCAAAAACAAAAGGGGTTAGCTATGAGGAAGTGGCAAGGCAGACAACCCGTAACGCATCCTATTTATTTGACTTAGAGGCGGAAATATGATATTATTATTCCGATAAATAAGAGGTGGAGAAATGAAATTACATTTATCAGCCTGGGTAAAAAAAAGATTAAAAATGACGATAATAATATTGTTATTATTTATGATAAACGCAACGACTCAGATTAATAAAATAACGGTGGCTGATTTAAATAAAAATCGTTCTAAGGAAATTGACTATCAGACTTTAACCGAAATAAAACGGAGAATTCCCGAGGTATTTGTTGGTAATATGACTGCTTATTCACCGTATTGTATAGGTTGTAGTGGAAAAGTTGGTTGTTATCCTTACCAAGATGTAAGAAATGATAATATTTATTTTAATGATGATGAGTTTGGGAAAGTTAGAATTGTGGCTGCTGACGGTAGTATTCCCTGTGGTTCAATTATTGAAATATCTAATTTCAAGCAATCAGAGGTGTTGCCGACAGACACCCCAATAAAGGCGATTGTTCTTGACCGAGGTGGCGCAGTAAAAGGAAAAACAATTGATTTGCTATTTAATACGCATGAAGAAACCGAAATTGTTGGGCGACAGCGCGATGTAGTTATAAAAATTTTACGACGAGATAGATAAGGTAAAAAGTCTATAAATATAGACTTTTTTAACAGAAATTTAATTAGGAGCAATGAAAGTGGCAATAATTATTAAAGAGTTAGTAACAAAATATAATTTTGTTTTTAAGAAAAAATGGGGTCAGAATTTTTTAATTGATAACAACATCTTAAAAAAGATTGTGGCACACGCTAATGTTGATAAGGACACTATTGTTATTGAAATAGGAACAGGGGCGGGAACGCTAACGCGAGCTCTAATCCCTTATTGTAAACAAGTTATTTCTTATGAAATAGATTTAGGTTTAAAACCCTATTTAGAAAAGGAAATGGGTAGTAATAAAAATCTAGAGATTATTTTTGATGATTTCCTTAACCGAGATCTTCAGAAGGATATCGCTCAATATAGTTATAAGAAAATGGCAGTAGTAGCAAACTTACCATACTATATAACAACACCAATTATCGCCAAAATAGTTAATGAAGATCTTCCTTTAGAAGACATTGTAATTATGATACAAAAAGAAGTTTGTGAACGATTGCTTGCCAAACCAAACACCAAAGCCTATAATTCGTTATCTATTTTTATTGATTATTACTTTGAAGCTAGGAAATTATTTATAGTTAAGCGACATTCTTTTTGGCCACCGCCTACAGTAGATAGTGTTGTAATAAAATTAAAGAGGCGTAAGGAGAAAAAAGTGAGCGTTACTAATGAAGATGCCTTTTTTAAGTTTGTTCGAGAGGCTTTTAAATACAAGCGGAAAACACTTAAAAACAATTTAAAAAATTATCCGCTAGAACAAATTGAAGCGGTTTTACAGAGGTGGGGTCATGATTTAATGATTAGAGCCGAGGGTTTATCGATTGAACAATTGGCTGCGATTTATAATAAGATTAGTCAAGAAAAACCGTGAAGTAGTAAAAATATCATGGTTTTTTTATTAGCCCTTCATATTATATAAATTGAAGGGTGTGATTTAGATGCTTTTTAAAGTAGGGGATTATGTAACCCGTAATTCATATAATAACGATACTCTATTTAAAATAACAGAAATAAAGGGTAACATTGCCATCTTAAAAGGGGTAAATGTTCGTCTCCTTGCCGACAGCGACTTGAGCGATCTTAAAAAGTGTCCAGAGGAGGAAATAAAATTTGATGATGATGTTGTTGATGATGACGCCGGTGAGCAACTGGATACCGACCGTGATGATTTTTTCTATATCCCTGGTCTTGTTCTACACATTGATGGCGATGTTGATTACCTAAAAAGAAGTATGAAATTATATAAACGGTTTAAACTATTAGCTTATGGGATTGTATTAAAAGAAGAGATGATGGCGGATTGTATTCGTAACTGCTTAACAAAAATACAACCCGATATTATTGTAATAACCGGGCACGACGCTCATTATAAAAGAGGCGAGAATGATAACCTTTATAAGAATAGTGCTAATTTTGTGAAATCTATTATCGAAGCTAGAAAGTATGAAAAGGCTCATGACAAACTAATTATAATTGCAGGGGCTTGTCAATCGAATTATAAAGAATTGATTAAGGCGGGCGCTAATTTTGCGTCTAGTCCAGGTGGGGTTAATATTCACGCCTTAGATCCCGCCATCGTGGCTACTAATATTAGTTTGACGGAAAAAAACGAGACCATTGATTTAATGGGGATATTATTAAAAACAAAATATGGTAAGGAAGGAATGGGCGGTATAAAAACAAAAGGAACGATGTATATCGGCTATCCTAAGTAGTTTGCTTTGTTAAAGAAGAAAAAACAAATATGTGTCTATTGTTAGGGAATTAAACGCAAGATAACCAAGGAAAAGAATATTTAAAAAAATAAATGTTGCATTTTAGCTTAAATTGGTATAATATGGTAAACAAGAGTTTAACTTTGGGAGGAGGGTGTCTCTTGAAAATTACATCGGTGAATATACGCAGAATCGAGAAGGAGGGTTCGCGTATGAAGGCTATTGCATCTGTTTTGATTGATGACGGTCTTGCGATTCATGATATTCGAATTATTGAGGGTGATAATGGTTTGTTTATCGCTATGCCGAGCAGAAAAACAGCAACCGGCGGGTATCGCGATATAGCGCACCCAATAAATCAAGATATACGCAGAATGTTTGAAGAAGAAATTTTGACAACATATGAAAACGAGAGTATGCACGGGGAAGTTCTTGGGGCAGAAGAAATTAAAGAAGCAGCAACTAATGTTGACGAAACATAAGACAAAACTCTATTAATGATAGAGTTTTTTTGTGCATAAAAAG
>Ga0265293_10005932_pt1 | contig 20010 bp, 11 predicted proteins | sample Munlanlewell138R_FD_192505 | JGI IMG/M metagenome (GOLD analysis project Ga0265293, IMG submission 192505) | Leachate microbial communities from a municipal landfill in Southern Ontario, Canada - Leachate well 138R | ecosystem: Engineered > Solid waste > Landfill > Unclassified | place: Canada... | reverse complement strand
TGCTGCGACCGGTGAAGTGCGCATTGGCAATCACCCGCTTGAGAGCCCCTTCCAGTTCGCGCACATTGGAGCGAATTCGCTGGCCAATGAAAAAAGCCGCTTCTGGTGGCAGCTCCGTATTTGCCTGGCGCGCCTTCTTCATCAGAATAGCCACACGAGTTTCCAGATCCGGAGGCTCTACCGCCACCGTCAAGCCCCAACCAAAGCGGGACTTGAGACGCTCTTCCAGGCCGTTGAGCTCCTTGGGGTAGCGGTCGCAGGTCAGAATCATTTGCTGACCGCCCTCCAATAGAGCATTGAAAGTATGGAAGAACTCCTCTTGCGAGCGGTCTTTGTTGGCAAAAAACTGGATATCGTCGATCAACAGCGCATCCACCGAGCGGTAGTAGCGCTTGAAGTCGTTGATCGCGGATAGCTGCAGAGCCTTGACCATATCCGCCACAAAGCGCTCTGAGTGCAGGTAGAGGATCTTGGCATTCGGGTTTGACTCTCGCAAGGCATTGCCCACGGCGTGCATAAGGTGCGTCTTGCCAAGACCTACACCGCCATAGATGAAAAGCGGGTTATAGGAGCCTCCTGGATTCTCTGCCACTTGACGGGCTGCAGCATGGGCGAGCTGGTTGGATTTGCCCTCTACAAAGGATTCAAACGTAAAAGTAGCATTGAGGTTAGACTCATGCCGCAACCCGCCCTCCACGCCAGTCGCCGCCCCAGAAGGAGCCCGGGAGACAGAGCGCGGTACGCGTATGGCAGAATCAGCAGCAGGTGCCGGGACAGCAACAGGAGCACTCTTAGCCTTCTCAACCGGTGCGGCTGGGGCTGGGGACTGCGCAGCCCGGCGGGAGGTGAAGCCTTTCTGCGGCCCGCTACTGGACTCCACCACCACCTCAAAGTGATGACCCGAAATTTCACCGTAGAGCTCGCGGATACGAACGAGAAACTTCTGCGATACCCAGTCCTGCACAAAGCGGTTGGGCGCCACTAAACGCAATGTTTGATCACCTCCACCCACAGCATCCGCACCGTCGGGCAGCTGCACCCGCAGCGGACGAATCCAGGTATTGAACTGCTGGGTGGGAAGCTCATCCTGGAGATAATCAAGGCATTGCGCCCAATATGCTTCCGTCAAAACCTTGCTCCGTTGTGCCGTTTTAGCCGTTGGCCTGATAGTTAACATACATCTGAGTGAGCCGTGGAGTCTAACCCGATTTTATAAAGTTATCCACACCTTGGAGAAACTTTTTTATTTGGGGATAATCCAAATAAAATATATAAAAAACAAAACGTTAAAAAATAATTTCGACAACTTTAAAGCACAGCTTGACAAGAGAAAACTGATCAAAAAACAACCAATCCCTGTGGATAAGCTGTGTATTTTATGTGAAATAACGGTGAACTTTCAATGGGTTTGGGCGATTGCCTTCTTTCTATTTCAGAGCACGCCAAGACTTGAGCTCCCTGTCTCTCCAAGACCGTGATCAGATAATTTCGCTTTCCTTGAAGCATCGCTCACCAAGCTCGGGCCGACCAAGCTCTACCAAGAAGGGCTACAGGGCTGTTTTTAGCCTTGAGGTGACTCTCACCAATGGACTCTAGGTCCCAATGAACCGCGCTTTGATAGAAGAGAAAGGATGTGCTTGATCAAGCGCAGGGCAAGTCCATGGTCAATAGGTAACAATGGACTATAGCCACCCCTGTGCAAAGAGGTGGCGTGTGAAACACTCTCACGTCGCAACAATAAACGTCGCTGCGATAATTGCTATCTCGAGTACAGTTATACCGCTGCTACTGCTGCAATTTCCAACAAGAAGTCAGGGCTGGCCAGCTTTCGCACCTCAACCCAGGTCGAGGCCGGCGCCGCTTCCTTAAAGGTTTCTGTAAAAATACCCATATGCTCTGCCAGCTGCTCAATATCGGTCGTATAAACCGTTATCGAAACCAGATTCTTCATCGTTAATTGATCTTTTTCCAGCAAGCGCCTTAATACCTCAAAAATCCACCGCACTTGCTCCGCCAGATCTCCTGGCTTGACGCAGGAACCATCCGGTCCCGCAGCTACAATCCCCGAATAATGAACAAAGCCATTCGCCTTAACGACCTGGCTCACGTTGATTTCATTAAAGGTAGCTGGTGCTATATAACCTACGTCTGGATTTGATCTTTCAATCATCTTTTCACCTCTGAATTTCAATATCTCGCATGCTGCTGTCAAATACATGCACGAAAACTTGTTTCTAGCTGATTCCGCTCACATTACCGATCTCTGAAGGATTAACAATCATCCTAAAGGTGTATTTTTAGAAAAAAGGACCAGCTGCCTCGAAAAAGACTGCCTCAAGAATCAATCAAAGCGCAACGCGAGAGCAACCGCAGAAGCTCTGTTGTTGATGCCCATTTTTTCATAGATATTGGCGATATGTGTCTTGGTCGTTGCAAGACTCCTTCCCATGGACTCAGCAATTTCCACATTGCTGCAGCCTGCGGTCAGAAGGCTCACAACCTCACGTTCCCGCTTTGTCAGCCCAAATCGCTCAACCAGCCGGTCCTCAGCTACCATGGCGCGAGTAGTCTCATGGTTTTTCAAGACCAACTCAAAGTGACGGTGCATTAGCTCCCAGTTGTAGCTCTCACCAGAGAAAGGAGCTTCTCCCTTGCCACGCATCAACGCCAACCCTGCAATAGGGCGGGACTCATGTCTAAAAATAAAATTGACCTCATCACCTATCTCATAATCACCAAGAAAGGATATATAACCAGCCACCTGCTTACTATCACACTCTAAAAGGGCATCATTGAGCATGACCACCCTATTGTCATCGTCAGTTGTTATGCGCTTCATATACAAGGGATCTCTGCGATTGATACGCGACAGATAGTCCGTATACATAGCTCCTGGAATATTGAGAAGCAGCATATTGGAAGGGTTGCCACTTCGATCCAGCCAAAAGAAGCTGCTGCCTGTCGAAGAACAAATACTGCTGGCAAAGCCAAGCAGATTTTCAACCATTGCATCAGCCCTAAAGTCTAAAAGTTGGCACCCTGCCGGCTTGTCGATTTCCATAGTCATCGCATCAAGCTCCTCTATTCAACTTTTCTAATCTTATAAATCCAGATTAACGTAAGGCTTGGGGCCCTTCTAACTAACCAGGCTTTGTCCAAACTTTAACTTGCGATCCTCTGTGGCCTAACTCAGTGGAAATATCAACCTTTTGGCCGATTGTAGGGAAAACCCCCGCTTCTGTATATTGAAAGCTTCCGTTAAGAAGGACTTACCTCATGTAGAGGCAGGGGCACATTATACGCCCTCAAACTGGGCCAACCCTATAAAACATACCTCTTTCGAGCACTAATCTGGATCTTTTCAGGTGGCTTAAATTCATGATTATCCAGCCCGATCCTTCTTTAACCTCCAAACTTGAACAAAGAATGGTGAAGCCAATATGGAACTCCAAAAGCTGAAAAATACCGCCACCTCAGAAGAGGTCGCTGCCTGCATTCGCGAACATGGCTACGCAATCATTGAAGAGTTAGTCCCCAGCTCGACTATGGACCAACTCGCAGAAGAGCTGGCTCCTTATGTCGAGAAATCACCTTTCGGCGACACTAAAGAGACCGGGCACCTGACCAAACGAACCGGCTCGCTAATTGCACGAGCGCCAACCGCCCGCGAGCTTATTACCAAGCCTGTCATTCTCGATACGGTTAAAACCCTATTATCTCACGCCTCCACCTTCCACTTATCCCTTACGGAGCTTATCTCCTTGTGGCCCGGTTCGCCCGAGCAATTTATTCATCAGGACGAGCTTGCTTTTGATAGCTTTCCTTTCGGCCCGGACTACGAAGTGCAGATCAGTTCTCTCTGGGCCCTCTCAGATTACACAGAGGAAATGGGAGCCACGCGTATCGTACCGGGAAGCCACAAACTTGGCGCTGGTGTTGAATTCACTCTCGCGGACACCATTCCCGTCGAAATGAAGCGCGGCTCGATAGTGCTGTATTCGGGCAAGCTCTACCACGGTGCAGGGAAAAACAACTCAGACCGTATTCGCCAGGCCGTCAACGTCGACTACGCAGTAGGATGGCTACGCCAGGAGGAAAACCAGTATTTGTCCTGCCCTCCGGAAGTGGCACGCACCTTGCCAGAAGACTTACTCCGCCTTATGGGCTATCGCTGCAGCTCTGCCCTCGGCTATGTCGGCGACCGCTTTGATCCCCTGGGCGTTGTTATTGATAAGTACCGCAATGTCCGGATGAGCTACGAATAACCAGACCTCCCCCCACAGTATTGAGCAAAAGTTAAAGGCAACTCCCAACCTCAGACTATCTGCCCAGTGGTATCACGGGTGCGCAGGCGTCACTCGCGCACCCGCTGATCAACACGGGCTAAGCTGATTGCTCATCCCTGAGGCCAACGGGGCAACATAACATGAAAAACACAACACAGGCATAAGAGACGAGGATACACCAATGAAAACCAGCCAGACGCCGGCACGCCGGCTACTGTATACAGCCATAGCGCTAACTGCTCTGGGCAGCTTTGCAACTGCTCAAGCCCAGGAAGGACGCACTTTGGAAGAAGTGGTCGTCACCGCCCAGAAACGTGCGGAAAGTATGCAGGAAGTGCCGATCGCGGTCACTGCCGTAACAAGCGATGCCATCGCCAACCAGAACATCACCAATATCAGTGGCCTGCAGAACGCCATTCCCAACGTTCAGATCAATAGTTTCGCCAACTCGCCGGACTCCGCCGTCTTCACCATTCGCGGTGTGGGCGTGAACGATGCCGACCCCTATGTGGGCACTACCGTATCAGTGGTCGTGGATGGCGTGGTGGTGGGTGTCAACACTGCCGCCTTGCTGTCCCTGTTCGATATCGAGCGGGTGGAGATCCTGCGTGGACCTCAGGGCACCCTGTTTGGCGCCAACACCACTGGTGGGGTGATCAACGTGGTCACCAAGCAGCCTACCGGGGAGCACGGCGGTGAAGCACAAATCACAGCCGGCAATTACGGTCGCCTCGACGCCAACGTGGCGGTGAACTTCCCCATCACCGATAACCTGGCGGGCAAGGTGAGCATTCTGCATACCGGCCACGATGGCTTCTTCAAGAACACCCTTAATGGGGCCGATCTGGGCAGTCGCGACATGACCTCACTGCGCGGCTACCTGCAGTACACCGCCGACAACTATGACGCCACCCTGATCGGTGAGTATGTGCGCAGCCGCAACGGTTCCCAGACGGGCGTTACTTTCGCTGAACCAGGCATGGTATTGCAGGTGCCAGGTTATAACGACACCGGTCGCATCCGCCACCGCCGCGGCCTGAGTGACGGAGTGCCCGATCAAAATGACCGCGACACCTACAGCCTGACCCTGACCCAGAATTTCGGTACCAGCTGGGGGGAGGTGGTGTCCATCACCAACTACCGCGAGTACGACCACGACCTATACAGTGACGATGATGGCACCGAGCTGCAACTGCTGCACACCCGCCGTCAGATCGAGCACTACCAGGTGTCTCAGGAGCTGAGAACCACGTTTGATCTCAACGACGACATTCAGCTGATGGTAGGCGGCTTTGCCTTCTATCAAGACTATGAAATGGACCATCGCGGCGTCTTGGATGGCTTTCTGCAAGGTTTTGGTCAGCCCCAGACCCAGGAGCAGCGCAACTGGTCAGGCTCGCTGTTTGCCCAGATGTACTGGGACCTGACCGACCGCCTGCGTTTCCAGGCCGGCTTGCGCTACAGCCATGAGGACACCAAGGCGACCTCAAGCTCTGCTGAAACCATGTCCCCAGATGGTGGGCTCGCCAGCCTTTACGACCCCATTATTCCCGGCAGCCTGGTGGTGGCCAGCGGTGACAAGTCCTGGGATAACGTCGGTGGCAAAATTGGCTTGGACTACCAGCTGACCGACTCCTCCATGCTCTACGGCTACTATGCCCGGGGCTTCAAGTCCGGCGGTTTCGTCGGTCGCATCATCTTCCCGGAAGATATCGGCCCGTTCGATACCGAATACCTTGACACCATCGAAGTTGGCCTTAAAAGTGACTTCTTCGACAACCGGATACGCCTCAACCTGGCGCTCTTCTACAACGAGTACGACGACATGCAGGTGACCCAGAACATCACCCTGCCCAGTGGTCACAACAGTGCCACTATCGTCAACGCTGGTGAAGCCACCAGTCAAGGTGTCGAGCTGGAGCTGACCGCGCTGCTCACTGATCATCTGACGGTGAATATGGGTCTGGCTTACCTGGATGCCAAGTACGATGACTATGCTACCTTGATCTCTGATGGCCTTGGCGACCTGGTGCCAACCAACTTCAAGGGCAACCACCTGATGAACTCGCCGCGCTGGTCCGGCAATGCCGACGCCACCTATGAGATCCCCATGGGCCCCGGTCACGCCAGGTTCTTCGTCCAAATGACCCACAGCAGCCCCAAGTACACTGCGTTCGCCGGACTTCCCCAAGAGAGAGTGGGCGATATCACCCTGGTAAATGCCACTGTGTCCTGGACACCGGACGACGACCGCTGGAGCATCGGTCTCTACGGTCGCAACCTGACGGACAAGACTTACTACGGTCAGGTTCTCTATGAACCGGGAATTGTTGCCTTCGCTTCCGTGGCCGATCCCAGAGAGTATGGTGTGGATTTCAAGTACCGCTGGTGAAATGTGTAAAACACATAGCTTCGCCCTTTTATATCAGGTGCGGAGCTCATCTTTCACCATAAATAAACCATTGCCTGAAAAAGAAAACCCGTCCTGTTATAGGTCTAACCTATAACAGGACGGGTTTTTATCACTATGCGGGATCGAAGAAACCGGGTGCACCCTTCTTTATCTCTGCTTGCAGCTTATCAACACATCGGCTTAAGCATCGATAGTCCCTTCACGACTCTTCGGTCCATAACCCATCTTCATCGTATCGTTGAGCCTCATACTCGTATGATTTGGCAAGATTTTCGATCATTGCAGAAAGATTAGGTTTTGAATTCTGCCAATGGTTGGAGAAGCATCTGAACTCCTCTGCAACTTGTCGCTCTTGTTCCCCGCCGTCATAAGGCATCCGGGTAGTGACACCGCGGGAATCATGAACTCCAGTGTGAAAACCTCGCCTGATGTCTTCACAGTCATCCTGATCCAATAGTTCAGCAATGATTGGATCAGGCCAACACTCCAGATTTTGATTTATAGGCCAGTCGGAAAGCCAGGCACCCACTGTCAGATCAGTGACAGCTTCGCGATCTTTTTCTTTTGCCAGATCTCGCACCCTGTTGATCCACGAGAAAAATAAATCTCTATCAATCTCTCCATCTGAGCTTCTCCCTGGAGCACCACGTCCACTGTGGATCAGAGTACCGGCTGTTTGTGCTGCTGTCTGCAGATTTTCGGGTATAGGTTCACGATCAGCGTTACGAGGCTTGAATGCAAGACATATCAGCTCCATAAATGACTCTGGCGCTCTCAATATTTCCGCCATCAAATTGGGCACCCCATACTGGTCATGTTCAAGAATTGGATAGTAAACGAATTCCAGACTGACCAGCTCGGACTGGCTGCACTCCATTTTAAAAAGCGCCTCAAACACGCGAGCGATATGCCAAGACTGTGCAAGGGTAGCATTGTCTTCCTGGCCCGAAGCTACCCCTCTGAGCATGCGGATCAGAAGATCACCAGATAGCTCCATTGCACGATTTCCCATGGCTTCCATGGCGGTTCGCGGCCTGCCCGATGCCAGCAGCTTTTCCATACAAAAAGAGAGATGATCACTGTCGGATTGAATGTAGTGTGGCTTTACAGCCAACCAGAAATGATCGTGAACTTCCGGCCGCAGGGTTTCGACAAACTCCCACAAAGCCATGGATTGTGGCGCATTGACAAGAAAACCGGCTACCGTTTCCGGGGACTTTGCTTCCTCCTCAAGCAGATGCAGGCATGTTTGGATAAAATCAGCGAACTCTTCATGAGGTACTGCATACAGCACTCCACAGGTCAAGGAGTCAAACAGAGAGGCCTGTTGCAAGTGGCTATACCACTGGCATAGCCACTGTGCCAAAGCACCACGCTCAAACGGCGCCTTAACCAGTTCCCAGCCCACAAGCCGCGGCTCTCCACACTGCTTGGCCAAGCTATAAACGCCATGCCAACCTTGAACCTCATATATTTCCCGAATTGCCATCGCACGCAATGCCGCTCTTGCTTTGTCGGCCTCCTCGTAATCCTCCTCTCGTCCGTCCGGAAGCCCTGCCCATCCGTTGGAGAAAATCCAAGCATGTCGGATAACCAGATCATCGGGGGCCAGCACGTCGAACAACGGCCTTAATCTATCGGCTGCATAACGGTCGTGCTTGCTACCATCCTGATTAAACGAGTTCTCCCAGTTCAGGAACTCTCTGGCTGCACTGCGAACAACTTCCCTCTCTTTATCTGGCAAGCTTTTCGCACCGGCAACCAATGCAATGATCCCGTCACGAAAATTTTCATCCAGCTCATTAAGCCTAGATACTAGATCAGCAATACGGTTTGTACTTCCCTGCGCTTGCTCAAGCAGTAAGCCTGCGACTGGCAATACAAGCTGCCGAATTTCCCCGTAGGTAACAACTTCGCCCGCACCAGCATCATCGTCGCGCCACTGCGGTTTTGCATTGGCCGAAACCGCACCATCGCGTCTAGGGAGCAATGCCAGCAATAGCTTCCAGGCTATCTTAGGGTTTCGTCCGACTACGTTCTCAAGAGCCCGAAGCCGTAACTCGACGGGCGCAGCTGTCTGCGGATACCAGGACCGGAAGAGGGAAACCAAAGAGTTGAATGGCGTGTTGGCCCAGTTACCCTTCACTTCCACATCAGACAGTTGCGCCAGGATATTTGCCACCCGGCCAAGCCGAGCGGGATACCACGCCAGCAGCTCTAACGCCCAAAGCAGATTGGCATGCCAGCATCGGCCAGATATTCCAGATGATTGTGTTTCCGTAATTAACCGAGTAACCGATCTGTCGGGCTTACGTAAACTATTTTCGACCGCCCGCAGGAACTCATCGGGCGCCGCCTCGGCAAATGACCGGAGAAAAGGTGAAACGGATAGCCAACGCTCTTCGCTGGCGTCTTCCAGAAGCTGTTCAACAGAACGCCGTACATGATTAGCGATAGTCGGCTGATCGACGATATCAGCAAAGTAGCCCAGCTTTGCAATGGATTCTGCCATGGCTTCCATTACAACGCCGGAATGGTCGCGAACCTTGCCATAGATGGAGACCATCCAACGTTTATCTTCTTCAAGCTCCAGAACCGGATCAGGTTTTTCGAACACTGCCCTGGCAACCTCGAAGAACCGCGTCAGAATATCGCCCGTTAGTCTGGGCACTATGAGGTGCAACAGCTCCAGAGGTGCTTTGGCTTTCCACAAAGAGCCAATTTTCACCACTGGCGCATCATCGAGTGCGACTAGCCTCAGCAGTTCGCTTTCAACGTCCTCATAAGCGCGGTTGGCAATCTTCGCGATGCACACCCTGTCACCGTCGGATGCACCATTCCAGGCACCCACCAGTGTCAGCATCAGAAGGCTTGTGGCATCGGCAGCATCCGCCCACTCCGGCTTCTTGATGGTAGGATTTTGTGCATGCCAACGACGAAAAACTGTCCATGATCTTCCCAAGGTGCGGGCATATCGGGCAGCATCCGATGCCGCTATACCCAGCTCACGCAGGGAGTTCTCAAATTCATCAGGCTTTGGGCGTCGCAGTTCCAGCACTTTCTGGCCTATCGCTCTCCCTCCAATACCCATGAGATTGAAGGCTTGGTCACCAGAAGCCATCGGCACAATCAGGCTCACTCCTTCACGGGGGGCCCGGTGGCTGCCAAGCCGGTTATCGGTGATGACCACCTGCTCGATAGCCGGGTTGGCATCTACAAATAGCCAACCTTCTTCTGAGGTCACGCAGGCAGCGCGTGGAGAGCAGCCATCCTCGATCAACAGTGCACAGACAAAAGCAACCGCTTCGGTCTGGCTGTCTGCCTGAACAGTAATCAAAGGTTCGCGCTGCTGAATACTTTTCTGTAATGCCAGCCTTGATTTCTCACGACCGCTAAATAGCGCTGCGGCTGTGACGGCGGGGCTGGACTGATTACTCCAATGCTCCCAGTAGTTTTCCACAGCATCGATACCATGACCGGCGACACCAAGTTGTATTCCCAACCATAAAGCGGTCGCCGGTGCGGTTTCCAACCACGCTTCCAGGTCGTCGGCATCCCAGACCAGCACCTCCGCCCAGGCCTCACGACTTCTTGCGTGCTCCTGCCACACACCTTTACCGGGCCATCGACGGGAAGTGACAAAAACAAAAGTGGCTTGTGCTGCCTGTGCTGCCGAGATTTGTTCCAGGCGCTTTTCGAAATCACTGTTCGCCTTGGATCCAGGGTCTTTTGAGGTGCCCAGCTCCCAGTAACTGACGCCATTGGGAACCCAGGGGCAGCCCTGTTCTACCTGGATCACACCATCCCAGCCAGGCGCATTGACAGAGTCGCCACCTGGCATGGCAATGGCTGTGATACCGGAGGTTGCCGAGATCAACCGTCTTACCAGTACAGGAAGCATTCCTTGCGCTTCACGCCTGTCCGACCATTGTGCGAGGTGGGTAGCAGTGACGCGCATGATGGCAAGCCTCCTGAGAGATCAAATATCCAGCCTCTGTTGCTGGATGGTTCTTGGTTGTAGCCCGCGCGGGATGAAATTTTCCTTGCGCAGCCAGTCAAGCCACAGTTTGAGGTCGGACGGCGAAAAACGAGCCTTGCGCTTATGCCAGTTTTCACGCATATCGACGATGATCTGTTCGTCGGTGGGCTGGACCCCGTCGATAAGGAAATCATTCCAGACGGCGAACAGCGTAGCGATGATTTCAACTTGCTCAGTGGTCTTGTCGGCCAGGGTATAGATCAGGCGATCAAACTCGGCTTTTTGTACGGGCGACATCAAAGCCTCGGCTTTCGCTGATGGCTCCGACAACGGCGGAAGGCAACGGTATTCCGTCTTTTTCTTGCCATTTTTCAAGGTTCTTTCATTGATCTCGAACCACCCTTTAGCTTGACCTTGCCGTTCGAAGTCATAAAGCCACGGATCAAACGGCCCGGCGGCTTTTCGCTGCGGTTGCCAGCCCAGCTCCAGGCCAACATGTGCCTGCGCCAGATACAACACTTTGGCAGCAGCCGTTCGGCCGAAATACTGGGCGTTGGCGAGCTTTTTGACTGTATAGCAGCCGATGGCTTCGCGATGGGTGGCCAGGTCGATGACTTGGGCTTTTGAAAGCGACACTGGCTGGGATTCTTTCTCTGTGTCGCCTTGTGAATACGCGTGGATTAGAGTGTTCAGCAGCTTCGCTTGTTTGTCCGTGACTGTATCGATTTGTGCTTCCAGAGTGTCGCATAAGGTCATTAGCTGGTCGATTTTATTAACAATGCGTTCTTGCTCTAGAAAAGAAGGAAGCAGCACCAACATATTATTTAATATGCTGTGATTAAGGTTTGTCATAGTGGTGCCTACAGAGTTACCACCCAGATACTCTCGGGCATATTCCGTTCTGAATAATTGCACTATGAATTGCCGGTGGATTTTCTCTATAAATCTAAGAACGAAACTACCGGTTCCACATAAAAAACCTTCGGACTCATCATTGATAACAGCGCATCTGCCCATTTCTCCACGACGAGCCATTACAATATCGTCTTTTAAAACCTTGTATGAAGAAAGCTTCTTTGCCATATTTGGAGAAACGGAGATTGATGGATCGTGAGCTATCCTTCCATTAACCATGTGTGAAGGGTTGATTAAAGGGATTCCATTCGACACATAATCACTCTTATGAATCATGGATCCAAAAGGCCCCGTCGAAACCTCTGTTGTTAAATCTCCGAACCTCACATACGCCCACCCCTGCGGCAGCTCATAAGGTATTTCCTCCGGCTTGATCGGAGGCAGCAATTTGGACTTTTTGATTTTCTTTTCATGCACCAACCGCTGCTTTTCAGCTTCGATCTCTTTCAGCAGTTCGCTGGCAGGTGGATCGTTGGGATCTTGCGGGACGAGTTTGCCCATGACCGCCAGTTGCAGGATGGCTTTGCGCAGTTCGGTGACATTTTCCTTGACGGTGTAGAGGTCGCCGAAGTGTTGGTTGAGGAAGTGCCAGGCGTTTTGGTGGTTGTCGTGGTTTGCTGTGTCCAGCAGGCATAGACGGCCAGGCGTTTCTGTTGCTGTTCGGTACGCAGTTTTCCCAGTTCGTCGCAGCGGGCCATTAGCTGATCAATTTTGGCGATGATGCGATGTTGTTCCTGAATTGGAGGCAAAGGGATAGGTAGCTCCCTAACTTTTTCCGAATTTAAGTTAAGAACTACTGCACCAGCTGCTGAAGCTTCAAACATTTTTTTTATGAGAGGAGAGGATAACAATTGATATAGATAATCCTTGGCCAACGCATCAGGTGGACTTATACGAAGCCAACCATCGTGAATACAACCTTTAATTTTGGTGATGTAGGGTCGACCAAAGCTCATTGAATTAGTAAGCAGAAAATCACCAGGATAGACCATTCTGGTTTTTGATAGCCCTTCTGATCGTATTTTCTCCTTTGTCGAGGCTATATATTTCCCACCCTGGTCTGTATCACTAATTTTTATCCAGTTAATTCCATCTGGGTCGTTCGTCAGAAATGCTTTAATCGGCCGAGGAGACCCACCACGTTCGATCGTTGAAATATCGCCGAACCTCACCCACTCCCAACCCCACGGCAGCTCATAAGGTACTTCCTCCGATTTTATCGGCGGCAGTATCTTAGGCTTCTTGATTTTCTTTTCCTGGGTCAGCCGCTGCTTTTCCGCTTCGATCTCTTTCAACAGCTCATTGGCAGGCTGATCGTTCGGATCTTGCTCCACCAGCTTGCCCTGCATGGCCAGGGTTAAAATCAGTTCGCGCAGTTTGGCGATACCGTTAGGGGCGGCGAAGGCGGTTTCGAAGTGTTTTTCAAGCAGGCGGGCGGTGTGCTTATTCATTATCGCCCTCCAGCTCTTTTTCAATTTCCTCAATAGTCGGAAGGCTGCTTTGCAGTGTTTCCGGCAGGGCGCGGGTGAGCTCGAAGCTGGAAACTCCAATGGGTTTTTCCATATCCCGCAAGGCGTATTCCGCCAGAATCCGGTTAGACTGCTGGCATAAAATCAGGCCGATGGTGGGCTGATCGGTTGGGTGGCGCAGTTTGTCATCCACCACACTGCAATAAAAATTCATCTTCCCCGCATATTCGGGTTTGAAATCGCCGCGTTTGAGGTCAATCACCACATAGCAACGCAGCTTGAGGTGATAGAACAGCAGGTCGATGTAAAAATCCTGGTCGCCAATGTCCAGATGGTATTGCCGTCCCACAAAGGCAAAGCCTTGACCCAGTTCGAGCAGAAATTTTTCCAGATGGGCGATCAGCCCGGTTTCCAACTCGCGCTCGTGAAAGCCTGACTCCAGGGTAAGAAAGTCAAACAGATAGGGGTCTTTCAGCGTTTGCTGCACCAGATCGGATTCCGGCGACGGCAAGCGTTTGGCGAAATTGGTGGTGGCCTTGCCCTGTCGGTTATGGGCGGCAGATTCGATTTGCATCAACAGGATGTTACGGCTCCAGCCATGTTCAATAGCTGAGTGCATATACCATTGACGGGTATTCAGGTCTTTAATCTTGGCAATCAGCTCGCTGTGGTGCCCCCAGGGTAACGACAACACCAGCTCTTGGGGAAAAAGTGACACAGGCTGTGGCACTTTTGTGTCAGATTCAATTTGTGCCACAGCTTGTGGCACAAATTCCAGATGCGGGTATTCACGGTAAAAAGCCAGCATCCTCTTGATATTACGCTCCGAGAAGCCCTTCTCTTCAGGCAGTTCGTTATGCAGATCATGAGCCAGGCGGGGAATGATGCCCGCGCCCCATCCTTCCCGTTTCTGGCGACTGTCAATCAGCGCACCAATTTCCCAATAGAGCCGGATGAGCTCGGCATTGACGGCCAATACCGCACGGGTCTGCGCGTGGCGTACGCGCTGTTTTATATCACCCAGCAACGCCTTGTAGTCAACCGGCAGGCTTGAGCTTTTTTGGCTCATGCTTGCTCCCCCAGACAGGCCATCAATTCAGCCTTCAAGGCCTGTTGCGCGGCTGCAAGCTGCTGGGTGAGCTGTTGGTATTCAGCCATCAGCTCATCGGGGTCACCATGGTTGACCTCGACTTCGTGAGGATTTTTGCAGTCTAGGTTGTAGTTGCGCTCGGCGATTTCCCGGGCACTGACTTTCCACGCGTACTCGTTGGTTTTACGGTCTTTACGTGACGGACCACCCCACCATTTTTTCTCGCGGTCGAATTCGGCGATGGTCAGGGGTTTGGAGCGGGAATAGGATTTATAGCCTTCCGGGTAGGGGTGCTCAAAGAACCAGACGTCTTTGGTAGGGCCACCTTTTTCAAAGAACAGGATGTTGGTGGCAATGCTGGTGTAGGGGCTGAACACGCCCTTGGGTAGGCGCACGATGGTGTGCAGGTTGAACTCTTCCAGCAGTTCGCGCTTGAGAGTGGTTTTGACGCCTTCACCAAACAGGAAGCCATCGGGCAGCACGACGGCCGCTTTTCCTGTGTCGTGCTTAAGCAAGTGCATGATCAACGCCATAAACAGATCGGCGGTTTCGCGGGTCTGGTACTTTTTGAGGAAGTTTTTTTCGATGCCATCTTCTTCCATGCCGCCGAAGGGCGGGTTGGTGATAATGACATCCACACGATCCCTGGGGCCGTAGTCCTTCAGTGGCCGAGCCAGGGTATTGTCATGGCGGATATTCGTAGGCACTTCGATGCCGTGCAGCATCATGTTGGTCATGGCCAGCATGTGCGGCAGGGGCTTCTTTTCCACGCCATGAATGCTTTGCTGCATCTGTATGTTATCCGCCGGGCTTTTTACCTGCTGTTTCAGATGTTCGATGGTGCAGGTGAGAAAGCCGCCGGTACCGCAGGCCGGGTCGAGGATTGTTTCGCCCAGTTGCGGGTTGATGATGTCCACCATGAACTGGGTGACGGCGCGGGGGGTGTAGTATTCCCCGGCGTTGCCGGCAGATTGCAGGTCGGCAAGGATTTTTTCGTAGATGTCGTTGAACAGGTGGCGGTCGGAGGAGGAGTTGAAATCCACATCGTCTTCGATGGTATTGATCACCTGCCGCAGCAGGGTGCCAGACTTCATGTAGTTGTAGGCATCTTCAAACACCGAGCCAATCACACGGCCATGGTCTGATACTCCTGCTTTGGTAGCCAGACTTTTGAGAGACGGAAACAGGTCGTTGTTGACGAAGTCGATCAGTTCTTCACCAGTGATGCCTTCCGGATCCTTGGCCCAGTTGCTCCAGCGAAAGCGGCTTTGCAGGGGTGATTGATATCCCTTGATGGTGAATTCCCATTCCTGCTCTTTGTCGTCAAAGATTTTCAGAAACAGCAACCAGCAGATCTGACTGATTCGCTGGGCATCGCCATCGACACCCACGTCTTTGCGCATGATGTCCTGGATGGATTTGATAAGTGTAGCTAGCGACATTCGTTAATCCTGTTTGCAAACATTTTCTTTGTAGTCATAGATGGCCTGTTCCAGCTCCAGAACGGCTTGCTGGTATTGGTCTTTTCCGCCAAATGCACGAACCAGCTCCATCGGGGTACCAATCTGGCTGAAGGGAGCAATGGTCAGCACCTGATTTTCCTCGATGGCAGTGATGCCTTCATAGGCGTATTTGTCGAGCAGGGCCTGCAGCACTTGCTGGGCTTGTTCGCTGTATCGGGTGAAATAGTTGCGCTTTTTAACCTGCTCAGCACGCTCTTTACGCGTCAGCGGCGGTTGGTCCCAGGCGACGTGGCAAAGCAGATCGAAGGGGCCGAAATCCTTGCCGGATTGCTTGCCCACTTCCTCGGCCAAGGCCTCGAAAAAAATGCCCTGTTCTGCCAGTTCATCGATGATGACCTGTTTTTTCTCGGCCTGGCTCCACTTGCGCAGGAAATCATCGAGGGAGGCGTATTCCTGTTCGAGGATCTTGCGGGTGTAGTCTTTCAGCGACTCGGTGATCAGCTTGCCGTTGGTGTCGAAGTACTGCACACGTTCGGCGACGACTTTGACTTCGACATTATCGACAACATAGCGGCGTATACCACCTTCTTCTTCGCCGGGTTCTGATATGCCATCCTCCCAAGGGGTGTCTCCGGAAGCCGGATAGGTAAAGTCTTCTTCGCCACTACCGTCAATGCCAGTGTCGTCCTGATCTTCCGGTGGAACTGGGGATTCATCACCTTTGGGCTCGTAAATCTGTACCGGATCGCCGTCGAAATCCGGGTCAGCAAACAGCTCGGTAGCCTTCTTGAAGTCGAGGATGGTGAAGTAGTATTTATCGAAGTCTTCATTGATACGGGTGCCACGACCAATGATTTGTTTGAACTCGGTCATGGACTGGATCCGCTGGTCGAGCACGATCAGCTTGCAGGTCTGGGCATCGACGCCGGTGGTCATCAGTTTGGAGGTGGTGGCAATCACCGGATAGGTACTTTCCGGGAAGATGAAGTTGTCCAGCTCATCCTTGCCTTCCTGATTATCGCCGGTGATACGCATAACGTATTTGCTGTTCTGCGCTACCAGATCGGCATTTTCGTTAACCAGTGCTTGGCGCATGCGTTCGGCATGGTCGATGTTGTCGCAAAAAACGATGGTTTTGTCGAAGCGGTTGGTAGCTTTGAGGAAATCACTGACTTTTTGGGCCACCCTTTGGGTGCGTTTTTCCAGTATCAGGTTGCGATCGAAGTCGCGCTGATTATAGATGCGGTCTTCGATCTCATTGCCGTGTTTATCTACCATGCCTTTATCAGGGCGCCAGCCGGTGAGGTCTTTGTCCAGGTCAATGCGCACAACCTTGTAGGGTGCAAGAAACCCGTCTTCAATACCCTGACGCAGCGAATAGGTGTAGATAGGCTCACCAAAGTAGTCGATATTGGACACCTCTTTGGTTTCCTTGGGTGTCGCGGTCAGTCCGATCTGGGTGGCGGAAATGAAATATTCCAGAATCTCCCGCCAGGCGGAATCGGCGGCAGCACTGCCCCGGTGGCACTCGTCAATGATGATCAAGTCAAAGAAGTCCGGACTGAACTGTTTGTAGATATTCTGTGCTTCCTCTGTGCCGGTCACGGCCTGATACAGTGAAAGGTAGATTTCATAGGATTTGTTGGCCTGACGCTTCTGAATTTTGGTCATGGCCGAGCCAAAGGGCTTGAAGTCATTGGTCATGGTTTGGTCGACAAGAATGTTGCGGTCGGCCAGAAACAGAATGCGTTTCTTGGCACGTGACTTCCACAGACGCCAGATAATCTGAAAAGCGGTGTAAGTCTTGCCGGTGCCGGTGGCCATCACCAGTAGAATACGTTGCTGACCACGTGCAATGGCTTCGATGGTTTTGTTGATGGCGAGCAACTGGTAGTAGCGTGGTGTCTTACCACTGCCGTCACTGTAGTAATCCTGTACCACCAGTTCCTGCTGTTGGGTGGTCAGCCCTTGGTGCTCGGCCCACCACTGCCACAGAGTTTCGGCACTGGGGAACTCATCCAGAGCCAATTCACGCTCAATCACTCCATCTTTGGCAATTTTGTTATGGAATAGAAAACCATCGCCATTGCTGCTGAACACAAAGGGCACTTGCAGCAAATCGGCATAACCCAAGGCTTGCTGCATCCCGTCACCGATAGAGTGCTTGTTGTCTTTGGCCTCAATAACGGCAATAGGCAGGTTGGGTTTATAGAACAACACGTAGTCGGCACGCTTGTGCTTAGCACGGGTATGCAGTTTGCCACGCACAATGATGCGGCCCTTGGTGAGCGAGAACTCTTCCCGTATCTGAATGGTAATGTCCCAGCCTGCCTGCTCCAGAGCGGGGGTAATGAATTTGGTGCAGATGTCTCTTTCCGACAGGGTTTTCTTGTTCATTTACTTTTCTGCACCTCTCCATCAGCTTCTCCCAGATCATGCTCCTTGGCATAGTCCAGAACCAGAGCCTCCATCATTGATGCCAGCAATCTACGCTGCCGCTCGTCCAGGTGTTCATCCCCAGCGTAATAGAGCCTCTGAACTCAGGAAACTAAACACTTCCCGTAACCGGGGCTGGAGTCGACACAATCAGTAAAACTGGGTGATGACGCCGGCACTTTACATACATAAAGCATACACAAAGCGCTGTGAGATCTTGTTGTGGACCCACTTGAGCGTGGCATTGGCCCCTCCCATGCTGTTATTCTCTCGCCCAAACGTTGCTTTTGGCTCTAAAGCCTTCATCACCAAGCCGTGTCTAGCGGCCCTCAGCATCGCTCCACTTGGCTCGAAAATCGGTTATCAACCGCCTAAAATCCACCAAAATACAAAGAGTAATACCACAAACTGTAACAATACACGTCCCGCCCCTTACGCTAGAAGAAGCTCCTCACATGTACGCCTATGCTATCTGTACGAACGAGGTTTACTTGCCGATACAGAAGCTGGAAAAAATCCGCCCCAACAAATCATCCGACGTGAATTCCCCAGTAATCTCCCCCAACGCATCCTGAGCGTGGCGGAGGTCTTCTGCCACCAGTTCTCCGGCACTGTATCCCATCAATTGCTCGCGGGCTTGCAGCACCAGGTCGCGGGCACGGTTAAGAGCATCGAGGTGGCGGCGGCGGGCAACAAAGAGACCTTCCCGCGCGCCTTCGTAGCCCATACAGTGTTTAAGATGGTCGCGTAGTGTCTGGAGGCCCTCGCCGGTTTTAGCCGACAGGGCGATTGTGGGAAACACCGTCTCGCGGGAGATCGGCGGCGATGACAGGGCATCGATTTTGTTGAGCACCACGGTCAGATTAGTGGCACCCGGCAGACGTTGGAAGAACTCAGGCCACACCTGGTCCAGAGGCTCGCCGCTGTCGAGAGTGCCATCCACGACGAAGAGAATACGATCAGCTTGCTCTATTTCCAGCCAGGCGCGGCGGATGCCTTCCTGCTCCACCCGGTCGTCACTGTCCCGCAGACCGGCTGTATCCACCACATGCAGCGGCATGCCGTCGATATGGATACTTTCCCGCAAAACATCGCGGGTGGTACCGGCAATATCGGTAACTATAGCTGTTTCACGCCCAGAAAGCGCATTGAGGAGGCTGGATTTACCGGCATTGGGTTTTCCGGCGATTACCACCGTCATCCCCTCACGAATCAAGCTACCCTGGCCTGCATCAGCGAGAATCCGACCCAGATCGGTGACAAGGCTCTCCAAGGCCTCTCCTACGTGACCATCGGCGAGAAAGTCGATCTCTTCCTCGGGAAAGTCGATAGCCGCTTCGATATAGATACGAAGCTGAATAAGACTTTCGACGAGGTCGTGAATGCGGCTGGAAAAAGCTCCCTGCAGAGAGCGCACTGCACAACGAGCAGCCTCGCGAGAGGAAGCGTCGATCAGGTCAGCAATGGCTTCAGCCTGAGCGAGGTCGATCTTGTCGTTGAGAAAAGCGCGCTGGGAGAACTCGCCCGGCTGAGCGAGGCGTGCACCGAGCTGAACTACACGGGCCAGCAGCGCGTCCACCACCACCGGCCCACCGTGGCCGTGCAACTCGACCACGTCCTCGCCAGTAAACGAGTGAGGGGCCGGAAAGAACAACAGCAACCCCTGGTCGATCAGGGCACCGTCGCTGTCGCGAAAATCTGTCAGATGGGCAGTGCGCGGCGTCACTTCAGCGGTGTGAAAGGCGCTGACAAAGGCAACCAGGTCGGGGCCAGAGATCCGTACTATGCCTACGCCGCCGCGACCAGGTGGTGTGGCCACGGCGGCAATGGTGTCCCAGCGGGGGGTGAGGATGGAGGTTCCCGTTACCGCTGTCACGCTTGCCTCAGTTCTTGCCGCTCTCGATGCGGCGCGTGATGTACCATTGCTGGAGAATCGACAGCATGGAGTTCACTGTCCAG
>Ga0265293_10005928_pt1 | contig 20025 bp, 13 predicted proteins | sample Munlanlewell138R_FD_192505 | JGI IMG/M metagenome (GOLD analysis project Ga0265293, IMG submission 192505) | Leachate microbial communities from a municipal landfill in Southern Ontario, Canada - Leachate well 138R | ecosystem: Engineered > Solid waste > Landfill > Unclassified | place: Canada... | reverse complement strand
TGGGGATTCAGGCGGTTTACAACTTGGTTTAAAACATGATTTTGAAGTAATTGCTGATTCTTTTATGAATATAACAAACTCTCAGGCAATGGAATTTTATGGAAAAAATGGTGTAAAAAGAATTTGCCTGTCCTATGAACTTGGTTCTGATTCTCTTTCAGAACTTGGAAGTTATAAAAATATCCAGACTGAATTACTTGTTTATGGCAAAAAAGTTTCAATGATTTCAGCAAACTGTATTCTGTTTAATACTGGTGAATGTAAAGAAAAGACAGGTTGTTCTCAGAATTTTCAGATTAAGGATTCAAAAGATAATGTTCTTGATGTAATTTGTGCTGACTGCAAAAATTATATTTTTCATTCAAAATTAACTGATTTTAGAAAAGAAAATTTAAAAGCTGATTATTTGAGATATGATTTAACTGGTTTTTAAAGACAGAAATTCTCAATGAAATTTAAAGAAAATCCTGTTCTGGACGGGGTTTGTGCCGTCAAACTTTACGATTTAGTAAAGTTGGAAGGCCAGACCCCTAAAGGATTTTCAGTTAAATTGAGAATTGCTGTTTTAAAGATATTTTTCAAGAATTTCAGTAAATCTATTTGTATTAACAGGTTTTGAAATATAATCATCCATTCCAGCTTCAATACATCTTTCTTTTTCACCCTTGATAACACCTGCAGTAAGTGCAATTATCGGAGTTCTTTTTTCTTTCTCAAATTTTCGTATTTCACGTGTGGCATCATATCCGTTTAATCCAGGCATCTGAACATCCATGAAAATAAAATCGATTTTATTCTGTTTAAATAATTCAACTCCCTTTTCCCCGTTTGCTGCTTCAAAAACATAAATTTCAGGATTGAATTCTTTTATCAGGATTTTTGTAAGTTCCATATTATCTAAATCATCTTCAACTACAAGAATATTGTATTTTCCAGCTTTTTTTTCAGAATGTAAATTACTTTCAACATCTTTTAAGATTTCTTCTTCATCTGTAATTTTCAGCTGAGAAAGCAGATTAAATAATCTTGACATAATTACAGGTTTTACAATTTTATATTTAACATCAAGTTCATCACATTCTTCTTTAATAAAACTTTCATCAGAAGATGAATGTAAAAATATAATCGGTTGTTTTGAAGCAGGAATTGCTGAATTACCTCTGATTTTTCTTATCAGTTCAAGACCATCCATTTCAGGCATGTGATAATCAACAATCATTAAATCGTATATATTACCAGTCTCAAGCTTTTCAAGAGCTTCTACTGCACTTTCAACAAGCTCTGTTTCAATATTTTTTAAACCAAGCATTTTTTTTAGAATTTTTCTGTTGTTAAAATTATCATCTACCACAAGTATTTTTTTAATTTCAATTTTATAATTTTCACCAACAGGTTCTCCATATTCAAACTCTGTATTAATTGTAAAGAAAAATGTGCTTCCAACATTTTCAACCGATTCTAAAAAAATTTCAGAATTCATTTTTTCAAGAATTTTACTTGAAATTGTAAGTCCCAGTCCGGTTCCTCCATATTTTCTTGTAGTTGAACCATCTGCCTGCCTGAATGCTTCAAAAATAATATTTTTCTTATCTTCAGGTATTCCTATTCCAGTATCTCTAACTGAAAATTTCAAATCTATTTTATTGTGATTTAATGAAGAAACACTCTCAACTTTTAATTCAATTTCCCCTTTTTCTGTAAATTTAATTGAGTTACCAATAATATTAACAAGAACCTGTCTGAGTCTTACTGCATCTACTTTTATAAATCTTGGTATTGATAAATCCATGTTAAGCAGAAGTTCAACAGGTTTCTGAGCAACCTGATATCTGAAAATATCTACAATATTTTCACAGAATTCATAAATATCTGTTTTTTCTGAGTTAAGCTCGATTTTTCCAGCTTCAATTTTTGAAAAATCAAGAATATCATTAATCAGATCAAGCAGAGTATTTCCTGCTCTTCTTACAGTATTAAGGTAATCCTGCTGCGAGGCATCAAGTTCAGTATGAAGAAGCAAATCTGAAAATCCAATTATTGCATTCATAGGGGTTCGTATTTCATGACTCATATTTGCAAGAAATTCTGATTTTGCCTGATTAGCTTCAACTGCTTTCTGTTCATTTTCCATAGCTTTAGTTGTTATTTCTTCAAGTTTTTTATTTGCTTCTATTAATTTCTTTTCTTTTTCAACTTTATAAGTAGTATCTGTAAAAACTGTTGCAAACTGAAGTGGTTCTGGTGAATAACACACTACATCAAAATATCTGTCCAATTCCTGAGAGTAATTTTCAAATTTTAATGGTTCTCCAGTTAATGCGACCTGACCATATTTTTCAATCCAATATTTTTCTGTTGCAGGCAAAATTTCCAATACTGTTTTTCCAATAACACTGTCTTTTTTTAATCCGGTCAGTTTTTCAAATGCCGGATTTATATCTATAAACTTATAATCAATCGGAATTCCATTTTTATCAAGTATTATTTCATGAAGTGCTAATCCCTGCTCCATTTTTTCAACAAGACTTGAATATTTTTTTTCACTGTCAATAATTGCCTGTTGTTTTGAATACTCTTCAGTTACATCTCTGAAAACAAGCACAACACCCGAAATCAAATTATGCTCTTCTTTAATTGGAGCAGCACTGTCTGCAATCTGATACTCATTACCATCTTTTGAAATTAAAATAGTGTGATTGGCAAGTCCGACAATTTTTCCAGTTTCAAGTACGGTGTCAACAGGATTAAACGCTTTCTCACGTGTTTTTGAATTTATAATATTAAAAACTGTTTCAAGATTTTTCCCAAGAGCTTCTTCTTTTGACCAACCTGTTAAAAACGAAGCAACTGGATTAATCTGAGTAATAATGCCTCTGTTATCAACCGCTATAACCCCATCACCAATAGAATTAAGAGTTATTGAAAGACTTTCATGACTTTCAAAAAGACTTTTTTGAATTTTTTTAATTGTATTAAGATTTTTTCTTAAAACCATAATAACAAAAATCAACATTATTATAAATAAACCAGCCAGTGCCAAAATTAATAATGTTCTACTTTGAATTATTTTCTGTGAGATTTTTAAATCAGTAATATCAATAACTGAAAATGTAAACCCTTCTTCAAGATTTTCTCTGTTTACAGGGGTTAAATGAATATAAGTATAGACAGTTTCACCTGTTTTTCTTTTCAGTGTAGCTTCAACAAGAGTTTTATCATGTACTTTACCTTTTTCATATAAAACTTTACCAACTCTTTCGTATTCTGCATTATTTAAATAAATTAAAGATGTTTTACTTCCCATAAGTTCATCAAAAGAATATCCAGTTATATCACACATGTATGCGTTTGCATAAGTAAAAACACGTTCATTATTTACAGTACCAAGACCCACCGGCGTTGAATATAAAATACTGTCAAGAAAATTCTTATCTTCTGAAATTGAATCATGTGAATAAATTGAAATTACAGATAACAAAATTAACGTAAAAAATATAACTCTTGATGAAAACGAGCTTTTCAAAAAAACTCCTTAAATAAATTATTTTATAGAAATTGTAGTTTATCAAAAATATAACAATAAGTAAAATTATCAATTAAATAAATTTTTAAATATATTTATCATACTTGAATAAATACCGGGATACATTTCACCTATCACAATGATAATATCTACAACAAAAAGAAGTATAATCCAGAACTCAAGTTTAGCCGCACGAACAACATTATCTTCGTCACGCATGAGCGAATTAAATTTTTCAATTTCTTCAATTTTAAGTTTTACTGTTTCATATAGTGAGCTGAATTTCAATTTTTCAATTATTTTACTGTAAACATGACTGTAATAAACATCATCTGTTACTTTAAGAGCATTTGAAATATCTCTGATTAAATCAACAATATCTACACGAAGTTCCAATAATGACATTGCTCTTTCGATTAACTTTTTATATTTTTTAGAAAAAATCGTTGGTCCAAGAAGTGAAGAGTTGAACTTATAAGTTTCGCTTTCTTTGTAGAGAGTTTCAATATATTCATCAAGAAGATAATCATAAACTTTAAGCTCATACATCTGAGTATATCCTAATTCAATCAATGCCTGAATATTATCAATTTCTTTTTCATTAAATTTTACATAAGCATTTTTTGAAGTTATTATGACTTTCTCACTGTCAAAACATCCAAGATTAGGATTGAGAATATCCTGAATAATTCTTGAACACTTACCAACTTTTTTATCATTAATTAAAAGAGAAAAAATATTCTCATCATCAAGTTCGGAATTATCAATAAGAATTCTGTATTCATCTATAAACTCAGAAACACTGTATTCAATTTCAATATATTCTTCAAGAGTGTTAAAAATACTTGAAAATTTATTTTTAAAATAATTCGTTAAATTAATTTCTTCATTGTTTATTTTAAAATTTTTTATCCAGAATAAATCAAAATTTGTATTAAAATCTTCACTTTCAGATTCTATTGATAAAAATAGGATTACAGCACCATAAGGGAAAATTTTAACATACAGTTCAGCCTGATAGCTTCCGCTTTCAACATCGATTTTAAAAGTATCGAGTTTAATTTTAAAAGGATAAAGTCTTAGTTTAATAAAATAATTTGAATACAGGTCTCTCAGAGGTTCCTGTATAATCTGACCAAGAACGCTGATTTTTTCTTCAATTCCTTCTTTGAATTCTCCACCGATATCAAAAATATTCCCGATAATAATTCTTTTATTCATTTTTTCTCCGAATTTTTCAATGTTATTTTCTTCTCACTTATTCACTTACTCACTAAGGGGTCAAGTCTCAAAATTACGACATTTTTACAAATGTACGAATGATCGAGAGCTTGACCCCGACTCACTGTTTCTAATTACCCCGTTTTTCTCTTTAAAATTACTGCATACGGAGTTAAAAACAGTATTACAATATCAAGCCACAGTGTCCAGTTTTTAACATAATAACTTTCAAGCTGAACTCTTTCATCAAAAGTAAGCTCATTTCTTCCTCTTATCTGCCACAACCCTGTAACTCCAGGTTTTGCTGATAAAATAATATTTGCTTTATATCCCATTTTTTCAAGTTCACTTAAAAGATATGGTCTTGGTCCCATTATCGACATATCACCTGAAAAAACATTAAAAAACTGTGGAAGTTCATCAATGCTGTATTTTCTTATAAATTGACCCACTCTGGTAATTCTCGGGTCGTTTTTCAGTTTTGCATACTTTTCATATTCTTTTCTTACTTCCTCATTTTCTTTAAGCATTATCTGTAATTTTTCTTCAGCATTCTGAAACATGGATCGGAATTTCCATGCATAAAATACATTTTTTTTCTTACCTAATCTTTTCTGTCTGAAAAAAACAGGTCCCGGACTTTCAAGTTTTATAAAAATAGCTGTTATTATCATTACAGGAGAAAAAAGAACAATAAAAAAAATCGAGAGAATTATATCAATAAATCGTTTTACCCATATTCGATATGGTGAAAGCAGGCGTTGTCTTGTTTCAAGCACAAGATTTTCATTAATATAAATAACTTCCATTTCTGCCAATTGAAGCTGATTAAAATCAGGAACTATTTTTATAAAATACACCTTACCTTCAAGTTTTTCTTCAAGACGCATTAATTCTTCAAATTTTGTATTTTTTGCAAAAATTATTACCTGACTTAAATTATGTCTTTTAATTAACTGATTTATTTCATCATCAGACATTTTCATCAATTTATCTGCTTTTACAACACATCTTATTCTGTTTATTCTGCTGAACCCTTTATAAAAAATATCTTTAAAAACCTTTTTATCTTCTCTTGTTGATATTACAAGCAGAGTTTTTCTAAAATAAATATTCCATTTTACAGCAAGTTTTTCAAGAATATATCTTATAAGAATTATAATAAAATAAAGAGAAACATACCATATTGTAAGAAATCCAAAAAGGTATTTTTTTTCTTCTGTCTGATAATTATAAACAAATAAAAAAGAAATAAAATAAGAGAAAAAAACTCCTTTGAGAATAAAAAAAGTTTTTTTGATAATATCTTCTTCTTTTAAAGAATAAGTTTCTTCAATCAGCATGAAAATAAAAAAAATAACACCATTTACAATAAGCAACTGAGGTGTGTAATCAAAAAGATTTGAAAAATACAAAAGAATAAAAAAGCTCACAAGATACGAAAATAAATCTCCAAGTATAAGAAGTAATCTAAAAAAATATCTCCTCATCTTATATTACCTTTTTTGTATTTTAAAATATTGTTATCAAAATAATAATAATCATGCTGTTCAGGTAAATAAATTAGATTTTTCTCTTCAAATAATGAATCTATATATGTATTATTTAATAAATCAAAATAAAATCCTGTATTATTTCTCAGATATGGAACATTATCCATATATATCAATCTGGAATTTTCAAACAATCCCTGTGAAATATTTTTACTGGTTAAAATTTCAAAATCATTATCAAATTCGAGTAATTTTAACTTTCTGTTCCCATTTTCAGAATCAAAAACTACAACGAAATTTGAAAATATTCTGTAAATTTCATAATTTAATGTTTTTTCTGTTTTAACAATGACTTCACCATTATTTTTTATTTCCAATTGTTTAAATCTGTTCTCGGTTTCATTCCAGTCAAAAACATTTATAAATAAATTTCCTTCTTTTTCATAAATTGAATAATTGTTGTATTTTCTCGTATAATTATAAACATTATTTACAAAATTTTCTCCATAGTTAAATTCAACAATTTCAAGACTTGTTATATTTTCATGAGATTGATTAATCCATGATATAATTATTGAATCATCCGTTTTAAAATATACTCTATATTTTTCAAAAAGCGTAATGGATGAAATAATATCAAAAGTCTGCCATATATCATCTGAGCCCTTTAGAGCAAGTTTCAATGTATAGTTATCTGAATTCTTTACATATAAAACAAATAATCTTCCGTTTTTATCTTTTCTGACATGAATTAATCTGTCTGAAACAATATTTTTATCAATAATGTTTTTCTCAAGTTTTCCATCATAAAAATATACATACCCTAATTCATTAAAAACACTGTCAACATAAACCATTGCAGTATTTCCATTGTAATCAGTTTCAAGACTGTAATTTAAGTCAAACTTAATATCAGATTCTAACGAAATTAAATCATCTGACAATAGCTCATTTTCAGAATCCATATCATAATCAGCTAAAATAACTTCATCTGATTCTTTATCAGTTTCATCTTGAATAATAATATCTCCAATTTTTTCAATATCATCATTTACAGCATTTTCTTCAGTATCAAATTTTTCTTCATATACTATTTCTTCTGTATCTGAATAGAGATTTTCATTTTTTTTCTCAGTTAAAATGAAAATATTACTTAACTTACCTGAAATATTTAATTGAAACCCTAACTCTTCAAAATTCTCATATAATAGAGGCATATTTACAACTATTTTAAAATTATCCCAGTATTTGACTTCAGGAATAAAATCATTATTTAAAACAACAGAACCTGTATCTTTTGAAAAATTAAACCCATTTATTACAGCTTTATTCTCATGTTCATCAATAGTTACATTATTAATAAAAGGAACATCGTTGATTATATTGTTAATTAAAGTCAAGTTATTTTTCAGAATTTCAATTTTATTTCTATCTTTATAGTCATCAGTTTTGAATGTAGGCAAGTATTTATATTCTCCTGATTTAGAAAAATCAGCAATATAAAGTTCATCTTTTGAATCCCTTATTAAGTATGAATATTCATTTTCATTTTTAATGATTTCAATTTTCCCGAGTGAAACCGGACTTTTCAGATTCAATAAAGTTGGTGGAAGTATTATATCAATAAATGTTTCGTCATTTTCTTTTAAAGATATAATCACAGTATAATCAGTAAAAAACAATTCTTCAGTATCCTGTTTTATCTCAAAAGATTCAGCATAATTAATAAAAAGCTCAAAATCTTTAATAAACTTTTCAAGATTAGTATCTTTTAAATTAAGAGTAGCAAGCTCCTGAGGGAAAACACTGAGTTTAAAATACCCCTCGGCTTCTGTGCCAATGTTTTTAACAAGAGTATTGTAACTGAAGCAAATATCAGAAAATGAATAAGGATAGAAATTTTCCATATCTTCTGAAATAAAAACTTTTCCTGAAATTTCAACAACAGCTGGACTGTCTTTTAAGAAAATCAATCCTTTTTCTGAAATACATCCAGTAACAAAGAAAGCAAAAAACAAAAATAAAACTATTATAAAAACATTTTTCTCAGGATTTTTATTTTTCATTCTCACCTTTTAATGATTTATTAAATTCAACTAAAAAAATCAGCACAAGCCCTGCAAAAAAACCAGCAATTATTGCACCCAACGGATAAATTAAAACTTTCTTATTATTAATAACAGTCAGATTGTTTTCTAAGGTGCTCATAAGTCTTATCCCGTGTCGCTGAATAGATAATTTTTCTTTTTCTTCTTTTAAATTATCTATTTTAATTGAGATTTCTTTTAATCTGTTTGTAACTGTTCTGTGTTTTTCAATCTGAATTTCACTTTTTCTTTTATCAGAATTAATTATATCAGTGTTAGTAACTCTTATTTCTTCCTGAAACTCTGAAATTTTTCTTTTCAATTCAACATTCTGATTAAGATTCTGCTGTACCATATTTGAATACATAAGATAAGTCATTGAATTATCTGTCTGAACATTTTTTAATTTAAGATTATCAATTTCTTTTTTTAAAGTTTCATTTGTAGAAAGAAGAGAAATATAATAATTAAGCGCTTCAGTTTTTTCTTTCACGCTTTTTAAATTAACTTCTTTTACTTTCTCAAGTGCTTCAAGTTCATTATCAAAAGTTTTCAATCTGTTTTCAATATCCTGAAGACTAATTTCCTGAAGTTCAATATTGGACATAACATTCTGAATTTTCACATCAAGTATTTTTTTACCAAGCTCAATTCTTTCAAGAAAAAGAGGACTTTTATTGATAATATTAATAACATCTTTAATAAACAGAACAGCCTCATCAGTATCTGTTGCAAAAGCAGAAAATTTAAGTAAATCTGTACCCTTTGGATTAGCTGTTGATACTCTATATTTTTTATTATAATCATTAATTACAGGATTATTAAGATAAAGTCTGCCATTAATCCACTCAGTTAATTCAGTTATATTAATACCGGGTTGCGGAATATTTGCATCATTATAACCACTGATACCATTTTTGACATAATAGTTAACTTCAAATTTTGGAACTCTTAAAAAAGAATAAATCACCCCGAGCATTCCAAAAATCAAAACACAAGATATAAGAATTTTTTTATTTTTCAGAATTGTTAAAACCAGCTCTCTTAAATCAATCTCATCCTCTTCAATATAAATATTTTTCCTGTTATCTTCCATAAAATCTCCCCATTTTATTCGCTTCGCTCATGTGAGTAATCTGTAATCCGTAATCCGTAATCCGTTAAAAGCTATTTTCTTTGTTCTTTTCAGATCACTCATCACTGATTACGGCTCTTAATTTTTTTGCATTTTCGGATCACTCATCACTCATCACTGATTACGGCTCTTACGTTTCATACGCGTTCCTTAATAATCTATACCATATTTTTTCAATTTATACAATAAAGTAGTTCTTTTAACACCCAATTTTTTAGCCAGTTCTGTTTTATTTCTTGATTTTTCCATAAATTCAAGAATAAGTTTTTTTTCATTTTCTTCAAATACATCTTCTTTTATTTGAGAAACATTCGATTTATTTTCTAAAAAAAGAAAGTCTTCTCTTTCCAAAACATCATTTTCTGTCATAACGAGAGCTCTTTCAACAGCATTTTTCAACTCTCTTATATTTCCAGGCCAGGAATAATTTAATAATTCTTGCTGGGCACTTTTTGAAAAACCATTAAAGTTAACACCGATTGATTTTGAAATATCTTTACCGAAATTCTCAGCAAAAACCATAATATCTTCTTTTCTATTGATAAGTTCAGGCATATCAATTTTAATAACATTAAGTCTGTAAAAAAGATCTTCCCTGAACGTTCCATTTTTCACCATTTCTTCAAGAGATCTGTTGGTAGCAACAATTACTCTGACATCAACTTTTTCTGGTTTTGATTTCCCAAGTATTTCAATTTCACTTTCCTGAAGCACTCTCAGAAGTTTCGCCTGAAGTTCTAAATCAAGTTCTCCAATTTCATCAAGAAAAATTGTACCATTATGAGCCTCTTTAAATTTTCCAGTTCTATCCTCGTGAGCACCTGTAAAAGCCCCTTTAACATGACCAAATAATTCTGAAGAAAGTAATTCTTTAGATAAAACAGCAGAATTAACTGCAATAAAAGCAGAATTATTTCTTCTTGAGTTTTTATGTATATAGCGTGCCGCAACTTCTTTACCAGTTCCACTTTTACCAGAAAGCAGAACCACACTGTCAACTTTTGAAACTTTATCAAGCATTAATTTTAATTTTATAAAATTTTCAGAAACACCTGAAAGTTCTGTTTCAACTTTTTTCTGAGGAAGAATATTATTTTTAATACTTTGAGAAAGTTTCATAATTTTAGAATAAAGTTCATCAAGACTGAATGGTTTTACAATAAAATCTTCTGCTCCGATTTTCATAGCTTCAACCGCAAGTTCAATAGTGCCGTGAGCACTTATCATAAGCACTCTGGTTTCAGGAGCTTTACTCAAAATATAAGAAAGAAGCTGCATACCATCAATTTTTGGCATTTTTATATCAAGCACTACAATGGAAGGCTCATATTCATCAAAAATTTCTCTAACTCTTGAACCGTCTTCAGCAAAAAAAGCGTCTTTAATCCCTTTTTCCTTGAAATCATATTCAATGGCTTTTCTTATGGAATAATCATCATCACCAACTAAAATTTTCAATTTTTCCCTCAAATATTTTAAAAGTTTTTGTTAATTGTTAATTATACTAAATAAATTGATAAAAAAAAAGCACCGTTGAAAGAGGAATGAAACGCGTACAAAATCGCGAAAGAAACGCGTATGAAACGCGGGTGAAACGGGAATGAACCGGGGTCTGTGCAGTAAAAATTTACCGCAGGTAAATTTGGACGGCCTGACCCCTTATGAAACGCGATAAATCAGGAACTTAAGAGTAGTAAGTTAGTAAGTGAGTGGGGAAGAAAAATCAAAAAACTTTAAAATAATCAAAAAAAGCACCTGGAAGCCAGGTGCTTTTTTTGGATTTAAGTTGTATTAATCGATATTGATTTTTTTAACTTCTGTTTTTTTAATTTCTGGTCTTCTGAACCTTAATGTAAGAACCCCATTTGAAAAATCAGCTTTAATGTCTTCCTGATCAATACCTTCGCCAATTTCAAAAGTTCTGGAAAAAGTTCCCCATTTTCTTTCTCTGAAAAAATAATTTCTTTCTCTGTCAATTTCAGCATTGGTATTTTTTTCATTATTATCATTATTTTCTTTTGTTTCTGTTTTGTTTTCAACAGGTTCGTTTGAAGCAGAAATAGTTAAATAACCATTTTCAAGAGTAATTTCGATATCTTCCTTGTTCATTCCGGGTAATTCAGCTTCAAGATAAATTTCATTATTTGTTTCAAAAATATCTACAGGAAAATTTCTGGTTTTTTTCCATTCTCTTTTCACAGGTGCTGCTACTGTTTCATTAAAAATATCTCTCACAAAATTGGTTAAATCAAAAAATTCTTTTGTTGGATCCCATCTTTCAAATTTCATAATAACTCCTCCTGATTTAAAGGGTCTAACCCTTTTTTGTATTTACAAATTTATAAATACAAAAAATGTGCCAATAAAAAAAACAAGGTCACACAGATTGAATTTAATCATATCAATGTGACCTCGTTCTACAATGTGTAGAAAAAATCTACAATTAATTTACATTTCTTTCAAGTAATCTCATAGCTGATTTAACAGCAAATCTGATTTCGTTAGGAATAACATTATATAAATTTTCAAGGTTAGAACAAGCTTTCAAAGCCATTTTTTTAACTTCAGCATTTGTATCAAGATTATCAGTTTCACATATTGATACTATTTCATTTTTAACATTTTCAAGTCTTGCTTTAACTGAACTATCTGTGGTCTGAAGTCTTGCAACAGCTTCTTCTATAAAACCAGCCGCTTTTGTAAGAGCAATATAATTTTCAGAATTATAATTTTTAATCATAAACGAAACCATTTTTGAACTTACATTTTTATTATTAAATTTCAAAGAAACATCAACAATAACTTTACTGTTCATTTCAGCTTCTTCTTTAATCAATCCACAAATCTGAGTTACTTTTAAAACTTTTCTGCCATTAACAACTTCAATATTTAAATTTTCAGCTTCAATTTCACCAGTTATTACTGAATTTGTAACAACAATGTTTTCAGCAATTTTATCACCATAATTTACAAGAATCAGCTCGATTCCAAATTCATGTCCTGCGACAAAAAATTCATCTTCATTTGCTGAAACATAATTTACTCTTAAAATTTCAAGCACAGCATTACCTGCAAAATATTTTCTGCAATCAGTTTCCCCGTCAATTATACCTTTATTGAAAGCCTGAGGATAAACCTGAAGAGCTGTTTCTTCGTATCCTTTTTCATATCCTTCGTCATACTTTAAATTATAAGCTTTATCATAACCAGCTTTTTCGCCTTTTCCAAATCCATCATTGTATCCTCTGTTTCTATCAAAAGCATACTCTCTTCTGTAATACATATCATAATTTACTCTGTAAGCTTCATCATATCCCTGTCTGTAACCCTGTCTGTATCCTTCATCTTTACCTGTATTAAATCCAGCTCTGTATCCTCTATCATAAGCTGTTTTTCTTGCTTTTTCATAAGCATTTCTGTATTCAGTATCATAAGCCTGTCTGTAATACTGGTTGTATTTTGCTTTATAACCTGCTGAATAACCGGCTTTTTTACCTTTTTCAAAATCCTGTTTTTCTTCTTCTGTCATTCTGTTTTCAATTTCTTCATTTCTTGTTTCAAACTCTACGACAGATGGGGTATTTCTTGAGCTCAAACCAAATCCGTTCTGACTTAAAACCTGTGATTTAATCTGTTTTTCAGTTTCATTATAAGATTTGTTATATCCTGCTCTGAATCCTTTTTCCCATTCAACATCAGAAGCTTTTTCCTTACCTGATATAAATCCTTTTGAATAAGCATCTGAATTAAGACCAGCTTCGTAACCTTCGCTGTATCCTCTGTTGTATCCTGTGCTGTGACCTTCGTTATAACATCTCTGTTTTCCGTCACGCTCACCTCTTGTTATTCCGTCGTGTTCCCCATCAAATCTTCCGCTTCTAAGACCATTAGCAAATCCTTCTTTTTTACCAGCTTCTTCTCCTCTTCTTTTACCTTCAGCATATCCTTCTCTATCACCGTCTGTTCTGCCTTTTCTTTCTCCATCTGTTTTTCCTTTTTGAAAACCATCAACTCTTGCCTGAGTTTCACCTTCTCTATATCCCTGGTCATACCCTTTTTTATACCATGCTGAGTCTGCAAAAGCATTTGAAGCAGCAAACAATATACATAAAGCAATAATTAAAAATGATTTATATTTTCTCATTTTCTCACCTCCTGAAGAAACTTATTCCAGCCTGTATCCTGAGTCCAGTCAAGGTTTGAATAAATATTTCCAAGAATTCTGTCATATATTTCAAAATTTTCTGGAAAATACACTGAAGTCATGGAATATTTAACATTATTCCCTCTGTAGTATGTATCAAGAACAACTTTATACAAAGCTTCAACTGCAACGACTATGTTTTGAGATACTTCCTCATTTTTAATCTTGTTGTATAACTCCAGTAAAAAATCATTCATATCAATATATTCTTTTTTACCATTAAGCTCGGAAAACAGTGGAGCAAACCCAGCTGAATTTTTTCTTGCAAAATCGATTGCATATTTAAACTCTTCCCTGTTTTCTTCTGATAAACTAGTCATACTATCAACAAAAGTTGAAACTTTCTGTCCAAAATTTTCTACTTCCTGCATATCAATAAGAGCTATCTGATAACTGGAATTTATAATTTTTTTACAGATTTTTTCTGGAATTTCAGGAACATAATGATCGTTACTGTCCCAATTATGATAATTATCTTTGATTTTTTTCAAAATATCATTTGCTCTTTTTACCATGAATAAATGTTTTGCCTGACCAGATACAAATACCTGTTTTGAAAATTCAAGAGCATCGGTATTTTTTTCTTTAAGCGGATGTAAAAACATTGAATAGTCAAATCCAATTCCTGGCATATCTGTTTCAGCTGCAACCATATATTTTGCATAATCTTTTAGCTGATATGCAACTTCAAGCTGATTCATAAAGCCACTGTTGAAAGCTAAAACGTCAATTTTTTTACCATTCAACACTTTTTCAAAAACTTCTTTTGCCTGAAAAAGAGTGATTGAATCATTTTCCGTATCAGAATATGCAAATGAACGACTTTTAACCTGATTTAGTGAAATCCACCCTGTTCCTCTGCCCATAACAATAAGTGCTTTTTTTTCAGATGGATAAGACATACCCCATTCTAAGAAACTTTCTAAAGTTCCAGGGTCTCCCATGTTTATTTTTCCAAGTTTTGCTCTTCTTGCAAGTTTTTTTCTATAAACATAATATCTTTCCGCCTCAGCTTTTTTACCTTCATAATCAATCTGAGCAACCACATGAGCGTTTCCAGTTGAGCCAACTTTTAAAACTGCTTCAACTTCCTCAAGAAGCATTTTAGCTAAATCCTTATCAAGGTCAGCTGCAACATAAAGCATAATAGTCCATGGTTTAATCTGACTTTCTTCTGGCTGAACTTCCATATCTTTAACGTATTTATCAAGTGCTGAACAGCCTGTCAGAAAAAGAATCACCAGCGTTAGAATAAGGACTGAAAGAATTTTTCTGGTCATAATAACCCCCCTAAATTTATCCTGATATATAAATATTAGCAGAAATTTGACCAGTAAACAAGTTACAACGTGTTACATACCTATTATTTTTACTAAAACTTCTTTTTTACGCTGCCCATCATATTCAGCATAATAAATCGTCTGATATCCACCTGTAAACAACTTTCCACGACAAACCGGAAGCGTAATATGATGACCTGCAAGTAATTGCCTGATATGACCATCAGCATTCGCTTCATGCGGACCGTTATGTCTATAATTTGCATTTTCAGGAACAAGTTTTTCCATAAAATCAACAATATCTTCAGTAAGTGAATAATCAATATCATTGATAAAAACTCCACTGGTGGTATGCATTGGAAAAACTAAACAGAATCCTTCTTTTATTCCAGAATCCTGACATATTTTTTCAATTTCATCTGTGATATTAAGTATTTGAAATCTTTTTTCAGTTTTAAAATGTAACATTTTTTCAAAATTTTTCATCAGGAATCTCCCCCTCTTCTCAAAGCCATGTTTTCAATACCAACAAGTTCTTCAATTTCTTCAAGAAATGATTCGTTTATATCAACAAGATGTTCTGTTGATAGCATTACTTTACCTTCTTCGGTATTTACAATAAGAATTATCTCATGAATTCCCTGATAAATATCAAAAACCTTTCTCAAATCTTCAATCACACTCATGTCCTCAAGTTTTACAGCTAATTTAAGTCCAGGATCAGCAAACACATCTTTAATTTCTGTAAAATTTTTTAATTCAAATCCTTCTCCGTTATCAGTTATTGAACATTTAATAATAGAGTTTACTTTCATTTCAGCAGAATGTTTATCATCAATTCTGAGTTTTACTGTATCAAGATAATCTTCAAGTATAATGTAAGGAATTCTTTTATCATCAAAAAAATCTTCCCCTGTTTCTTTAACAACACCTGCAACATTAACCGCTCTGTTTTTAATCCTCTTTGCTTCCATAATGTTTTCATCTGAAAGAAGTTTAATTGTAAGAATATAATCATCTAAAACTGCTCTTGTAAAAGAAACCCCCATATATTCTCTTTCTTTTGTCCGAAGGTAGATTTCATCATACTCGGCTTCAGTATTTTTTCTTGCTGGTGAATTATTATTGTTTTCAAAAAGACTGTTAAAATTGAAATCAGTATTCATATTTTCAATCATGTATTTTCTTGAAACTCCGAAGTAATCACATGTTCCTGTAAAAATAAGTGCTTTTATCACATTTTCATGAATTTTACTGTTTTTAATTTTTAATATAAATTCATCAAAATCTCTTATTTTATTGCCAGAAGCTTTTACAAAATCTTCAAGCTGTCTTCCCTGAGAAGCACCTATTCCTTTTATTCCCGAAAAAGCAAATCGTATTCCTTTAGAACTTCCAACAAATCTGGACTTTGATTTAATAAGATGTGGCGGAAGAATTTTTACATTGTTTTCTTTCATCTCTTTTATTATAAAATAAATTTTTTCTATATTATCAATATCAGAATTCAGAATTTCAGCATAAAACGCAAAAGGGTATTTTTTCTTGAGCCAGGCGCATCTGTAGGATATTGCAGTATAGGCAACCGCATGAGCTTTATTAAATCCATAACCGGCAAATTTTTCAATATGTGAAAATAATTCTTCGAGGAATTTTTCATCCTGCTTTTTCTTTTTTCCTTTCTGAATGAATTTTTCTTTTAAATCCTGCATAAGATATATATTTTTTTTTGATATTGCTTTTCTGAAATCATCTGCCTCAAACATATCCATTCCAGCAACTTCTGAGGCAAGCTCCATTATCTGCTCCTGATAAACAATAACCCCTCTTGTTTCTTCAAGAATTTTTTTAACTTCAGGATTTTTCTGCCAGTCAAAATCAACACTGGAACCTTCAGAAAAATATGAAATATTATCTTTTGCTCCCGGACGCGCTAAGGCTGATAAAATACACAATTCTTTAAAATTTTCAGGTTTCATGTACATTGCATATTTTGTCATATTAGGGGTTTCAAACTGAAAAACACCTATAGTTTTTCCATTTGATATCATTTCAAAAATTTCACGGTCTTCAAAATTATGTTCAAAATTTTTCAGTCTTGCTCTTTTTTTTATATTGTTAATTGTTGTAAGTGTTTTTAAAGAAAGTAAATCTATTTTAATTATTCCAAGTTTTTCAAGACTATCTTTATCCCATTGGGTAATTAACTTATCATCATTGACAATACATGGTATATTTCTTTCCATATTTTCTGGATAAATTACTATACCAGCCGCATGCTGTGAAATGTTTTTGACAATTCCTTCCAGTTTTTGAGCACCGATTAAAACTTTTTTTATATCATGTGAAGATTTCATCAGATTTTTTAAAATATGATTTTTTTTCAGATTTTTTTCAATTGAAACTCTTTTATCAATATTACTTAAAATATTTTCAATAACAGCTTCAGAAACACCAAGAGATTTCCCTGTATCCCGAATAGCACCTGAACTTTTGAACGTTCCAAAAGAAATAATTGAAGCAACTTTATCTTTTCCAAAATGATTTCTCACATAATTTATTAATTTATCTCTTTTTTCAGAACATACATCAATATCAATATCAGGCATTTCTATTCTATGTTCATTCAAAAATCTTTCAAAAAGAAGATTATGCTCAAGAGGGTCTATATCTGTTATATTAAGAAGATATGAAACAATACTCGCAACTGCTGAGCCTCTACCAGGACCGATAGTTATATTATTTTTATGAGCATAATTTACAATATCCCATACAATTAGAAAATAATCAGAAAATTTCAGCTTATTAATTACTTTAAGCTCCCTGTTAAGCCTGTCTCTTGCCTGCTGATTATTTTCGCCATATTTTTCTTCAAGATTTTTAGAAGTAAGATACAAAAGATATTCATCAGCATTATTAAAGCTCTCTGGTATTTTGTATTCAGGTAATCTTGCTGCTTTTTCAAGAAGCAGATTACATTTAAAAGCAACATCTCCTGTATTAAGATAAGCTCTTTCAAATCCTTCTATTCTCATTTCTTCACTTGATTTGAAATATTCCTGATTATTATATACCTGTTCTCTTTCTGTAGAATAATAATTATCTCCATTCAAAATACATTTAAATGCGTCAAGAAGTTTATGATGAGGTGAAATCTGATAATTTACAGTATTTGTAAGTATGGTTTCTATACCAAGATTTTCAGCAATACCTTCAAGAATATGCATGCTGGATTTTGTGTTTTCAGCATAAGCTGTATTTATTTCTACATAGAAATTTTTTCCGAATTTTTCTTTATTAAAAATCAACCAGTCTTCAAGTTCAGGTAATTTGTCTGAATTTAAAAGCTGAGTAGTTTTTGAATTTTCATATCCTGACAATACAATCAAACCCTGACTGTTTTCATAAAGAAGAGAAACAGAAATTTTTTCTTCTCTGTTTTTTCTGTTTAACAGATAAATGATATTAGAAAAACCTTTTTCATCTTTACATAAAAGAACAAGATTTCCTTCATCAAAGGTGATTTCACATCCTATTACCGGTTTTATTCCATTATCTAAAGCTTTAAAATAAAAATGAACCGCACCGTAAAGATTATTTAAATCTGTCAGAGCAGCATAATGAATTTTGTTTTTTTTGCAGGTTTCTATCAACTCGTCTATTTTCAGCACACTTTGTCCAATGCTGTATGAACTGTGCACATGAAGATGTATAAATTCTGTTTTTTTCACCTGTCCTCAAATTTCTCTTGACAATTCTTCCTTGAGCTTGCTGTATTCTTCATTAGCTCGTCTCAGTCTTTTATTAACATCCTTTATCACAGAAAGATAAAATTTTACAAGAAGTTTTTTTTCAAATTTTTCCATCATTTTAAGCTTAGAAACTGGTATTTTAAATGCTTTTACGTCAGATACAGCAATAGCTGAAATTTCTCTCGCTCCTTCATCAAGAACAGAAATTTCACCAAGAAATGAGCCTCTTCCGATTTTGGTCAATTCTGTATCTTCGCCTGTATCACCAATTTTAACCAGACTTATTTCTCCATCACGTACAATATATATAGAATCAGGGTTTTCATCCTGCTTAAAAATTATTTCACCAGGATTAAAACTTTTGTTTTCACTTACAGCAAGTATTTTAAGCAGTTCTTCCTCGCTGAACTTGTCAAAAATAGAATCTGACATTATTACTCCTTTAGACTTCGCTGACGCGAAGTGTAATGTCACCTTTGCTTTAACTCGACCGACAGGTCGTTTACTTTAAATTTTTATTTAAAAAAATTTAATTTACTTGTTTTCTATCGAAAACAATACTTGCTGAAAATTTATTTTTCAGCATTTACAGTTATTACTGGTTTATATTATCCAGTGTCTGTCTTGAAGATATTAATCTCTCAGTAGTAAGCCTGGATCGCTGCGCACTTATTTTAATAATATTAAGCATAAATTTATATACTATATCAGGATAACTTGCTCCAAGAGCTTCAAGATAACCTCTTGAAAAAACAACCATTCTAACATTACTCTCGCCTGCCCTAACCATTGCAGAACGGGGACTTTTATCAATAAGAGACATTTCTCCAAGAAAAGAACCTTCTGATAATGTAATCAAAAGTTTTGGCTCATTTAATCCCAGCTCTTTGTAAATGCTTATTTCTCCACTTAAAATAATAAACATTTCAGTGCCGGTTTCGCCTTCATGAAAAAGTATTTCACCTTCTCGAAGCTCCATTTCTATTGCGTTTTTGAAAAATACATCAAGCTCTTCATCACTGAAGTTTTCAAAAATTTCTATATTTTTCACAGCATTTATATCTATCATTATTTCTCCTAATTACCTTACCAACTACATATATCGGAAAAACTCTTTCAACACTTTAGTTGACTTCACCCAAGTTCTTTTTCAATAATACTTGTAATATTTTTTAAATAAATATCAGCCTTTTCAAGGTCTTCCGCTTCTGCCATAACCCTTACAAGTGGTTCTGTTCCAGAAGGTCTAATTAAAATTCGCCCATTAATACCGAACTCATTTTCAAATTGTTTCACCCCTTCTTTTAAACCCGGAACATCCCATAATCCA
>Ga0265293_10005927_pt1 | contig 20027 bp, 13 predicted proteins | sample Munlanlewell138R_FD_192505 | JGI IMG/M metagenome (GOLD analysis project Ga0265293, IMG submission 192505) | Leachate microbial communities from a municipal landfill in Southern Ontario, Canada - Leachate well 138R | ecosystem: Engineered > Solid waste > Landfill > Unclassified | place: Canada... | reverse complement strand
CGAACTTGTTCAACACTTGTTGGATCAGAAACTACAGGTTGGTCGATATAAACTGATTGGTAAAAATCCTGCGTTGTTCCACAATTACAGATTTCAGTTACAGAAGACGGATTGATTGATTTCGAGGTTTCATAAATAACCTTTAATAACTTAGGAAGATCTTGGTAAGACTCCGCAGGATCCTTATGATTATGTGCCGGGTTATAACATGGAGGAACCACATAATAGGCATCTAACTTATGGCCATCGAAACCCCATTCGTCAATAAAACGTGTAGTCAATTCTTTTATATATTCCTGAACATCTGGTAAGCTTGGACAAAACTGGTACATGTCACGGTTATCACGTGAATAATTTCCTTTTTCATCCATTATGAGCCACTCCGGATGCTTTTTTGCTATTTCTGCTAATCCCGGATCCACCGAACCATCCCATACAGGTATGACTTCAGGTTGAACAGGGGTTGGTGCCCACCAAATTTTCACTTTAAACCCAAGATCATGTATTGATTTCACGAACTCTTTTACTTGCTTTTCTCCTTCGGGGAAGGTATAATTACGTGGATTCCAGTCTCCATATTTATCCCACCAACGATCATCTATTACGATCCATTTAATTTCTAAATCTCTTAATTTAGGAATTACCCCGTAGATATCATTAAGTGTGAAATCGGTTAAATATCCCCAACTACACCAAATTGCTTCATGTGCGCCCATAGAAGGAGCAGGTTGTTTTACTCCTTGATCAGCCATGAGATTTGAATAAGTTCTTAGAGGGTCAAAATAATCCATAGAATGTGTGATTACGGCTCCTTTTATTGTTTTTAGACTTTCACCGGGTAATAAGTCCTGTTCCGTTTCATTTAGAATAGACACACTCACCCTGTTATCATTTTCAACTTTTACAGGAAATGAAACAAGTTGTGGTTTTGTTTCAATATGTGAGATGGCAAGTCCAATATCCTGATTCCATAAATCTACAAAGGGTATTCCCCCTCCTGTCTTAGTATCTGGTTGAACACCCATCCAATTTTTTTGCTGAAATCCTTCTTTTATTGGAAATATATAATCTTTTCCCCAAGAAACTGAAGCTCCCTGGAAAGAATAAAAATCGAATGGTTTATTCACAGAATTAAAAACTGATGCATCCAATTTGAAATAATTTGATATCGTTTTATCCACAGAGATACTTTCCTCTCCCAGATTTTTATATGATGCACTTATGATTGCTACATTGGGATACTTGTCATACAATTCAATGGATAACGTTTTCTCCAAAAGGATCCCCGTTTCCGGTTCTGAAACGCCATTCACTCTAAGTTGTCTTCCTTTGCCAAAATATGAATCAATTGACTCAATAGCGATTTGTTTATAATCGACTATAAATTTTGTTACATCTTTACCATCAACTCTGATAAAATGACTTGGCAGGGTTAGACTATCGACTGAATTCAATGGCTTTTCTCCACCTTTATAAAAAACAAGAAGATTCATTTCGGAATCCAGCTTAAGTTCAATCTCTCCGTTTTTTATCCAGATGTCACCTTTTTCTGAATATGTGAAATCTTTATTTTTATTGGAACATGATGGAAAAATCAAGCAAATAAACAGTAGCTGTAATAATAGATCAAATTTTCTCATAGTTTTAGGTTTTCATTTTTTTGAATTTTGGGAATAGCTTCTCTGCGTTTTTAAAGTAGATTTTATCTATTATTTCACGCGGAAGTTTTAATCCTTTGATCTCACCATCAACTTCCCACATAGTGATTGACTCATCTGTTGTGAAGAACTTCCAGTCGGTTAGCCACACATTATGTAAATGTTCTTTTAATTTTTTGGGATCATTATCATTTTCGGCACTATCGCTATTATCTGTACCATACATTATTCGATCCTGATATTTAATAATAAAATTGCGCACTTTATCCCAATCTTTTTGCGACAGAGCTGCAATATGGCAGATTCGCGCAGCCATTTCCAGGGTCATATTAGGGAATTGTTCTAAATGCTCGGTCATTAGATCAATACTCCACTCCATGCTCCCGAGATGTGCTCCCACAAATATAAGATTGGGATGTTTTTCCAGCATATGATCTCGGGCTTCAAGCTGGTCTTCATATGAAGGAAATTCCGGATGTAAATACATGTGGTATTCCGGATTAGATTTAAAATACTTTTTATCGTTGTTTACAGTCATCTCTTCAATGGGGAGCCAACAGTTTTTTGGTTCACCCAAATGGCCATAAAGTGGGATACCATTATCTTCTAGAAAAGAAAAAACCGGGTCGAATTTGGGATCATCAATCATAATAAATTCCCCATTTTTATCTTTTTCAACCATACCTATGTTTTTCCATACTTTTACACCAATAGCACCTTTGTCTATTGACTCTTTTATAAGAGTAATTGTCTTGTTATGCCAGCCTTCATCATCCCAATCGTCTAAAGTAAAGGTTGTTAAATATGAAATGTATCTTGGAAATTGGTTTATTTGATAAAGTGAAAATTTCTCCTGTTCATAAATGGTGATATCATCCCACGCGTTTGTATTTACGGTGAGGATCCGGAAGTTATCCGAAATAGCCTGTTCCATAAACGCAGTTCTTGTGGTATTAATGTGACAATGAATATCTATCTTATTTACTTTTTCAAAGTCTGATTCAGTGTAATAATCGTTCTTTTCACCACCCCTATTACAAGCAGAAACGAATGTTAATAGTATAATTAACGTTATGGCGGCTATTTCCATCAAAATATAATTTTTTGTCTTCATATTTATAATTCTAATTGTCCAGAACTTTTTCTTTATAATACCTTATATAATCCTTTAATCTTTCCAAATATCCTTCCATATTCAATAATTGTTCATCATAGATTAAGTATGACATATCTGGCACTCTATTCGCAAAATGACGGGCACGATCCTGCTGATGGAAAAACTCTTTTCCACGGGTACTTAAACCTTTTGGTAAACGAGTAATTTCCCATATCCTCACCAAATCATTATAAACTTTCGTTCTGCGTTCAATACTTGACTCGATCAACTCCTTAGCCTTCAATAGTTGTTCGTGGGCCATTGCTTTATCTGTAAAGGTTAAATTATGTGCCCGGGTTATTATACTCTCTAAGCTCGAAAGGTCCAGATAAGTACTGCAAGTATGACTAATCAATTCAGCAATAGTTCTGTATAATTCAAAATCATAGTCGTTTTTTGGATTTAACCTTTTATTGGTTTCGATTATTTGTAATGCTCTCTCCATTTTTTGCAATGTTTCTCTCGATTCTTCCACTTTATTCTGATACCGGGCATTCCAATATGGGTTATATTCCATGTTATCGTTTCGAAGCATGTCAGGTATATGGGTTTTGCCTATCTCACCATGGTGCCATACATTCCGCTCAAATGTCCAGGAAAAATAATATGCCCCTTCATTTAAAAGAGAATATAATTCTTCCATGTCCATTACATTTTTACCATAATAATTCTTGTAAAATGTATTTTCAAACTCTTGCAAAGTGGGGTAACTACCATTCCATGAATAAGCCGCAGCGGTAGCAAATCTGAGCATCCACATTTGGTTGTGCAATCCGGAATCGTCCCAAGATGTAGTTATCATGCCATCAAAAACTCCTGAAACTGCAGCTGAAGTCAAAAATTGATAAGAATTCTCCAAGCTCCCAGTGGTTTTCATTTTTCCACTGTTTCTCTCCCTATATTTATAAGGAAGAAAAAGCGGTTCGATACCGGGATTAGGATCGTAGGCGTAAACCTCGTATCCAAGATCTTTTGATCTTTTAGCATGCCGATAATCTGGAGTATCATAGTTGTAACTTTCTGTGAGCACCAAACCTTTAGAAGGAGTGAAGTTTTTAATTGGTGATGGATTGTGTTCCCATCCCATAGGTGTTTCCCATACCATGACCTTTCTTCCTGCTTTCTTAAGATGTTCAGCTGCTTTTTTTACAAACAGATGATAGACTCCGCTACGCCCGATTTCTTCGGCTTTTGCATTGCATTCAGGACAAGCGCATAATTCGAAAGTTTCGTCAGAACCAATATGAATATAATCAGAGCCAGGTGTTGCTTCAATCGCTTCTTCCCATAAATCAAAAAGCAAATCGTAAGTACCATCCTTTAAGGGACAAAATTCCCAGTTTGAGGCTGGAATTTCGCGGAGATGTTTGTATTGTGGCCATTTAAGAATAAAGCTTACATGCCCAAGTCCCTGAACTAACGGTATAAGTTCTATATGATATTTTTGTGCATAGCGTGTAATCTCCTGCATCTCTCCGGTAGTAAAGGCGCCAGGTGCACCAATCTCAGGATGGCTATTATAAGCCAGCTTATCTTCCCATTCCCATACTAGCTGGTTAATTTTATACCGCGCTAGATCTCTTATAAATTTCTCAACATAAGATATTTTATCCTGATGATGCTTAGTATCATAATGAACCGCACGTTTGTTAATATCCGGCCAATCTTCAATAACCAATCCCGGGATAATATAACCGTTACTGTTTTTTTTAATTAGCTGAAGTAAAGTTTGTGTACCATAGAAGAGACCCTCTTCACTTTTTGCCTGAATAATTAATTCATCACTGGATGTAGTGATTCTATATCCTTGCTCTTTTAGCGATTCAGGAACCTTGTTACGTGTAAGGACAATAGATTTACTCCCTTTTATACCTGTTTCAGATAATATTGCTTCAATATTCCATTCAGTTTTTAAGGTAAATACTAACTCTTCAGCTGCAAATTTATCTGCTTCTGAATTATCCTTATCAGTTACAATAATTACTTCTCCATTAATAATGAAATCATCACCTCCCAATTGAACGTTCTGAGGAAATGGAATTAGATACAAACCTTTGTCATATAGCTCACTAGAGTGTAAACTAATACTTGAAAACAATATTGTCAAAATAATTATTATTGGACTTAAAATTTGACTTTGATATTCTTTCAATTGTGCAGATTTTTGTTTAGTTGCTTTACTTTGATTATACATATTTACTTAATTGATAGTTTTCAACTTATTTATATTAAACCTTTATATTTCAATATATACTGATACCTATTAGAATTTATTTGTCTGAGTTATTTTTTATAATTGAATTTAATTTCGCAATAGTAAAACATTTTGGTTAGTATTTTCAAAATGTCGAATCAGATCTTCGGACCAGCTATAATTTTTAGGAATATCGCCAAATAATGAAACTTTTGTTGGGTAAATTAGGGCTGGTAGTTGGTATACGTCAGTTACGCGCAAGCAGTTCAGCATTTCAATGGCATATCCTTTGCCATCTTGCTGACTTGAAACATCCTGTGTTGCAGGAGGATTTTTTAGTGCGAGCCATTCGCATTTATTGTCTAATAATGCTGCATATAATGCTACAACTACGTTTTCATTCTGTGCGGCAATCCCGATTTTCAATGGATCAACTTCCGGTAAAGTCCTGCAATATTCTATACATCTTAGAAGATCATATACTTGCATTGAAGCGATTGTTCTGCCTGTCCAAGCTGCAGATCTTCGTATATGCCACTGTAGGCCCGGATCCCAACCAGTTTCACCAATACCTCGAGGTTCAAAATATGCAATATTCCAATCAGTTTCTAATTCAGAAACGAAGCCCTGCGATTTATCGCGTTCCTCATCGTAGTTTTTAAGGACAATCAATAAAGGTTTTCTTTGTGTTGTGTCCTGTCTCCAGTAAAAATTAATTTTTAACCGCCAACCTTCTTCAGGTACAAAACTGTGTATATTCCATCCAAATTTTGCTCCATCAAGTGAACGAAATTCTATTTTACTATCAAAAGGTGTCTCAGCACTGGGAAACGCTCCAAATGTTTTATTAGTCAAAAAATTCTTCACCTTATCTCGGTGTGAAAACATTTCTTCTTTGGAATATATTTGGGGAGGTTGTGACAATTTTATAAATGAATCTTGAATTGTTGTAGTGCGGTCATTCTTAGGGACTCCGTTCAGATAGACTTTTAACTCATTTGCGCTAAGCAAATTATTTTCATCAAGACTGATATCTCCAGCTTCATCAGTCGTAACATCCTTATTCATTAGATGTTTTATAAAAAAAGCATGTATATTTTTTCTGGATATTTCATGGTATGAGTGTCCGCCGGGTGTTTCTATCAATCTTATATTTTCAGACATACCATATAAATTGTAAATCTTTTTGATATCCAAATATAGTTTTTTTACTGACTCAATCGTATTAAGTCCATCACGATTTGCTTGTGCAATTAATAGAGGTCTGGGAGAAATTAAGGCTCCTATATCCTGAAAGTCGATCTGGTAAGTATTAGTTGGCATCATACAGTCACAATGCCCATCAATAGTCCGTTTTCCCACTTGATCTTGTAAGGTGCTGGCCCCACAAACCGGAGCTACTGCTTTAATCCGTGTATCAGCAGCAGCAATATACCAACTTTGCGAGCCTCCTCCTGAAATTCCAGTAACACCTAAATTATCCATATCCACTTCCGGTAAAGAACTCAAAAGATCAATTCCACGGATTGCGTTCCAAAGTTCAACGCCACCTGGGTTATATCCACGACTATACCAATTAAACCAACCTTTGGAATATGGTCCCCAATGATGGCCATGAACCTCTCCAAATTGGATATTTTCAATAATCAAACAAATGAACCCTAGTTTGGCCAGTTTAGCCGGATATGCCTGATAACCCACGTTTTGGGTTCTAGAGTGTCCATTTACGTAAAGTACTGCAGGTTTCGGGGTCTTTATATTGTCTGGAATATAAAGATGAGCGGGAACATACAAATCGGGTAATGATTCATAATAAATTTTCTCAATTCTATACCCATCTTGCTGAATGGTACCGGTATACTGTACATTAAGGTCGGTTCTTTCTTCGTAAAAATAATCCTGAATACCCATCATCTCAATAAATTCTTTGTGCCGTTGTTCTCTGACATTTTCCAAATCATCCTTAGAATGAATATCAGATAATGCGTTATTTGTTATTTGACAGGCAACTTTAGAGAGATAATCCCGAATATTGTTCTCTCTTATAACATTCTGACCATAGACGTGATGTATCCCGGAATGTCCAATAATAAAAATTACACATATGTAGAATACTAAACTCTGTCTTTTCATGACAATTTACTTTAAATGATTTAAACTATGACTAATTTTTCTACTTTGCATTTTAGTTTAATGATATCACATTTTTGACTTTATATCTGAATATAAATAATCAGTCACATCGCATAAGCAATACCCAATCTTCATCATTGTTCTGTGACGGACTAAAATGTACACTGTCCCTATTATCAAATAGCCCCTCAACAGGATAATAATCGTTATTACGGGGGTCAAACCACTGTACGCGTATATTCGACTTAAAAAACGACATGTCAATCTTGGCACTACCCTGTGCAGGAATATACACTACGGCAAAAGTCCCATCCCTGCTTTTGGTCAAAGCCATTTTTGCAAGATCCTCGCCAGGTTGGTTCAGTAAAGCCTGGCTGATAGCCTTACCAGTTCCACACATGATGAGAATAATGGTCAAAAACAGATGAACAGGGTGTTTTGTCTTAAACATATTGAATTTTCTTTATAACAAATCTTGAATCCACAAATAATAATTATTATTATTCATATTCTTTTAATTAGATACCGCCTAAGTTAAACAGATTGTATCCATTTCCAGTCTGATTTCTGTTGGTTTTGTAAAAGGGATGGCTGTATCTGCTGAGTGCATTTGGCGTATCCCTGGCATTTTTATCAGCCCAAAGACGGAGCCATCCGTCTTTTGAATAGGAAAGGATTTGCTCTCCCGGTAAATCGGTGAACTTTGATGCCATAGCGGACAGCCCTCCAATATTTCCGCTCACATTTCCTTTCCTGTCCAGAATATCACCGTTCCCTTCAAAATAACCTTTCACCAATTCATGAATGCCGTCGCCGTTGAGATCAACCGGAATGGTGGTATAGACGTTAAATCCGAGGTTTATCCTTTCTCCGTTTTAAGCTTTATAGGTATATTCGGTTACGTCGGTACGCACTTCTCCTTCAGCAGTCCTGGTTTTCAGACCTACTTTCACACCAAGTACATAGTGTTCCCCATCATCACCCAGTCTAGCTGCCCAACCTGTATCCATATGCCCGTTTTCGAGATCTGCCCATATCCGTTTACCCTCTTGGTCATACAGTACTACCCGGGGGTAGGTAGGTTTATGTGTTTCCCTGCAGGTGAATATTGTCCAGGTATTGTCCGCATAATTGAAAATGGGCTGGATAATGTCTGAATGACCTTCCCAACTATCTTCGTCGGCACAAAATAATTGCTCTCCTTTATCAAGCTCATTCGCGCGTTCTCCCCACAGGAGTTCATCAATCCCGTCGTTATTGATGTCAACCACCGGGGTTACGTGGCTTCCCTGAGCACCTTTAGCATCTGCAGGGATATAATGTTCCCAGCGTTGCTCAAGATCTTTGTTCCACGCTTGGAGCCGCATAGGGCCATAGGTCCCTTGTGCCGTTAGCAGGACAGGCTCTCCTCTTGCATAGCCACCCATTATAAAATGCCGGTAAAGTGCCGACATTCCCTGGGGCACTTCGGGCCGGGGCCATGGAATTTCCGACAGTATATTACCGGTTTCAGGATGAAGCTTTTGTAGCACATAATGGGCAAAATTAAGCGGATGTTCCGGATCCTGATTATTGATGATCCATAGTTCATCCATCCCGTCCTGATCGAGGTCGAATGCAAACAAGGGGCTAAACCATATACCTGGTACCACACCTTCACCCAGATCCTTTTTCCAGAGCAATTTTCCCTCTACATTTAATACGGCTAATTTAAGGGTGTGTTTCGGGAAAAAGAACATGCCCTCCCAAGGATCGACTTCGGCTTCTTCCGAATACATCACTGCTATCGCTCTAGGTTGATTTATTCCTAAACTTACAGGTACTGCACGGAGCTGACCGAACTTGTCAGCAAGCTTTATACTCATGATGGGTTGAATATTAAAATTCTGCGAAAAGCCCATTTGACATGCCATGAAAAAAATAATCGTTAAATAATTAAAAGTTTTAATACGCATTGAACTGAATATTAACTTGAAAAATAAGATCAATAACTCATTACAAACACCCTTATATTGGTCAAACAGGCTGATACTTTTCAACACATTATTGTTTTGATACACCTAAAGCTGCTAGATACCAGCCCATTTGGATATTCCTTTACATAAACTATATTTATATATATCTGAATATTAATTGTCTAATAAATATTTACCTAGGTATTGTTGTTATAAATAAGTTTAATGAAATCATTATTAGTTTGGAGGAAAAACATCTTGTAGTGGATGCCTGAATGGTAATCCGGGACGTTTATCCCACCAAACTCTTGTCTCTAATTTATCACCTCCAATGTTATTAGCAGCTACGCTAACATTGGATTCATTTTTAAGGTACTCATCATTTGGATATGTAAATCTTCTGGGAATATAATCAATAACTCCCAATTCATTTCCTAACCACACTTTTGGGTAACCTGTTCTTCTCATTTCTGCCCAACCCTGATGTCCCTGAAAGAACATAGATATATATTTCTGTGTTGAAATTTTTTCGAACTGTTCTTCATTTGTACCATTAAGTACAACTTTTTCGTGATTCAAAAAATCAGTAACATCAGCTTCATCCACATTATATTGTTCCATAGATCGCTCTATTCCTGTAATATATAAATTCTCAGTTGATTCATTTGTGATATTGGCAAATGCGGCTTCAGACCTCAAGAAATAGACCTCTGCAGCATTCATAACGATTATCTCGTATGTATCTGCTTTTAAAACTGGTCCCATGGTGGCAACTTCTTCGTAAGGAACTTTTTGTTCTTGAGTAAGTTGGATGGGGCGTCCACGGTATGGACTTTCAGGATGTTGAGAAGGAGTGAAAAAAATAGGCATTCTTGGATCATCTGTTGGAATCATAACGTCCGTGATGGCAAATCCCACATACATTGGGGTTATATTTGTTTGATAATGGTTATATACGAAATTGACATTCGATGCATTTTCTGATGCACTTGGTGGGAGAGTCTTTAAGGATGCATTTTCACTATTTTCATCAATAAGAGGAGCATTAATAACATCATTTATATGTTGACTAGCAAGAGATTCATTTGCGAACCTAACACGTATTGCCAATCGTAGACGTAATGAGTTAGCAAATTTTCTCCAATTATCCACATCACCTTTATACAATATATCGGCATTACCAAACGATTCCTGATCACCTATTGATCCCAGCTGGGCAGATGCAAGTTTTAATTCATTGAGCATGTCCGTGTAAATTGTTTCTTGTGTGTCATATTTAGGTTGATTGATGGCATCAACACCTATAGCCGCTTCTGAATATGGTATATCTCCATATGCGTCAGTCATCATGTGATAGATCCACGCTTTCCATATCCTTGCCATAGCATTTTGATCATTTTTTCTTGGGTCTTCAGAAGTAAGCCTGATCACTTCGTTAATATTTATCACATAGTTCCTATACCAGTTGAAAGGAGAAGTGTAATTTGATTGACGAAGCAGATTTCCACTAGATTGGCTTGCGTAATACTGTGAAAATTCGCCAATTATCCCGCCGGTATCTCCGTAAGAAGCAAATATTGAATTTTTTAAAACACCTGTAAAAATAACTGAAGGACTAATTACATCATCTGTTATTAATATAGGATTCGTATTTATATCCTCAAAATTACTTGTACAAGCATTTATTGTTAAAATTACAATAATAACAGTTGCAATTTTTTTTAACACTATATTTTCCCGCATAATATTCATTATTAAATTGATTAAAAAGATACAAATAGATTCAAACCAACACTTCTGGTTGAAGGAAGCCCTCTTGCTTCAACTCCTTGTGCATATGCTTCTGTATTGAATGCCGATTCAGGACTTATTCCCATCAACTTAAACTCAGGATCTCTATACAAGTAAAGTATATTTCTTCCCACAATTGATAGTTTAACATTATTCAGAAATGTTTTTTCTAAAAGACGAGAAGGTAAGGTGTATCCCAATGAAATCTCTCTTAAACTTACATAATCTGCATCAATGACCATAGTTTCAGAAATTTCGCCCCAAGGTCCTTGTTCTGCGTAATATTGATGAGGGAGTAAGGAAATATCATTTTTTCTATATTTTATACCTCCAACTTCAATATCACCATTCGGGTCTTCTATAACGCCATCAACAATTAAATTTTCAGGAGCTCTTGCTTCCGTAAATTTGCCCGTACCTTTAGCCATTTGATCATATTTACTAAACGAAAATATCTGTCCTCCAACTCTAAAGTCTATCATTCCACTTAATGTTATCCCTTTATATGAAAAAGTGTTAGTGAGTCCACCTAAAAAATCGGGTTGGATATTACCTAGGACTTCAATATTATCACCTCTTTGCCATTTTCCGTTTTCATCTACAACAGCCTGACCAGCCTCATTCCTTTTTATCCTATATCCTACTATGTTACCATAAGGCTCTCCAACACGTGCCTCAATTGTAGCCGAGCCACCAAGTAGAGTGTGGCTATCTATCCCGGGAACCAAGGAAGTCACCTTTGATTTGTTATGTGACAAATTCAGGTCCATATTCCATCGGAATTGACCTGTCTGCAGAACAACTGTATTAATCATTAATTCAAGTCCATTGTTACGAATTTCACCCGCATTAATCATCCTGTTTGAGAATCCTGTAGCAGCGGAGATCTCTATTGGTATAATTTGATTTGTTGTGGATTGCTTATAATATGTGAAATCTATACCCAATCTGTTATTGAATAGGCTTAAGTCCATACCAATTTCAAATGACTCAGTTAATTCATTCTTTAAATCCAAAAGAGGAATCGTACTATTTATTGTCCCCATTCTTAGTCCATCGAATGATATTGCATTATATGAATAACCGGCTTTTGTTTGATAAGGATTAGCATCATTACCCGCTTGTGCATATGAAGCACGCAATTTCCCAAAAGTAATTAAATCGGTATTAGTATTAAATGTTTCAGTGAATACATAGCTCAGACTGACAGATGGATAAAAAAATGACTGATTATTAAGTCCTAAGGTTGAGGACCAGTCGTTCCTCCCTGTTATATCAAGGTATAAGTAGTTTTTGTATCCGAGTTGACCAGAGAAAAAAACCGAGTTTGTTTGTTTTTTCTCATAGTAATTTCTTGGAAATTTTTGTGCTGCAAAATTTATATGGTATAATTCAGGAATAGACAAGTTCTCTCCACGTATACCTACAACCTCTTGCTCTCTATTCATATGGTTAGTACCTAAAAGAAATGAACCCGACAAATCACTAAATAAGTTACCAGAAGCTGTAAGCAATAGATCACTATTATCTTCTCTTACCTTCCACATTGTATTATTTACCTGGCCATTAATATTTGCCGCTCCGGGTGTACCTTGTGGTATGATTGCAAATCTTTTGTCAGTGTAAAAATCGGTACCAATTCTACCCTGAATACTCAACCAGTTAGTTATATCGTAACTAGTAAGTACAAACCCCATGATACGATCCCTTACATCATTATTCTTGAACCGTTCGGTTATCCAATAAGGATTATAAGGTGATCCGGATTTATAACTCTGCATTCGTCCATCCTCTTTTCTGTAATCTTTCATCCATTCAAGATCAACACTCCGTGGCAATACCCCTAGGCTTGATGGAAGATTTATAAGAGCTATACCATTCTGAATTCTATTGTTTCCTTCCTGTCTTATATAATCTACCTTCGCATCCACAAATAATTTTTCAGAAACCTGCGAGTTAGCTCTTATAGATACACTTTGTCTATTTAGGGAAGAATTTGGAACTATACTTTGATTTCTCATATCTGAAAGCGAAAGACGTAAAGTATTCCTGTCAGTTCCTCCAGAGATGGCAACTGTATTAGTAAATGTAGTTCCTGTTCTGAAAAAGTTTGCAATATTGTCTGTCGGTTGTGCTGTATACGGCTGAACACCCCATTCAGGTGCATATTCATACATAATGGGCCGTCCGTCCATACGTCCCCCCCAGTTATCAATCAACCATGCAGGCCACACTGAAACTTCCTGTCCGTCTATAATTTTTGTATCAAATGAATTGTAGTCCCCGTCATATCCACCACCCCATGTGTTTTGAAAAGTGGGATGAACATTTGGTGTGTCGAAAGTAAAATTGGAGTTTAATTCAACTCCTACTCCTTTTTTAAGTACACCAGTTTTTGTTGTAATAAGGATGACTCCATTTGCGCCACGGGAACCATATAAAGCAGCTGCAGCAGGTCCTTTAAGTACTGACATACTGGCAATATTATCCGGATTTATATTACCAACTCCATCCCCAAAATCAAATCCATCAAAATCATTGGGTTTGTCAATGGTCTGATTATCTATGGGAACACCATCTACAACAAACATCGGTTTATTATCTCCAGTCAAAGAGCTATTTCCCCGAATATTTACATATGAAGAGCCAGCAGCCCCTCCAGCTGAAGAAGGATTAATATGAACACCAGCAACTTTTCCTTTCAAGGCATTAGCAACGTTAACCTCTCTGGCTTCGGTTAAATCCTCCGGTCTAACCTCCTGCATAGAGTATCCTAAAGCTTTTTTCTCTCTTTCAATACCAAAGGCTGTAACAACAATTTCTTCCAGCATTTCACTAGAAGCTTCCATAATAACATTTATGACTTTTGATGAAGTAATATTGACTGTTTGTGTTTCCATTCCAATGAAAGAAAATACTAAAGTCTTAGAGCCATCCGGTACCATAAGGGAAAATTCACCATCCACATCGGTTATAGTGCCAACAGTAGGAGAGTCTTGTAAGACCACTGTGACACCTGGCAAAGGCAAATTATCTGATGCCGATGTTACAGTTCCCGTTATTGTACTACTACGCTGCGCAAAAACATTTCCCAGTAAAAATAATACTGTCATAAATGTTGCGAAAATCTTTTTTTTCATAAATCTTTTTTTTTTTAAAAATAATTGAAATTTAAAATAGATATGACCAGTGATAAGAATAGAAATTTTGTTATTTTTTCTGATTCAACCCTTAGCATTTCTATTAATTAATAACTTTAATTTCACCAAGTTGATACCATCCGTCTTCCACTTCACCTTCGAAAGCAAGTTTTATACGAGGTTTGTGTTCAAGTCGGTCAACCAAGGCAATCTGAAGATTGTATGAACCTAAGGGAAGATCCAATGGAACAAAAACATCATTATCAAAGACGATGTCGCCTGGTAGCCATTCTTTTAAATCAAAGTTTGAAACAACCATGATTGCTTCATGCTCGTCTGATGTTAATCTTATTGCAGGAATAAAGTCTTTGTAACAAGGAGCCACACCTTTGTTCTCCCACCAGGAAGTAAATGATAATTTCCCATTTCGTTTGATTTCAGGCGCATATGTAAATCTTCTTAAAACAAAACGATAGCCCATCTTTTTTATCCAGTCATTAACCAAATCCTCCCACTCTTCAGGTACTGGAGAGGATTTTGCATTAAAAGAAGACATATGCCATTTTAAAGACTGATCAAAAATATACTTGACTTCTTCCCTTCCATAACCGTGATTGTCGCGCCACGTTAAAAAAGTACCGCATATTTCAAAACTTACGGGTGACTCTTTCCAACTGTCTTGAACTTCACAATTAATTATTTCACGGGGATAAAAGTCATACATATGTGTCCATCCGTTTTGGTCATTTGCCCAAAATCCCAAATCGCCAATACAATCAACCCTCCAACCTACTGAGATTTTAGAGTTAGCATACTTATTTGTTTTTTCGTCCATTAATAAAGCTATCAAAGGAGTCTTAACGAAAGAGTCGGTATAAGCATTAACAAGTTCCTCACGGGCCGATTGACTTAATAACTCCGAACCAGCTCCTTCTCCCCATGCTCCTACAATTGAAAGATCAACTGCTTCCAGATTGGGGTGACCATCATATCGCTCTCCCATTTTACGTATAAATCCACCAAAATACTTCCCATAACGTGGATCCTCAGGATCCACAACCCACTTATTTACGGGATTATTGTATTCCCAATCAACATTTGGTCCAACCATTTCCCTATACCAATTTGGGACATCCCTTTCCGTGCCGGTTCCATAAGGTGCAATTCGTATTAAAAGCGTTTGCCCCCTATTCTCTGCAATCTCTAGAGCCTTATCGAGCATATCCCATCGATACACATCCTTTTCAGGATTTACAAATTTCCAATAAACACGCCAGTAAGCAATCGTTGTTGAAGGATAGTCCGAATTAGTAAGATTGCCATCTAATTGCTGATAATCAATAGGATAACCCTCAGTCCAGTAACTTCCCCTATTCAAATCATCTCCATTAAATCTTTGAAAAGTCATAAAGCCTTTCCCCGGATTGTTGAGTACTTTGTCAATCTCTTTTGGCTTTACAATCACAAGGTTATCTGGATTCTGAGAAAAAGATTTAATAGATAATAGAACCAGAAATAGAATCGAAATTAGTTTTAAAGAATATGACATATTTAGAATTCAACTTTCGTAAGCTCCAAAACCCGCCTACGTTAGGTTTACAAAATTTAAGTTCTTCGGGATATTTATATGCTATAATGAGATAAGAGTATACAATTTAAATTGTTTGATAATATATCACAAAATTAATTTACTGATTTTTTTCGAAACTATCGGAATATCTGTTATAAAACATGTTTTCATTATATTTAGTTAATGATCATAATATCAGTGTATTAAAAATTATCCTTTTTGAAAAAAATATTTCGAAATATTTCGAAATTGTTAGAATCGAAGTATTTTTTCGAAAAACTTAGGGTCTCAATAAAGATTTTCTTTATAGGAATAATAGTTTTCATAAACATACTTTTAATTATCGGGAATTATAAACATATGAGTTGATAAAATTATTTTAGGATTGTTTTTATTTTAATGGATGATATGTCTGATTTTCAACAACTACTTTTCAGATAGGATGATTTTGTGTTCTGGACCGGTGACTCCAGCTATATTTGCAGTACGGAAAATAAGCACGTATCTACTTTTATTTAAGTTAATCTCAATTGAATCTCCTATCTGTTGCCAAATCCCCGAAGCAGAGTCTTTCATTTCATATCTACTAAGATTTGGCGTGTTGGACATTAGTTTTATCGAAACTTTATTCCTATTAATTTCAACATTTGAATTTATTGTATTAGGAGTCCATTCAATGTCATCTCTGTTTTTAACCCACTTTCGGTACTCTGGTTTTTCGTATGCCCAGTGAGGATTGCCATCTCTGAACCATATATTATTTTTTGTAAAATCATCTTCCTGCATAATATTCATTTCTTTATGTGCCGGCCAGGCAGTGAACATATTATTATATCCATGAAACTCTACCCAAGTATATGTTTGTGCTCTTCGTTCGCGTTTAGTTCCTGTTTCAGGGTCAATCTCGGTTATAATTCGGTCTGGTCCTTTTACTACAACAATTTCAGCAGCCTTGTTTTTCAAATATTCATCACGAATTTGCATAGCTGATAGTGGAATTCCATTTTTTTCAAAATGGTGATCATATTTAGCATCGGATAAAAACCATTTATTGAAGTCATTCAGCCATATTTCATTAATTCCATGGTATCCGTCAGGACCTCCTTTAACGCCAGGACCTGCGCCGAGAGTGCGAGTTACATACCCATAAGCATTCATTATTGCGTTTTGAATTCGCATGTAATGCCCGCAATGATACCCCTGCCCTTTTAATGCATAATCCAGCATTTTTTCCACATCACCTTCACCTGGATAACTTTCTTCAAAATCTGATATTTTAACTTTAGATCTTATCCAGTGGCGTAATAAAAGGATACGATTCAATTCATATGTCTCACCTTGAAAAATTGTGTCTAACTGATATTTTTCAATTAGGTGAATAAACTTTGAAGAAGTCAAATCTTCTGATCCAGAGAAGACAGTATTAGGCTTGAACTCTGGATTATCTACTGCAATTTGAATATACTCCTTGTTATTGCAACAAGGCATTAATAAATTTATTGCAACGATTAGTAATGATATAGTTTTCATTGTTTGTTATAAGTAAATTACATTATCATAGATGTTTCGACGTAAAATGTGCTCCAGTAGCCTTATGATTATATATCGATTAGAACTAATCAGCAGCTTTACTTACCACCAATCTTCAGGCATATTTACAATCCCTTCAAATGTATTCTCAGTCCCTTCTGCAGGACCATAAAAAACGCTGCCGCCGAAAGTTGTCAGAAACAACATTTTAGAATTATTAGGGTCTGGTATAGGTTTTTGTCCCCATTTAAAACGGTATCCATTTAATCTTAGCCAGTTTTCACCTGCATCGTCACTTCTGTATGCTGCATCCTGAAACGTATTAATAAAAATTATATCTGAATTCTCGTAACATGTGGCGGCTGAATTTACTCTTACTCGTTCATCAAATATCTGATACCAGTTTAATCCTCCATCGATGGTCTTATAAATACCCCCATTCTTATCACCATTTGTTGTTTTTCTCGGCCAGCAACTTAGGTACATTATTTGTTCATTATTTTGATCAATTAACAGATCATGAGGCCCATTCACTCCTTCCGGTAGAGCTAAAGATTTCCAGGTGGCAGCATCATCTTCACTATAGTACAAAACTCCATCGATTTGTTCCCCTCTGCTTTTGCCACGACAACATAACAGGTACAAGATGCCATTTGTATTTCTGCGAATTTGCCAGGCATATAAGTTATCTTTCAAGCCGTTATTTACTTCAATCCAGTTTTGACCGTCATTTATAGACTTGTAAACTCCTTTGTCAAACACAGTAACATATAGAGTCCTTTTATTTGCTGGAGTGGATGGATCGATTAGAATACTTGTACAGACAGAGTTTTCTGGCATTCCATTATTACTTTTACTCCAAGTTTTACCCCCATCTATTGATAAGGCAATACCACCGCTGTAATGATCAAATCCTCTCAAACTAAACATTTTTTCCCTTGGTAGATCATGTGCATTTCCCCAAACAGACCAAACCTTGTCTTTTATTTCAGGATCAAATTTCAAATCATAACACGTATTTTGCCAGGAATGGGGAATATTAGTCAAAGAATGAAACCAACTTTTGCCTCTGTTATATGTATGGAATAGTCCTATATCAGTGTAACATATAAAATAGTGTTCACTGTCGAATGGATCAAAGTGTACACCATAACAGGTAGTTACATTTAATCCTCCGCTAGAATAAGAGCCATCAGGTTGATTGTGGCTGTAAGTTTGCTTCCAGTTTTTCCCCCCGTCAACTGTTTTATAAGCTCTGCCATTATCACCAGCAAAACATATATCAGGATTTTTTGGTGCAACACCTAAATTGAGGGCTGCTCCACCCCAACCTGGGTCAAAGCTCTCTTCCATCCATGAACCCTCGAAATTATTAGTAATATAGCCCCCGGATGTTGATGCCTTAAGTACAGGTTCCCATTCTTTCCCAGAATTTATAGTTTTATAAATGTTGTAAATTTGCTCAATTTCACCATTTCTGTTTTTTTCTGAAGATGTAAAAGAAATATATGCGATTTTCGGTTGAGTTTCACAAACGGCCAATCCTTCACGAAAAATAGGTACAGTGCCATCTGCTATTGATTTAGTAATTCCTGTATTAATTTGTTCCCAAGTATCACCTTGATCTGAAGATATAAACATACCTCCGCTAAATTTTCCATTTTCATTTATAAATGCTGACTGAATATATATTAGACACCCTTCTTTTCCTTTTCCTCCTTCCACTATAATTAAGTTATCTATCGGCAATTTTAATTGTTTTACTTCTCCGGTTATTTTGTTAACATGAAACCCCCCATTGTTAGTAAAAACGAGAATCATATCTTTCATTTCTCTTTTACGTATTGGAAAAATCGCTTTAATTCTCTTACCCGGCAGTGTTGATAATAATTCCCAACTCTCACCTCTATTATCAGAAATAACTATAAAAGTGGAATCTCTATTCTGGGAAGAATTACTTTGTGATATATACACTTCCAGTGGGGCAAGACCTAAATATATTTTGTTATTATCTGATGGGTCAACAACAACCTTATCTATTGTTCCATTTATAGCATTATCAATAATATCTGAAGGAAGATAATCATAACTCTGTAATCGTTCTAAGCCTTCTTTTGCTTTGCTAACATTCGGGTATATGATTTTCCAGCTTTCACCCTTGTTAGATGACCGATACAACAGACTTAATCCGGAACCTCTGTCTTCACTGTATCTAAATCCTCGTGTTGCCACATATATAGTGTTTTGATCAGTTGGGTCAAACTCAAAATCAACAGGAACATTCCAAAGATTTTTCATATTCCAGTTCATACCTCCATCGCATGAAATATAAATACCTGTCATATCGCAATGAGTAATCACAAAGTCGTCATTAAACGGACTGATTGTGGGGTTAAATACCCCTCCTCCACCGCCTGGGCCGATAACTTTCCATTCAGTCGACTCATAAAACCCGGAGTGTTGATGGTGTTTGTTTTTGCAATTTGTAGTAAAAAATATGAGCGCTAAAAAACTTGTGAGCACAATTGGAAAACTCAGTTTCATATGGATATTTTTTATGGAATGTTTAATTTAAACTTATATGAAATATTTAATCTTTCTTTGAACTCTATTGTAGTAAATATGATTATTGAAGAGAAAATAGATCAGACCTCTGGACTATGTGGGTATTGACAATCTTTTTTACATCACCAGCAGGACATTGGTGGCGGTTGGAAAAAGAGTGTTCATTAACTGTTGTCATATTGTCGCTTAATTTTGATTTGATTACTTATATCAAAATTAGTTTCAATCGAAAGATCCAAAATAATACAAATGTATGTTGTAAAACACATATTTGGGTAGATGCATTTTAAATAATTGATAGATAGATATTTGTATTTATATTTTATTTTTGATTT
>Ga0265293_10005926_pt1 | contig 20027 bp, 16 predicted proteins | sample Munlanlewell138R_FD_192505 | JGI IMG/M metagenome (GOLD analysis project Ga0265293, IMG submission 192505) | Leachate microbial communities from a municipal landfill in Southern Ontario, Canada - Leachate well 138R | ecosystem: Engineered > Solid waste > Landfill > Unclassified | place: Canada... | reverse complement strand
GTTAAACTTAATACGACAAAGCGCCTTGGTGCTGTCGCGGCCTTAGTTGAAGCCCCAGCCTTACATAAAGGTTATAGTGCGATGCGGAACTTAGAAGCGCAATGCGATATTTTAGGAATTAAGAAAACAAGCGCTGAACTTGCGGAATACTTAGAACTTGTCGGCTTAAAAGAACAAGTCACTAGTAAAAAAATTGCCAAAAACTTTAGTCTCGGGATGAAGCAACGCTTAAGTATTGCGATGCTTTTACTTGGCGAACCAGAATTTATGTTACTTGATGAACCAATGAATGGCCTTGATCCAGTCGGTATTAAAGATATGCGCGACTTAATCTTACGCCTTAACCATGAACTGGGAACCACTTTTTTAATCTCAAGCCATATCCTTAGTGAATTAGATAAAGTTGCAACAACATATGGCTTTATTAGTCACGGGGTGTTACTTGAAGAAATAAGCGCGTCTGATTTACATAAAAAAGCTGGAACTTACGGTAAGATCGTCTTACTAGAAACCCCTAACGATAAAGTAATATCACTATTAGATAAAGTGACTTATCGAATTGAAGATAAACGCGTATTAATTGTAAATGAACAAGAAGCAGCGCTTAAAGTGTTACAACAATTAACTAAAAATGATATCGGGGTTGAAGGATATGAAATAATCCGTGAATCAATTGAAGATTATTATTTAAAAGCAATTAAGAAAGGAGTTAATAAATAAGATGAAAAATTTATTAACCGCGGACTTAAAAAAACTATTTAAAGGGAAGGCACTTTACTTCCTATTAGGAGCTTCGGTTATCCTTCCGCTTTTTACAACGCTTTTTATTGCTTTGCTTATGTTTATTACTACCCAAGTGGGGGAAGCGAATGCTTTTGCGGAAATTTTTTCGCCGACGGTACTTTATGTTACAAGCTTTAGTTTATTAAATAACATCGGTTTAGCATTACTAATTACACTTATTTTAGTGTCGGCGGGTGATTTTACCCAAGCAACAATTCGTAATAAAGTTGTCGCCGGTCATAAAAGAGAGCACATATTTTATAGTTCCTTAATCACTAATTTACTCTTTGCGTTTTTTGTGATGTTTACTTATAGTAGCTTATCTTACTTATTCTCAAGCCTTATTTTCGGCTTTACGCTTAATGCCTTTCTTATTGTCTTAAAGTTTGGCCTTATTGGCTACACGAGTTACTTAGTTATTTATACATTAGCGACCGTTGTCATGTTTAAACTAAAAAATGCATGGGCGCCGATTTTAATTGTTATTGGGGTGATGATTGGCGTTTCAATTATTAACTTTTTCGTCGGACTTATTTTAGAGATGAAAGAAATTACCTTTAACGTTATCCCCTATATTTTCCCAATGACCCATGTAAACGCTACGGGAGAGGGTGTCTTTCAAGATAAGTTTGATCATTTTTGGATCTTTTCTTTAGTGAATCTTGCTTACTTTGGACTCTTATGTCTAGCTGGTTATAAATTAAGTCGTAAGACCGACTTTAATTAAAAGTTAACTAAATTAGAGGATGGGTAAAACCATCCTTTTTTAAACCTATATTAAATATATTTAATAAAATTAAACTTCATTTGAAATCTTTTTTGATATTTTTGTTTGTTCTTATGTTTGATTTGATATTCGATATATGATTATATATAGTCATTAGAAAGGAAATAATTTATGGAAAAGAAAAAAATATTTAACATCATTGCCGCTGGTCTATTTTTAGTGGGCATCGTTCTTTGGTTTGCCCTTCCTGCCGTGCAATTAAAAGAAGGGAACGCAACCTACACATTTTTAGACCTGACATTTGGAAAAACAACAACCGTCCTTGGAATTGAAATTGTCATTTTCAAATTCAGCTTTCTAAACTTATTAACGGTTATCTTAATGCTTGGTGCCTTAGCAGTAGCCATTTTACGCTTCCTTGGCAAAGGCATTATGAAAAGTGATGCTTTCATCGTTTTAGCCCTTGCTGTCTTAGCCTTACTTTTTGTTGTCTTAAGCAAACAGTTTGTCGTTATGACAAATCAAGATGTTAAAGATGCTTTCATTAAAGATTATGCTTTAACTGGTGGCGCCATTGCGGTGGCCGTTCTTGCTGGTCTTGGTGGTGTTAGTGCCGTTCTTGGTGACTACATTAAATAAGCAAAAACTTATTTAATTATTAAAAGATAGCGATTTTACTCGCTATCTTTTTTTTGTCGTATGCCCTTCAACAAGGGTAACATCAACAATTTTTCCCGTCATTTCCTTATTTGTTTGATCTTTAAGTTTTGAGAATAATATATCGAGCGCTAAATGGGCGGCACGCGGTTTATTAGCGTCAATCGTCGTTAGTTTAAGGGGATAAACAATATCACTTTGTAAATTATCAAAGCCAATGACATTAACGTCCTCAGGAACATTTAACCCTTTTTCTTTTAAATAGCCAATTACTTCAAAGGCGATTTGATCATTAAAGCAGAAGATGCTATCTATCTTTTTATTAATGACATCTAATTCATCCATTAATTCGCGTGTTGATTTTTGTTTATTATTTAAAATAATATTTTCTTGGGGAACAGCAACTTCATTATTTTGAAGCGCCTTTAAAAATCCAGCGAGTCTTTCGGTATTAATATTTAACTTTTGCGTTACCCCAAGATAGGCAAAGTTTTTACCGCCTAAATCAAAGAGTTTATAACCAGCGAGCTTCCCGCCCCGATAATCGTTACTAGCGACACTATCGATGCCTAAAGTATTACCGGTTCTCCCGAGTAAGACAATTGGTGTATTATGATCTTCAAAAAGTTCAATTACTTCTTTAGTCGGAATAACATAACTTATAACGCCACTCATGCGGAAACTAATGATTTCACGGGCAACTTCAAGCGATAAATTACCGTCTTTATTTGTTTCAAAGAAGACCATCGGTCGATAATCAAGTTTTTGTAATTCATTGTTTATATGATTATTCATAATCGCAAAATACGGATTAACAATATTATCATAAACTACAGCGACAACTTTAAGTGGCACATTACGTAAAGAACGGGCAGATAAATCAGGAATATAGCCAAGTTCATTAGCGACCGCTTTTACTCTTTCACGTGTAGAAACTGAAATACTTGGTGAATTACGTAAGGCTCTTGACACTGAGTTAACCGTAATGCCGACAACTTCGGCAATATCTTTTAATGTAACGCGTTCTTTATTTTTATTGTTTTTATTCATAAATACTCATCCCCAATATTCATTATTGCACAACAAACTATATTTGTGAACATTAATAGAAAAAGCGATACCAGTTAATGATTTACCCCGTTTTATTAAATTAGTTGCGATATGGCCATATATTTTTTATAATAAGATTAACGATAACCCATGAAAATTAATGGGGAGGAATAAGAATGAGTTATAACAAAAATCGGTTTCGGCACTTATTAATGTTTTCACTCCTTGTATTAACAAGTTGTTCTAATGATGGTAAAACTAGTAGTCCACTTAGCGAACATGAAAGTATAAATAGTGAACAAACTTCAATTGTAACCAAAAGTGATGACGTTACCACTGTAGACTCTATTATTTCAAGTAGCGAAGAAGAAGTTAGCGAAGTAACGAGTGAGGAAATAGTGATGAAAAGAGAAAGTTATACAAATCCCCTTTATGACCGCGACTTTCCAGATCCGTCGGGTGTTTATGATCCAGTTCAACGGGCGTGGTTTTTATACGCAACTGGGGGGAGAATTTTAAAATCGACTGATGGCGTTACTTTTACCCACGCGGCTTACACTTTCCAAACGATTCCTGATTGGGGCACGCCGGGCGCTGGGTTTTGGGCGCCGGAAGTGCAATATATTGGTGGCCAATATGTTATGTATTATTCGCTTTCTGTGTGGGGCGACAGTAATCCTGGTATTGGCGTCGCCACCGCCCCACGCCCCCAAGGGCCGTGGACCGACCGCGGAAAATTATTCCGTTCTTTAGAAATTGGTGTTAATAATAGTATTGACCCGGGTGTTTTTATAAGTGAAGACGGAAAAGTTTATATGATTTGGGGTTCGATGCGCGGTAATTATATTGTGGAATTAACAAGTGACGGTCTTGCCCTTAAAGACGCTACCCCCGAGGCCGCGAGTCTTTCAAAAATACGGGTTGCTGGTTTAGATACATCAATTAGCTGGACCGTAGACACTTATGAAGCCGCCTATGTGCGCTACTTTAATGGTTATTATTACTTATTCTTATCGATGGGCACATGTTGTGAAGGTGTTAATTCAACGTACCAAGTCGTTGTTAGCCGCTCTAAATCACCCACTGGGCCATATGTTGACCATTTAAACCGCGAAATGACTGCGCGTAATGTTGGAAAACTCGTTATTCAAAAAAATGATTTCTTTGTCGGCACTGGTCATAACTCAGTCATTGATGACGTTAACGGAGAACCGTGGTTTTATTATCACGCTTTCCATAAAGAAGGCACGGGCACTAGTCGCGTCTTACTGATGGAGCGGTTACTTTTTGATGACGAAGGATGGCCGTATGTCCAAGGTTTTGAAGCTTCAAAAAAAGAGCGCATTGGTCCGTATTACTTTAAGGAGGTTACCGAATGAAGCAGTATCGCCGTTTAGTAATGCTTAGTGCACTTATCGTATTAAGTGCCTGTAAAACTTCAATTTCTTCGCCAAGCGAAACATCTTTTGAAAGCAACATAACATCCTTCAATAGTGAAATATTATCAAGTGAACCAAAAGAGTTAACAACTGTTTTTTACCAAAATCCGGTGTATAACGCTGATTTTCCTGATCCAAGCATTATTCGGCATCATGATGGCACTTTCTATACATTCGCAACTGGGGCACGGATTATTAAAAGTCATGACCTTGTTAATTGGACTGAACTAGAAAGAGCAATTCCTAATCCAACCTGGGGTACCCCGGGAGCTGGCATTTGGGCGCCTGACGTTCAATATATTGATGGGCAATACGTAATGTATTATTCCTTATCAAGATGGGATGACCCTAATCCCGGTATTGGTATTGCTACCGCATTGCATCCAGAAGGACCGTGGACTGATCACGGTAAATTCTTTTTATCACTTGAAATTGGCGTTAATAATAGTATTGACCCAATGGTGTATGTTGATGATGATGGTGAAGTTTATATGTTTTGGGGTAGTTTCCGCGGTATATACGCGATTTCTTTAACAAAAGACGGTTTAGGGTTTAAAAATGGCTCAGTTAGTGAAGCAGCTCTTAATAAAGTACATGTTGCCGGTTATCCTACTGACCGCAATTTAGATGTATCAACGTACGAAGGCGTATACATTATGAAAAAAGACGGTTATTATTATATGTTTTTATCAACCGGACAATGTTGTTCGGGTGATTATACTTATAACGTTAAAGTTGGTAGAAGTGAAACCATTCTAGGTGAATATAAAGATCATTTAGGCCGCAGTATGAAACAAGGAGCGGTCGGTTACGGCGTCGTTAATCAAAATGCGCACTTTATCGCTGTCGGCCATAATTCGATTATTCAAGATGATGCGGGTACGTATTATATTGTCTATCATGGTTTTGATGCGACTATTCCTACCCGGAACGCGCGCAAAATGCTGATTGATAAACTTATTTGGAGCGAAGATAATTGGCCAAGTACTTTAGGGGTTGCCCCTAGTAATAACTATCGTCCAGGACCCGAGTTATACTTATAAACCAATAATTTTTCATTTTTGTTGCTACATTTCTTGACTATTGTGGAAGCGCTTTATACAATGAAATTACCAGTTAAGTTAACGATAACCTAAAAAGTACGTTAGCTTTCACTTCTTTATAATCAATTTATGAAACAAAAATAACAATTAAGAAATAACAATACATAAAGGAGATTAGTTATGAAACGAAGAAAAGCATTATTACCGCTACTATTAGCACTTTTCGTTATTGGTGGTTGTCAAAAACCAGCCCCAAGTACTTCGGAAAGTAATGGCGGAGATATTACAACATCAAAGACAGATGAACACAAGGTTACTTGGGTTGGCGCCGATGACGAAGTTATTAACCTTGGCGATTACTTTGATTTACTAGAAGGCGTTAAGGCAATTGATTCAATTGATGGCGAATTAGAAGTAGTAGTCGCCGAAGATGATTACTTTGATTATCATTATGTCGGCCAATACACAATTCGCTATGAAGCGACAAATAGTAAAAATACGGTTTATACCAAATACCGGATGATTCAAGTAAATAAAGGGCCAAACGTTTTAAATGGTAGCTTTACCATCGGCAAAAACTATTGGCGTTTTGATCGTCCTGGTGGCGCTGGTGATTTTAATGTTGTAAACGAAGAAGCAGTATTCTCGATTACCGATAGTGGCGCTGAAGCTTGGGCGATCCAACTTTACCAAACCGGTATTCAATTTAGCCGTGGTAAAACGTATGAAATGACCTTTAAAGCTAAAAGTAATGCTGGACGCTCAATTAGCGCCGGCTTTGAAAACGTATCAGCTGGATATGCAATGCTTATTCCTGGTTATCCAGCGATGATTTTAAATAGTGAATATCAAGAATATTCCGCTCTTTATACGGCAAGTGATGACTTTGGTGCGATTAAAGCAGTCTTATACTTAGGACGCGGACTTGATGTTGACGGTTTAGCCTCACGTACTAATCCGCAAGATATTACGGTCGATGATATTAAAATTCGCGAAATTAGCCTCGCGGAAGAAAGCAAACGACCAGTCTTTAGTAATGCTAATCCTGTAACAGTCACTACTGGGGAAGAATTTGAAGTATTACCAGCGGTAACCGCAGTGGACTATAAAGGCAATGACATTAGTGATAAAATTGAAAGAATTGGTGTTGTTCCGCAAAGTATTGGTGCGGAAACTCGCATGCTTATTAGTTATCGTGTTAGTGACGCGGAAGGTAACTTTAACTTTGTGAATCGTACCGTTACCTATCGCATAGCGCGCGATAATCCTTATAATTTAATTAATAGTGATTTCGATAATGGCTTCCAAGGTTGGACGCGTGACGTTAACCAAACAAACGGTACTGGCCAAGCTGAATTCGTTGATAATGAAGATGGCACCGTTACCGCCACGATAATTAACGGATCAAACGACAACTGGCACATTCAACTTTTCCAAAGTAATGTGTCACTTGAAGCAAATAAAATATATCGGACGACATTAATTGCCAAAGCAAGTGTTGAACGCAAACTTACGCTTGAAATAAGTAACCCAGCGATGAGCTTTGCTCGCATTGCTACCGAATTAATTGATTTAACAACCGAATATCAAACGTTTATTGTTGAATTTAAATCAACCGTGACTACTTTAGCGAAGTTTTCACTCTTGCTTGGTAACCAAGGAGCGAATAAAGTGGATATTGACCGCTTTGCAAACGAAATGATTACCGCAGACGAAGCCCAAACTATTGACTTACGGCCATATGAAGACTTTGAAGTCATTAACGGTGACTTTAAATATGGTTATTACGGGTGGACGAAAGAAGCAACGCAAGGCGCGGATATCGTGTTCCATGAAGACCGTGACAATGAAGCAATTAATTTAGAAATCGTTTCTGCGGGCAGTGCAAACTGGCACGGACAAATTAATCAAGACGGTAAAGTCTTTAAAGAAGGTGTTACTTATACGATGACCGTCGTGGCAAGTAGTGTCGACGCAACAACGATTACGATGGAAGTGACAAATAATAATGGCGAAACCGTTTTAGGCCGGCAAGATATTACGTTATCCGCGGTTGAAGAAACGTTTACCTTAAGCTTTACTCCATCGCAAGACTTTGAGCGCGGTAAAGTATCACTATTACTTGGTGAAAGTGCCTTAACAACAATTACGGTGAAAGGCGTGACGATTACGAAATAATGAAAAAAGCACGCACTTTACTCTTATTACTATTCCCCTTTCTTTTAACGGGCTGTAAACCAAGTGTTTCCTTAACCCCAAGCACAGAACCAACAAGTGAAGTGCCGACTAGTGAAACACCAACCCATTACGAAAACCCGGTTTGGGAACCCGTGTTAGCAGATCCAAGTGTTATTCGTGGGGATGACGGTGTTTATTACGCTTATGGCACCCAAGATAATGCTTTATGGGGTGACTTTTATGGGGTGCGTTATATTCCAATTTTAAAAAGTGATAACTTAGTTGATTGGGAATACGCGGCGCCCGCTTTTACTCCCCGCACGATGCCGTCATGGAATGAAACGTCAGGCGCTGGGCTATGGGCTCCTGATATTGTAAAAATTGGCGACACTTATAATTTATATTATTCGTTCTCAGCCTGGGGTGATCCTAATCCTGGAATCGGTGTCGCGACCGCCCCACATCCTTTAGGACCATTTGAAGATCAAGGCAAAATCTTTACCTCGCAAGAAATCGGCGTCCATAATTCGATTGACTCAGCGGTTTATGTGACTGAAGACGGTAAAGTATATATGTTATGGGGAAGTTTTGTCGGTATTTACGCAGTGGAATTAACGAGTGACGGGCTTCGTCTTAAAGATGATATTGCGACCGCTAAAGCAAATAAAGTACTTATTGCTGGGGTTGATAATGGCCAGTGGCAAATTGGTAACTATGAAGCTGCTTATGTCACAAGAGAAAATAATTTCTATTACTTATATTTATCAACCGGCACGTGCTGTGAAGGCCATAATTCAAGTTATGAAGTACGAGTGGCGCGTAGTGAAAATATATTAGGACCGTATGTCGATAAAGCAGGCAACATTATGACTTCCCGGCAAAATATCGGCACGCCCGTTCTGCGTGGGAATAACGACTTTGTGGGCGTTGGTCATAACTCAGTTGTCAAAGATGACGCGGGGGACGAATGGATTTTATATCACGGCTTTGATAAAAGAAAAGAGTCGCATTACGGCAACACAAATCGGCGGAGTTTATTAATTGATAAATTAGAGTATGACGCCGAATTGTGGCCAAGTGTTAAAGCTTTAGGGGCGTCGCGGGGAGCGACGAGACCTTATATTAATGAATAATTTCTAAGAAAGGAACAAAGACTTATGAAATTTATGAAAAAAACATTACCGTTTCTTATCTTCGGCTTATTGTTATCGGGTTGTGGGACGACACCTTCAACCTCAAGCGAAGATATCGGGGGTAGTGATGTTAGTGCTTCCATTCCGGAATTTAAAAATATTGCCCTAACGTACGGCAATATGATTACCGGGGCTGACGGCACGGCAATGCGCCAATTAGTGCGTAAGTTTAACGAAGAATATGAAGGTAAAATTGCTATTACCGAAACCTTTTTACCCGAGATTGATTACTATGAATCACTCGTCGCGACCATTCCGATTAAACGAAGTTTTGACGTCGCGCTTGTCCATAGTTATCGCATACCATCATTTGCCAATAAAGATTTACTTTATCCTTTAAACGACTTAATAGCGTCAACAGGACTTAGCATTAGTCGCGATAATTATATTGGTGACGTTTATGACGCAATGTTTTATAAAGAAAAACAATATGGTATCCCGTTAGATGTTCATAGCATCATGCTTTATTACAATAAAGACTTACTCGCAGAGCATGGGGTTGAAGTACCGACAAACCGCGCTGAACTCGTTGCGGCGGCAAAAAAGATGCCAAACACAAGTGCCGGTGGTTACGGCTTACCATTATCCACGACGTGGCCGAGTGAATATATCTTTACGAGTGCGCTTTATCAAAATAGTGGCAAAGAAATTGATCCGGCAACGCATATGCCAGCGTATAATACGCAAGAAGGTTTAAATGCCTTAAAAGCGATGACTGATTTTGTCCATGTTGATAAAATTTCTCCGCTTAACGTAAACGTTGACGCTGACTTACTTATGTTCCATCAAGGGAAAGCAATGTTCCATATTAATGGCAACTGGATGTTAAACGGCATGATTGATAGCGGCATTAATTTTGGTGTCGCTCCCCTTAGTGATATTTTAGTGGAAAGCGCAAATCCTAATAGTAAAAAGATTGCCGCGCGTAGTCATACCTTTGTCTTACCGCAAGGTAGAAACGAGGCTTTAAAACAAAAAGCGGCGTTAGTCTTTATTAAATACGTTACTGAAAATGCCCATTTATGGGCGGAAAGTGGCGGCCACATTCCAGCAAGTAATATTGCGCGGGAAAGTGAAGAATATTTAGCCTTACCGCATCATCAAACATATGGTGATGTAAATAATTACACATTAAACAGTGTTTCGCCTTATTATTATGAAGCTTTTTCCCCGGTCTTTAGTCGGGTAACAACGGCTTTAAGTGACGCAAATTATGACGGCATGGCCTTATTAAACGCCGCTGCCGAGGAAGGGGAACAAGCAGTAGTGCTTGCCCAGTTAGTATAAGAAAATGAAAGAAAAGCGGAAACATCGCCTTAAAGAACATAGTAAACGTTATTTAACAGTAGCCTTATTTTTACTGCCCTATCTAGCGTTTTTCACCGTCTTCTTTATTTATCCGCTTTTCTTTGGTATTTACATTTCCTTTTTCCGTTATAACGTTTTTGAACCAAGCAAAAGCGTCTTTGTCGGCTTTGACAATTATAAAACGGCAATTACAGGTCTCACGGTCGGAGGCACCAATATTACCCTATATCGTAATATGTTCTGGGGTGCCCTCAAAAATACTCTCCTTTTCGTTGGTGTTTCCGTACCACTTTTAGTAATCATTCCGATTTTTATCGCCATCTTAATTGATATTCAACCGCGCTTTTATAAAGTGTTCCGTGTTATATTCTTTTTACCGACAATTCTTAGTATTTCCGCAGTTGGTATTATCTTTAAGTGGCAATTTGATACGCAATATGGGTTTATTAATGGTATTCTTGGTTTATTTGGCGGTAAACAAATTGCGTGGCTAAATTCCCAACCTTATGCGTGGATTGCGATTGTCGCAACAACGATCTGGTGGACAATTGGCACGAATACGGTCATTATTGGCGCAGGACTTAAAGAAGTGGATCGCCAAATGTATGAAGCAGCGGAAATTGATGGCGCGAGTTATCCGCGTATTGTATGGAGTGTTGCTTTACCTGCTATTCGTAATCAAATCTTTATTATTGTTTTTACAACGATTATCGCTAGTTTTAATATTTATGGCCAACCTGATATTTTAACGGGCGGTGGACCAACAGCAAGTGGTACCGTCTTAGCGGGAACGCCGGGGACGACAACAGTCGTCATGATGGTCATTCGCGGCTTACTTCAAGGCGTTAATCGTTTACCAGGATTAGCGGCGGCAATGGCGCTTATCTTTGGCTTCTTTATCTTAATGGTCAGCCTTATTCAAGCTGGATATAACAAATATCGGGAGAAACGGTAATGGCATTAAAAACACACATTAAACGGCGTAAAAATATTGCCTTTGTCATCTTACTTATCTTATCAATCATTTGGGTATTACCTTTACTTTGGGCGCTTGGGACGTCTTTTAAAAGTAATATAGATATGACAACGAATATTATTACGATTATTCCCCGTGATTTTACCTTTGATAACTATAAAGCTTTATTTAGTAATAATGCGAGTTATCCCATCTTTAAATGGCTCCGTAATAGTGCAATTGTGTCAATTACACACACTTTATTATATTTATTATTTGCGACGATGGCCGCTTATGCTTTTGGGGTCATGCGCTGGAAAGGGCGTAACCTTGTCTTTGGGCTATTACTCGCGACGATGACCATTCCAAGTGTTATTAACTTAACGCCATTATTCACGATGGTCATTCAGTTTGGGTGGCTTGATAGTGAAGCAGCGTGGAAATCATTATTTGCCCTTATTTTGCCGGGCTTAGGTGGTGTTTTTGGCTTATTTATATTACGGCAATTTTTCGCTAATATTCCGTATGACTTAATTGAAAGTGCCCAAATTGAAGGGTTAGGCCATTTTGGTGTCTATCGCAAAATTGTCTTACCACTTGGAAAGTCCGCGATTATGGTTGCTGGACTCTTTGCCTTTATGGGTAGTTGGAATGACTACTTATGGCCCACGTTAACGGCCGCGGTCCACTTTGACCAAAATTGGTATACATTGCAAACAGGACTTGCAACGATGCAAAGTTCCTCTAATTATGATCCCGGACTCGTTATCGCCGCCGCTATTGTGTCGATATTACCGGTTTTAGTCGTTTATATGTTCGTTCAAGACAAGATTATTGAAGGTGTTAGTCACACCGGAATTAAGTAGAAAGAGGTATTAATATGTTTCGAAATGAATATCCACGTCCGTCTCTAGTACGTAAAAATTGGCAAAGTCTCAACGGTGTTTGGGAATTTGCGTTTGATGATAATAATGTCGGTTTAAAGGAAAAATGGTTTGAAAAGGGAAAGTTTCCCTTACAAATTAACGTCCCTTTTGCCTTTCAAACGCCGTTAAGTGGTATTAATGATCAAAGTTTTCACGATTATGTTTGGTATCGGCGCACTTTTAAAGTAAATAAAGAAGCAGGCAAACGTTATATTTTACATTTTGGGGCGGTTGATTATGAATGTAAAGTATTTTTAAATGGGAAAGAAATTGGTAGTCATATTGGTGGGCAAGCCCCCTTTAATTTTGATATCACTAATGATTTAACTTTTAAAGAAGAAACGTTAGTCGTCTGGGTCTATGATGATTCCACTGAACTTAGCATGCCGCGCGGTAAACAATATTGGAAAGAAAAATCGGAAGTTATTTGGTATAACCGCACAACAGGTATTTGGCAATCAGTGTGGCTTGAAATTGTTCCCGAAGCGTATATTAAAGAAGTAAAGATTACGCCTTTATACGATGAAGGAAAAGCTGCGATTAAAGTTAAGGTTAGTGAACCTAATGCCCTTTTAACACTTTTAATTGATGGCGCAACGTATAAAAATGAAGTGCCCGGTGATAGTTTTACTTTTACCGTTAAGTTACTTCATGACATTACCGATTATGCGGAAAAATCATGGTCCCCCGAAAATCCTTATTTATTCCCCCTTACTTTAACGTATGGTGAAGATGAGCTTGTTAGCTATCTTGGGATGCGTAAAGTGCACGCAAAGGATGGCAAAACATACTTAAATAATAAACCGTATTACTTTAAGATGGTGCTTGACCAAGGCTATTGGCCAGAAAGTTTATTAACGCCACCAACGAAAGAAGCATTAAAAGAAGACATTTTATTAACGAAAGCAATGGGCTTTAATGGCGCCCGTAAACATCAAAAATGTGAAGATCCTTATTATATGTATTACGCGGATAAATTAGGACTTTTAGTGTGGGGAGAAATGGCAAGTTCGATTAAGTTTAGTGAACTTTCCGCGTGGCGTGATAAAAACGAATGGGAACAAATTTTAAAGCGTGATTATAATCATCCTTCAATCGTTGCCTGGGTTCCTTTAAATGAAAGCTGGGGTGTTGATGATATTAATACCGATAAAAGACAGCAGCAACACGCCCTTGATTTATATAACTATATTAAGTCCGTCGATGCAACGCGTTTCGTGGTCGGAAATGACGGTTGGGAACAAGTAATAACCGATATATGCGCTATTCATAACTATATGCATGGCAAAATAGATGATATAAGTACGCAAGAAAAGTTCCGCCATGACATTGGCACCTTAGAAGCCCTTTTAGCGTCGACCCCGGCGAATCGTCCAATTTACGCTAAAGGGTACGCTTATCGCGGTGAACCAGTTTTACTTACTGAATTTGGTGGTATATCTTACGCCGTTGATGGTGAAGGATGGGGTTATACTGCAGTTAATGATGGCGCGCTCTTTTTAAAGGAATACCGTCGTATCATGCAAGATGTAAATGATAGTAAAGCACTAGCCGGTTATTGTTATACACAATTAACCGACGTTGAACAAGAAATTAATGGTCTTTTAACTTATGACCGTAAACCAAAAGTCGCTTTAGCGAAGATTAAGGAGGTGAATGACCTTATTCAAAAATACAAATAGTTAATATTGCTTCCTACTTTTCGAGCGAAGTAGTAAGGGTTATTTAACCGAAGCACAGCTTAAACCAATGTTTTGATGAAAGGAGCAAAAAATGAAAAGTAAAACATCAAAATTATTAATTGCAATGCTTGGCATTGTAATGCTTGTTGGATGTAAACCAAAACCAGTTCCTTCGGTATCCGAAGATCCATCGGTTATTGTGACCACAAGTGACGAACCAACGACTACTGAACCAACATCAGTAGAAGAAGGAGAAGCAATTCGCCGCGGTACGGCCGCTGACGCCATTACCCATAGGGGTGAATTAGTATTAGAAGTAGGTGAAAAAGTCGATGTAACCTATGCTCGCACGGTTGAAGACGTTTCACGGATTGAATTTAAGGTTGAAGAAGGGGTTGCCCATGATGCCCTTAAACTTTATCTTGAAAATTATACTGCAGAAGAAGGTAAACGGTATAGCTTAGAATTTGAAGTTCATGCCGCTGTTGCCTTTGTCGGTATTGTTAATGGTGCTCTCCATGACTTTGCCCGGGGTGATAATAGTGTTACCATTTTCTATGACGAAACTTCCGCCCCAAGCTTAACCTTTATCTTTGCGACGGATGAAGAAGGGTTAGGACTTAAAAACAATAATGTTAGTTTCAAAAACTTTGCCTTTACCGAAAAAGTTTACGGTAGCGAAGAAGATATTGTCGTTGATGGCAATAACTTTGACTGGGTGAACATTCAAGCGTATGAAAATACGGTTGGTGTTAAAGGTGTTACCGAAGAAACTGAACATAAATCAGTCGATTTCTATGCGACTTTAACGAGCAAAGGTTTATATTTACTCGCAGACGCCCAACATGACCTTTATTTAAGAACTGAAGATGCATGGTGGCAAAACACGAACTTTGAATTCTTCATCAAAGGTGGTAATCAATACTTTGTAAGCGCCAAAGGTGAAGGCGAAGAGTTCACAAAGAGTGCAAACGTTACCGAAGCCGCCTGGGTTACAACCGCGGTTGAAGTTGACGGCAAAGCAAACTTCCACACCATCGTTGAAGCCTTTGTAAGCCTTGCTGATTTACCAGAAGGAGCCATTGTCGCTGGTGAAATCCGCGTTGGTTTTGCCTGGAAAACGCCAGGTGATCCAAACACAGGTGGTGAAGCTGCTGGTGGTGGCTTAGATGATTACTGGGTTCCTGCTGGAACTTGGACAAATAACGCTGCCCAAACTTTCGTTAATAAAAACGGTATCTTTAAAGAAACCCAACTTAGCTTTGAACCAGAAACGTTAACGATTGATGGTGATTTAAGTGATTGGACAAACGAAAATGTTTTAACTAATAAGATTTATTTAGAGGGTGACGGCGAAACAACGCATAAAAACGTTACGTTCTATGCCTTCCTTAATGTTGAAGGACTCTTTGTGGCCGCGGTTGCCGAACATGATGTCTATATTGATAATGAAGACATTTGGCACATGAACACCAACTTTGAGTATTTCTTTAACGGTGGAAACCAAAACTTCGTCGCCGCTAATGGTGCGGTTTCATTTGGCGCTGGTAAAATCGTAAATAGCGAATTAGGTGGTGAAGGAAAAGCCGCTTATCGTACGGTTGCCGAAGCCTTCCTCCCTCGTGCCGTTTATGATTCACGGTCCGCGGAAGAGTTTGCCCAAGAAGATCCAATCTTAAGAGTTGGCTTTGCGTGGAAAACAAATGGTGACCTCGCTACCGGATTAGGTGGTAGTGGAGGTGGACCAGATGCATGGTGGTTTGAAGCTGGCCACTTCCCAAGTAACCCCGATGAACAATATTACGTTACCCAAAACGGTGCTTTTAGAAGTAATCCAAACTTAGGGTAAGTGTATTAACTCTTACTTAATTAAGTAATCTTAAAGGTCATAGGTTTAACGCCTGTGACCTTTTCTTAAAATTATATAAAAAACATACGATTTGCTCACATCAGCGTTCAAAAATGCAGTCGTTTGCTATAATGATAATGTGAAAATATTTTAGAAAGGGTTATCATTTATGAAACTATTTACACTGGAAAATGATTTTCTGCGCCTTACTTTTTTAACGACCGGCGCGTCGATTTATAGCTTTGAAGTTAAACCTTTACGTAACCGCAATATTGTTTTAACTACAAAAGATATTAAGCATTATGAAACAGCTAAAAACGGTTATTTTGGAGCAACCGTTGGCCCTGTTGCAGGCCGCCTTAAAGACGGAAAGTTTACAATCGGCGAACATACTTATAAAACGGAACAAAATGAAAAGGAAACAAATACACTTCATGGTGGCTTTTCTTCGTTTGCGTTTAAAGAATTTAATGTCGTCGTTGAAGGCGAAACGCAAATTGTTTTTGAATATATGACCGGCGAAAATGAAGGGGGATTCCCCGGGATGATGACGTTACGCGTTATTTATACGTTGCATGATGACGGACTTGAAGTTAACTATCAAGCAAGCGCGACGAAAGACACCCTTATTAATATTACAAACCATAGTTATTTTAATTTAGATGGTAAGGGAACGATTTTAGACCATAAATTAATGATGGACGTGGAAAGTTATTATGAACTTGATCAAAAGCAAATTAATATTAAACCGTTGAAAATAAAAAGAGGAAGCTTATTTGATGTCCGGCGTCCCAAAGCGTTAAAAGATATCGTCCTTGATTCAGAAATTAATGTTTTACCAACAATGGGCTTAGATCACTTATTTGTCGTAAGTGACGGTGTCTTAGTGCTAGAAACGAGTGACTTACGGCTTAAAGTAACGGCGGATTACGAAGGTTATCAACTTTATTCAACGAACTTTCCGCCAGAATTTACGTTACTTGATGACACAAAAGTAAACTTACATCGCGGTTTAGCGATTGAACCAGTGGCGTTAGTGACAAGCTTAACCCACGAATATAAAAATCTTGAGCTTGAAGCCCAAGAGGTTTATGAAAAAACAATAAAGTATGAAGTAATTTTACTTTAAACTATAAGGCGTGAGTGCCTTCACTTATTTCACTACTAAAGAAGGTTGGGGCGTACCCAATCTTTTTTGTATATTCACTAATCACTAATTCTTTTAATGATTCAACTTTATCTTTAGGAACAATGCCAATAGCGCAGCCGCCAAAGCCTGCTCCGGTCATACGCGCGCCAAGCGCTCCACCTTTACGTAATAAAGTAACAAGCGTATCAAGTTCTCGTCCGGTTACTTCGTAATCATCGCGTAACGAATTATGGGAACCGTTTAAATATTCGGCAAACGCTAAAATATCGCCTTTTTGTAACGCTTCTGCGCTTTTTAAGGTTCGTTCTTGCTCGGTAATAATGTGGCGGACGCGCCGATATGTTAAAGGCCCGAGAATTTTACTTATTTTTGGTAAGTCACTTGGTTTTAATTCGACTAGATACTTAATTTTAAAGTATGGTTGTAATATTTTTAAGGCAGTCATGGTTTCATTAAAGCGTTCATTATATTTAGAATCAGTTAAACCGCGTCTTTTATTCGTGTTAACAATAACAAGAGCGTAATCTTTTAAGTTTACCGGATAACTTTCATATGTTAATGAGCCGGTATTTAAAAGTAAGGCGTGATCTTTTTCACCGTTAGCAATAATGAATTGATCCATAATGCCACTTTGGAGGCCAATATAGTCGTTTTCAACCTTTTTGCCATATAGGGCAAGATCAAGTTTAGTTAACCCGAGATTAAATAAGTCACTAAGCATTTTAAAGACAAGAAGTTCTAAGGACGAAGATGATGATAAACCCGCACTGGTTGGCATATCACTTTCAATATAAATATTAACACCCGCTGGAACTTGAATGCCTTCATTTTTAAGTACCCAAAAGACGCCCCGAATATAATTCGCCCAGCTTGTCTTTTTATCTTTTTCCAGTTGGAGCATTGTAAAGGTCACAATTTGGTCCCCGTAACCTTCACTAAATAAAGCAATCGTATTATCGTTACGGGCACTAATTGCCCCGTATGTGCCAATAGTTAAGGCGGCAGGAAAAACAAGTCCGCCATGATAATCAATATGTTCACCAATTAAATTGACTCGTCCCGGTGAAAAATAAAAGCCGGTGGCCTCAGTATTAAATACATCTTTAAATCTTTTACGTAAATGATCTTTATTTATCATGATTACCTCCTCGGTCATAAATCGTCTTAAATATTTTACTATAATTAGCGTACTTTTACTCATAGAGTAAGAAAAATAATCGTTATTTAAACCATTTAATTGCTATAACACCGCGAAAGTTAATTCATTGTTATAATAATAGCGGAGGAATATTTATGGATATACGTAAAATTAAGTTAGAAGCCAAAGAATTAATTAGGGATAAATGGCTTATTCTTTTTGTCGTCATTTTAATTATGGGCGCGATTTCCGGCCTTTTAGGTGGCTTCCCAATGCCAGTCTTAATGTTTGGTTTTTATTTAATCATTAATGACTTATTTTTAGGAAAAGAGATGGATTTCAATCGCTTTGTCGATCCCTTTAAAGACTTAAACCAAGCGATTAAGTTAATTGCCTTATGGCTTTTAGTGTCGCTTATTGTTTTTGTCGGGATAATACTTTTCATTATTCCGGGCATTATATTCTTCTTAATGTACAGCCAAGCTAGTTACATTATGATGGATGAACCAGAAATTGGTATTTTAGAAGCTATGCGCAAAAGTAAAGACTTAATGCAAGGCTATAAAACCCATTTCTTTATGTTTATTTTAAGCTTTATTGGTCATTTCCTTTTAGTGCTTTTAACATTTGGAATTTGGATCATTTATCTTTCGCCGTATTATAATGTCGCGGCGATTAATTACTATCGTCATCGGAAAAAAGTCGCAAGTGACGCCGTTAATGAAGTGACGGTTGAAGTAGTCGAAGGGACAGTTAAAGAGGTCGAAGTTGAACCAGTAGTCGAAGGAGATTCATCATCCGCTCCGGAAGCCCCAGAAAGTGAAGAAAAACCTAAAACGGACGAAGAACCCGAAAATGAAGTAAAATAATAGTAAGGGAAAAGGGGAAATTATGAATAAAAAACAATTAGAAATATTAAAAACAGGAAAAGGCTTTATTGCCGCCCTTGATCAAAGTGGCGGGAGTACACCAAAAGCATTACTTGCCTATGGCGTAAAAGAAGATGATTATCGTAATGAAGAAGAAATGTATTTAGCGGTCCATGCAATGCGCACCCGGATTATTAAAAGTAAAGCCTTTAGCAGTGAACATATTTTAGGAGCCATTCTTTTTGAAAACACGATGAATAAGAAGATTGATGGCTTATTTACCGCTGACTACTTATGGGAAGAAAAAGGCATTGTCCCGTTCTTGAAGATTGATAAAGGCTTATCAACCGTTGATTGCGGTGTGCAGTTAATGAAACCAATGCCGGAATTAGATCAATTATTAAAACAAGCAAAAGAGCGTCATATCTTTGGTACGAAAATGCGTTCGGTCATTAAAGAAGCAAGTGAACCGGGCATTAAAAGTGTGGTCGAACAACAATTCGCTGTCGCTCGTAAAGTTATAAGTTACGGCTTAGTGCCGATTATTGAACCAGAAGTTGATATTCACGCTGATGATAAAAAAGAAGCAGAATTACTATTACACAAATACTTATGGCTTGAGCTTAAGAAATTAGGGAAAGATGAACTCGTTATGTTTAAACTAACGATTCCAACCATCACTAATTTATATAAAGACTTAATGGAAGACGAAAGAGTCGTCCGTGTTGTCGCCTTAAGTGGTGGCTATACAATGGAACACGCTAACTACTTACTTTCGCAAAATAAAGGCTTAATTGCAAGCTTTTCCCGCGCTTTAGCGGAAAACTTACGCGTTAACCAAAGTGAAGAAGAGTTTGATAAAGTATTAGGCAAAGCCGTAGCAGATATTTATAAGGCTTCCATTACTTAATAGTTAAAAGTTATTAAGCCCCATTACGCTGGGGCTTTTTTCTTAAAGGAGAATAATATGCGCAAAAATTGATATGAAGACGTGGAAGCGAAAAGAACATTTTGAATTTTTTAATAAAATGCATAACCCTCGTTACGGTGTTACATTAAACCTTGATATTACTGAGCTTA
>Ga0265293_10005925_pt1 | contig 20028 bp, 21 predicted proteins | sample Munlanlewell138R_FD_192505 | JGI IMG/M metagenome (GOLD analysis project Ga0265293, IMG submission 192505) | Leachate microbial communities from a municipal landfill in Southern Ontario, Canada - Leachate well 138R | ecosystem: Engineered > Solid waste > Landfill > Unclassified | place: Canada... | reverse complement strand
GCCAAGAAATTCAATGAACCTAAAGAAGTAATAAATAGCATAGCATCTCATCATGGTGAATTTGAAGCTGAAAGTATAACTGCAGTACTAGTATCTGCAGCTGACGCTTTATCAGCTGCTAGACCTGGAGCAAGAAGAGAAACACTTGAATCTTATATTAAGAGATTAGAAAAACTTGAAGCAATTGCTGATAATGTCGAAGGCGTTGAGAAATCTTATGCTATTCAAGCGGGAAGAGAACTTAGAATTATTGTTCGTCCTGAGAGAATTGACGACGTAGAATCTGTCAATGTTGCTAGAGAAATTAAGAAAAAAGTGGAAGCAGAGCTTGATTATCCTGGTCAAATAAAAATTACTGTTATACGCGAAACACGAGCAGTAGAATATGCAAAATAAAGTGACCTAGGTCACTTTATTTTTTTCAATACTTATAATTTAGAATAGAGGTATATTTTGAAAATATTATTTATTGGTGATATTGTAGGAAATATCGGTATTAAGGCAGTATCTGAATATCTACCTATATTAAAGGATAAGTATCAACCAGATATTATTATTGCTAATGGAGAAAATGTCGCTCCTAATGGTAGAGGCATTACCAAAAGTGCATTTAATACATTATCAAGCTTAGGTATCAACATTATTACTATGGGTAATCACGTATGGGATAATGATGATATATATGATTTATTTGAGATGACTAATAATTCCATTATCCGCCCTGCAAATTACTCGGAAACGCTCCCCGGTGAATTTTTAATTACACGAAAAATTGGCGCAAAAAATATTACAGTTATAAATATTTGCGGACAAGTATTTATGGAGTCATTAAATTGTCCATTTGAAAGAATAGACAAAATATTAGCTAATATCCCCAAAACTCATTACATCATAGTCGATTTTCATGCAGAAGCTACATCTGAGAAAATTGCTATGGGCTACTATTTATCTGGAAAAGTAACAGCCGTAATTGGTACACATACACATGTACAAACTAATGATGCTCAAATAATTAAGGAACATACAGCATATATATCTGATGTTGGAATGACAGGTAGTAACTCTAGTGTGCTTGGAATGTCTACTGAAACAGTTATTAAAAGATTTCAAACAAAGCTACCAATAAAATTAAATTTAGATACTACCTCTTTAGGCTGGCAGTTCTCAGCAGTACTAATTAATACTGCTTCTGATTCTACTATAGCTAAATCAATTATTCCAATTAGGGAGATATCAAATCCTAATATATCAATATACTAATAATTATACCTTTTGGAGTATTTATTTTTTGATTGTTTAAATAGAAGGAATACTAATTGATTTGATAGAATATAAATTTAAATGGTAGAAACATACTAGAGGAGGTTCTAATTATGGAAGTATTAAAGGTTTCAGCAAAATCAAATCCTAATTCGGTTGCAGGTGCACTTGCAGGTGTTCTTCGGGAAAGTGGTGCTGCAGAGCTTCAAGCAATTGGCGCAGGAGCTATCAATCAGGCTGTAAAAGCTGTAGCGATTGCAAGGGGATTCGTTGCTCCTAGTGGTGTAGATCTTGTGTGTATCCCTGCATTTACGGATATAATAATTGATGGCGAAGAGCGGACAGCTATTAAATTAATTATAGAGCCTAGATAAAGCGAGATTTGTATATAAAATTTCAAACATAGAACCTGTAAATTAAAGCACACACTAACTTTTAGACGGATAAAAAAGTTGGGTGTGCTTTTTTCTAATACTTAATAATGTAAGAGGAGTGAAATATATGTATGCAGATGGACACTGTGACTATTTATATAAAGCTTATAATAATTATCAAGCTGTCTCGGGTATTAGAGAACTAATCAAAGCAAAGGTAAGAATTCAAAATTTTGCAATATTCGTTGAACCTTCAAGCCTTGATAAAATGATTCATGAAACATTTGCACAAATAGAATTATTTAATCAAAAATTGAAAGATAATAAAGATGTACGAATATTACTATCAGCAAGTGATTTTGATTTACCTTCGAAACTATTTGCATTATTATCAATAGAAGGCTCAGATATAATTAGTTATGACATTAAATATTTTGATAAATTATGGTCTTTGGGAGTAAGGATGTATAGTCTTACTTGGAATAATGATAACAACTTTGCAACTAGCTGTTATTCCAAGCATCGAACTGGACTAACTGAAAAAGGAATTGAATTAATTAAAAAGATAAATAGTAAAAAAGGAATTATAGATATATCTCATATTTCGGAGTATTCATTTTGGGATATAATTAATAGAACAGATGAACAATTGGGATTGGTAGCAAGTCATTCAAATTGCAGGTCACTATGCGACCATGTAAGAAATTTAACTGATGTACAAATACGTAAAATTATTAAAAGAAAAGGTATTATTGGTATCAATCTAGTTCCAAGCTTCTTAGAGAGAAGTGGTAAAGCAAGTATAATTGATGTGGTTAAACATATTGAAAAAGTAATCAATTTAGGTGGAGTTAATAATGTTGCTATCGGCTCCGATTTTGACGGTGCGGAAGTAATTACAGAACTTGCTACTCCGATTGCCTTTCCTGCTTTAGTCAATGAACTAAGTAAAATGTATAACGAAGCAATAGTTAACAAAATAATGTATTATAATTGGGATGACTTTCTCAGAAATAGACTACCAATTTAAAGGGATGATTATATTGACAGTAGATTTACATATTCATACAACTTGCTCTGATGGATTAAGAACACCTGAGGAAACAGTAAAGGAAGCTTTAGAGAAAAATATACGAGCGGTTGCAATAACAGACCATGATATTACGACTGGGATAGATTTAGCCATTAGAGCTGCTAAAAATACACAATTAGAAATTATCCCTGGCGTAGAAATTAATAGCGTTTGGGATAATGAAGAAGTTCACATCTTGGGCTATTATATTGATGTAGAGTCAAATTCGCTTCAGTCTGAATTAGAACATATTAGACAAGCAAGACAAACAAGAGCAGAAAATATTATTAAAAAGCTACAAGCCTTAAATTATGATATATCAATTGAAGACATAATAAACTTATATGGAAATGGAGCAATAGGTAGACCGCATATTGCTAGGGCATTAGTAAGGAAAGGCTATTATATGAACACTGGAGAGGTATTTGATCGATTATTGGCTCGTGGGGGTAAAGCATATGTAGAAAGATATAAAATAAGCCCCTTCAAAGCTATTGAAATGATTAAAGATGCTGGAGGTATTCCTGTTATCGCTCATCCGGGTATTTACAAGCAAGAAGTTAATTGGCGACAAATAGTAGAATATGGTCTTATGGGGATAGAAGTATTCCATACAAAGCATGATACAAAAACTACTAACGAATTATTGAAAATAGCCAATAAATTCAACTTACTTATTACAGGCGGAACTGATTGTCATGGAATCGGTTCAAGTTCTTTGCTAGGTACAATCGATATACCCTATGAAGTTGTGTTAAGGCTAAATGAAATTAGAAGTTAATTTAAATTTTTTTGTAATAAATTAGTTAGCTTGTTCTATTATTAAGTATACCTCATATAATTTAGCGAATGTGATTTTGTGCTAAGGAGGGTATATTTGTGGAAAAGATCGATATTTTTAAAGATATTGCAGAACGCACAGGCGGGGACGTATATCTAGGTGTGGTTGGACCAGTACGTACAGGTAAATCAACTTTTATAAAAAAGTTTATGGAGCTACTAGTATTACCTAAAATTGAAAATCAAGCTAGTAGACAACGTGCACAAGATGAATTACCTCAGAGTTCTGCAGGAAAAACAATAATGACGACTGAACCGAAATTTATTCCTAATAATGCGATAACCATTGAAGTAGAAGAAGGATTAAAAATTAATGTTAGGGTCGTAGACTGCGTTGGTTATGCTGTAGATGGTGCTAAAGGTTATGAAGATGATGAAGGAAATCCTCGTATGACTAATACGCCATGGTATGATGATCCGATTCCGTTTCATGAAGCGGCTGAGATTGGAACACGGAAAGTAATAGCAGAACATGCAACATTAGGTGTGGTTGTAACTACAGACGGAACAATTGCTGACATACCAAGAGAGAACTATATAGAAGCAGAAACAAGAGTTGTTAATGAACTTAAGGAAGTTGGCAAACCGTTTGTAATGATAGTGAATTCTGTTAAGCCTGTAAGTGATGAAACACAAGCATTAGTTAGCGAGTTAAAAGAAAAACATGATATTCCTGTAATAGCAATGAGTTGCGCTATGATGGATTCGCAAGATGTATACAGAACTCTTAAAGAAGTACTGTTTGAATTCCCAGTCACAGAAGTTAATGTTAATTTACCTAGCTGGGTGTTGGTATTAGATCATGATCATTGGTTACGTAGTAAGTTTGAGAATTGCATTAGTAATTCTCTAAATGATATTAAACGAATCCGTGATGTAGATCGAGTAGTTTCAGCATTAGCCGAAGAAGAATTTATTGATAAGGCTAATTTGTCCAATTTAGTAATGGGGCAAGGATCTGTAGATATTGATTTATATGCACCTGATGAATTGTATGATCAAGTATTAACTGAGATAGTTGGAGTTGAGATTCAAGGTAAAGATCATTTACTTAAACTAATGAAAGAGCTGACATATGCTAAGAAAGAATACGACCAAGTTGCAAGTGCATTATCGATGGTTAAGTCAACAGGGTATGGTGTAGCATCACCTAAAATTGAAGATATGGAGCTTCAAGAACCTGAGCTAATTAGAAGTGGCTCAAGATTTGGAGTGCGATTAAAAGCAACAGCGCCTAGTATTCATATGATTAGGATTAACGTTGAGTCTGAATTTGCACCAATTATTGGTTCAGAAAAGCAAAGTGAGGAATTAGTAAGATATTTAATGCAAGATTTTGAAGAAAATCCATTAAAAATATGGCAATCTGATATTTTTGGGAGATCTTTAGCAGACGTTGTTAAAGAGGGTATTCAGGCAAAACTAGCACTTATGCCAGAGAATGCAAGATATAAATTTAAAGATACATTAGAACGTATAATTAACGAAGGTAGTGGCGGGTTAATAGCTATTATTTTATAATAGTTATAATAACGTTTATAACAGATGCATTTTAACTATAATAATATAAGTACTTAAGGAGCACAGTCATAGATTGTGCTCTTTTTTGATGGGAATAAAGTAGCAATTTATGTAAACAAATAATCTGAAATCTTGAATTATATATTGTGTATGATATAATCATTTTTGATTTGAAACTTGTACATATTTTTATATTATAGTATTTTAACATTAGTATTGATGTTTGAGAGGAGGTGACTATAATGAATAAAACGGAATTAGTTGCAAAGGTAGCTGAATTAACTAACTTAACAAAAAAGGATGCAGGAAAAGCTGTTGAAGCTACAATAGAAGCTATATCTCAAGCATTAGCGGCAAACGATAATGTACAGATTATAGGATTTGGAAGCTTTGAAGTAAGAGAGCGTGCTGCTAGAAAAGGGCGCAATCCACAAACTGGAGTTGAAATTGATATTCCAGCTAGTAAGGTGCCAGCTTTTAAACCTGGTAAAGCTTTAAAAGATTCAGTTAATTAATATATCTATACATATCAGCTTAGAATAAGTAGATTAGGATATTCATTTATTGAATATCCTATTTTCATATATTTCACTTTTTTTGATTATATCGTTATACTATTAATATTGAAGAAATTCATGCTAATTATAGATGAAATTGTTGCAAAAATGGAGGGTACCGACATGAACAAAATAGATATACAAAAAATTGAACAAGCAATATCTATGATATTAGAGGCTATTGGAGAAGATACACAGAGAGAAGGATTAGTAGATACTCCGAAAAGAGTAGCAAAAATGTATCAGGAATTATTTGCGGGTCTTTACGAAGATCCATCGGAACATCTTAATACTATTTTTTCGGAAAATCATGAGGAATTGGTAATAGTTAAAGATATCCCTTTCTATTCAATGTGTGAACATCATTTGGTTCCATTTTTCGGAGTTGCTCATGTAGCATATATACCTACTAATGGTAAAGTAACAGGCTTAAGTAAATTAGCAAGGGTAATTGATGTAGTGACTAAGAGACCTCAACTTCAAGAAAGGATTACTACAACTGTGGCAAATACTATAATAGATAAGTTAAACCCATTAGGAGTAGCAGTTGTTATTGAAGCGGAGCATATGTGTATGACTATGAGAGGGATAAAAAAACCTGGATCTAAAACTATTACTTCAGCAGTTAGAGGAATTTTTGAGCATGATATTGCTTTACGGGCAGAGGCTTTTAGTTTAATTAAAGGTTAATATTACAACAAATTTTCAATTATATTACAATATAATTATATTATGTTTACATTTTGTTTAAATGGCGTATAAATAGCATCATTACTATTATTAGTCATTTACTATCGAGACGAAATAATGTATGTTTGTAATTAAAGGTGGTGTTAGTTTTGCAAAAAGCAAGATTCACTCTTTTAATTATCGTATCAGTATTAACTATAATAATTCCGGCAAGCGTGTATTCTGAATCTGTATTTGGTGAATATTATTCGCCTGAAGGAATAATTTATAAAAGCTATTCTAAGCAATGGGCAAATGAAGCTAAGCTTAAATTGCTGCATGAAGAATTATTAAATAATACATACGGTCAAGAACTAAAAAAATTAAAATATATTAATATTTATCCTGATTATAGCAAGCGTTTACAAAATGAAACTGGTGATTACAGTATAAGCTATCGTATTATGCAAAATGGTATATACGAGGTGTTGCCAGAATGTACGATTAGCTTATTTGGAGGAGAATCACTAAACTCTGTAGATTTAATGGCAGGTGTATTATCAAAACAGTATGGTAAACATTTTACTCAATATTATATATTAAAGAAAGAAAATATTATTCTAACTAAAGATGGTCATAAATCAAAATATGCTGAAATAAGAGGTTTAAATCTTAGAGAAAAATCAAGTACTCAAGATTTAATATGGAATATTGAAAATATAGCTGCAAATGATTACGTACAAATTTTCGGTTCAAAACTTGCAAGAAAGCATTTTTCTTTTCCAAATTTAATTAACGAGTTTGAAAAGAACCCAAATTCTTGGAAGCAGCCCGTAACATCAAAATATATGTATAATTTATTGCCGCAAGATAATTTGCAATTACCACTTGCATTAGAAATTAACGGCTTACGAGAGTATTGGTTGAATTTATCTAACATAGACAATAAAAATGAAGTTTTTATCGAAAAGCCACGTTTATATGTTTCTGAAATTAATGAACTAATGCATCAACAGAATTCAATACAAATTACTCTTTCTTGGGATACAATAGCTCATCAAAACCAAAAATATAACTATACCTTAGTGACATACGGAGATTTTGATCCATATCCAATGCCAATTATTACTTATGAAAATATACCTGGGTCTAGTAAAACTTTATATGGTAGATATGGGGCAGTTGTTTCAAAATTAAATAATGTTATACATTATAATAAGCATGTAGGCTTTTACGGTAAAAAAACTTTTAGAGTATTCGTGAGCGACAGTTTAGGGAATATGGTTTCTTCTAATAAATTGACGATAGATTTAAGTCAATCTCCTATACAAATTATTGATAATCAGCTTTTATACAATGATATTACTGATAATCATTGGGCTTATAACGAAATCAAAATAGCTGATGGCTATAATATTATTACAGGATTCCCAGATAAAACTTTTCGAGCTAATCAAAATGTGACTAGAGCAGAGCTATTAACAATATTGTATAGAGTATATGAATTATTCGGTAAAGACTTAGCAATCATTAATAATAATAAAATTTTAGGTGATCATTGGTTCATTCCTATTATTAATGATGCAATACAAAAAAATATCGTAGACATAGAGTATTATGGAAATGATTACAAAAACTTTATATTTGATCAATTTATAACAAGAGAAGAAGTAGCTATGCTTTGTGCACAAATACTAAAAGTAAATGGAAGTATAAATAAAAATACAAATACAAATTCAAATAAACTAAATAGTAATATTACTGACATTCAAAATTCAAAATATTATGACGAGATACAAATTGTAGTAAAAAACAATATTATAAAAGGATTTCCCGACAATACTTATAAACCTAACGAATATTTAACAAGAGCACAAGCAGTTGTAATTGCCAGTCGTCTATTATTACATTTACAAGCTAATTAGGACAAGGGTGTAAACCCTTGTTTTTGTACCTGAATTTCTGATAGGAGAAGTGCTATGAAGTTTGTTCGATTTCTTTCAAAAAATAATGTTAAATATGGTATAGTTGATGCTAAGCGAATACGGGAAATTGATGATAGTTTTTTTAATGAGTATAATTTAACAAATACATATTATAATTTGCAGGATGTAAAGATTCTTCCACCAGTAATTCCTACAAAGATAGTTGCAATAGGTCTAAATTATAAAGATCATGCAATAGAAATGGATATAGCTATTCCGTCACAGCCTGTAATATTTTTTAAGCCGCCATCTTCAATAATTGCTCATCAAGAGACTATAGTTCATCCTGATATGTCAAATAGAATTGATTATGAAGGTGAGTTAGCTATTATAATAGGTTATGTTTGTAAAGATGTATCTATAAAGCAAGCGCAAAGTAATATAGCTGGTGTTACAATATGTAATGATGTAACCGCAAGAGACTTGCAGGCTACAGATAATCAATGGTCACGTGCCAAAGGATTTGATACATTTGCTCCTTTGGGTCCATATTTAGTTAATGAACTTGATTACGATAACTTAGCAATTAAAACAAGATTAAATGGAACTATAGTCCAAGCTTCTAATACTAATAACATGATATTTAGTACTTCAGAAATTGTTTCTTATGTATCACAAATTATGACTTTATTTCCTGGTGATGTTATTATAACAGGTACTCCATCTGGAATTGGTGCTATGAAGCCTAATGATATTATAGAAATTGAGATAGAAGGAATTGGAAGTTTAGTAAATTATAATAAATAATTTATAAGATAATATATCAATTCGAGTATATACTGGAGAATAATATGAGCACTAAAAAAAAGACAAAGCATATTAATACAGGATTTAAATGTGAAAATTGTGATACAGATGTACCACCTATTGTTGGTGGGGGATGTCGAAATCATTGTCCATATTGTTTAGTATCTAAGCATGTCGATAATATTCCTGGTGACCGTGATTGTCAGTGCCAAGCATTGATGGATCCAATTGATGTACAATATACAAGCAATAAAGGTTATGTTATTATTCACAAATGCAGGAAATGTGGGGCCATTAAGAATAATAAAGCTGCTATGGACTCTAAAGATGTAAATGATTCTTTTGATAAAATAATAGAAATAATTAAAAATAACTCAACTAAATAATATATATAAATGGTATAGTTCATTTAGTTCATGTAAGTTTTGACTAAACACTAATAACAGGGGTGTATTTAATGAGTTCAAATTCAAATAATGATTATTTTGTAATTAAAGCATTAGAAAATGGCGTTAATGTAATAGGATTAACACGTGGTCATGATACTCGTTTTCACCACTCTGAAAAACTTGATAAGGGTGAAGTAATGATTGCCCAATTTACTGAGCATACTTCAGCTGTTAAAGTAAGGGGTAATGCTGTAATTCAAACAAAGTTTGGTTTATTACATACTATCGATAAAGTGCAGGAATAGCCTGCACTTTTTTTTCATAGAATGGGCATAGAGGAACAGGAGGTATTGGTCTATGCTTGCTTTTGGTAGAGGTTTGTTTACAGCTAGTGTATTATCTACATTTATTCTTTTAATTATTTCATTTTATCCTAATGATATAGATGACACCATAGCATTTAACCAATTAACAAAACCAACATTAGCAGGTAATACAAATGCTGATATTATTGAACTTGATAAAATACAAGAAATCTGCGAAACATTTCATATACAATTAATGATTAACAAAATAATACTTGAACCTGACAACATTTTAAATATTCAATATAAAATATCTAATAAGTCTTCTGATTACGGTTTCATTGATAGTTATAATTTAGCTAATTTACTTTTTGATAATTATACACATTTAAATAGTATCTCTTACACTGTTATTCTAGATAATAAACCATTCATAAATGCCACAATTAATAATGATAAAATTATGCATACTGTTTCAAATGAAGTCTCTAATAACATATTATATGAAATCCAAAAATCATTCTCTATTATTTTGCTTGAAGAAAATTTAGCAACCAAGTGATATAGGTTTACTCAAATAGTTGTATAGGTGTTTATATATTGTATAAAATATATAATGTATATGTTGTTTTATATAGGAGGTATCATATTGCTAGAACAAGAATTATGCCAGAAAGTAATAGCTAAAGCTCTGGAGACTGGTGGAGATTTCGCAGAAATATATTATGAAAATAAAATAAGACAAGCTATCACATGCGAAGATGGCAAAGTGGAACGTATTATTACTGGTTATGACCTTGGAGTCGGGATTAGAATAATCCATGGCAAAACTATTAGTTATGCTTATACAGATGATGTATCAGAAGCAGCATTATTAGAAACAGCTATTATTGCTGGCAGTGCCGCTAAACACCAGAACAATACAACAATCATAGATTTAACTAAACGTAAGTATAATCCATTACATGTAATAAAGATTTCACCTAATCAGGTTGATAAAGCAGAAAAAGTTAAATGGGTATTAGCTGCAGACTCAGCAGCTAGAAATTATAGTACGTCAATTAAACAAGTCATGGTTGGATATAATGATTCAATTCAAAAGATTCAAATAGCTAATTCAAATGGGCTATTTGTAGAAGATGAACGGGTGCTTAGTCGATTAAGTGTGCAATCAATTGCGATTAAAAATGATGTTATGCAAACAGGATATTATGGACCAGGTAAGCATATGGGTAGTGAATTATTTCAAGAAATTACTCCAGAAAGTATCGGCGTGGAAGCTGCTAGAATAGCAGTTACTATGCTAGATGCCAAACCAGCTCCGTCTGGAAGTCTTCCTGTAGTTATATCCAATGGTTTCGGAGGGGTATTGTTTCATGAAGCTTGTGGTCATCCTCTAGAAGCAGATGCCATTCAGAAAGGTACAAGTGTTTATAAAGATTTAGTCGGCAAACAAGTTGCATCCTCATTATTGACTGCTATTGACAGCAGTATCGTTCCAAATGGTTGGGGATCATATAATATTGATGATGAAGGACAAAAGGCACAATCAACTGTTTTAATTAAAGATGGTATATTACAAGATTATATGTATGATTATAAACAAGCTAAAGAAGCCGGGCGTATGTCAACTGGAAACGGCCGCCGAATGTCATATCAGCACATGCCGTTACCTAGAATGACAAATACATACATTGAAAACGGCAAATCAAACCCTAATGATATTATAAGCAGCACTAAAGAAGGTTTTTTTGCTAAGAGATTAAGTGGGGGACAAGTTAATCCTGCTACAGGAGATTTTACATTTGTAGTGTCAGAAGGGTATATGATAAAAAACGGAAAACTTGCGGAGCCTGTTCGAGGCGCAACATTAATAGGTAATGGTCCTGAAATAATGAAACGTATAGATATGATTGGAAATGATTTAGAATTAGCTCCGGGAATGTGTGGGAAAAGCGGGCAAAACATTCCGGCAGGAGTAGGTCAACCTACTTTAAGATTAACCGAATGTACAATCGGCGGAACTGAAATAAAAGGAGGCAAATAATGTGGACAAAATAGAGCAGTGGATAGATTATGCCTTAAAAAATGGAGCCGATGAAGCTGAGATATTTTATGAAAATACATTAAATAATAATATAGAAGTATATAATCAAGAGGTTGAAGCATTAACATCTGCGAAAGCAAAAGGTATGGGTATTAGAATATTTATTAATAAAGGTATGGGATTCGCTTATACATCTGATCTTAGTAAAGATTCAATACATAGAGTTATAAATGAAGCTATTGAAAATGCTAAAATATGCCCTCCAGATGAGTATAATGGGTTGCCTGATAAACAAGCATATGTAGAAATACCAGAGATCTATAATGAAGATTACATTAACGTAGATCCTAAAGAAAAAATTCAATTACTGCTTGAAATGGAGAAGACGGCAAAGCTTTATAACAAAAAAATAACTAAAATTATAAACGCATCATATGCAGATCAAATTACTAATATACAGCTAATAAACTCTAAAGGTTTTAAAGGTCAGTTTAGCAGTAATTATTGCTATGGTGGCATTTATGTCGCTGCTGAAAAAGAGAATGAAATGCAAACTGGAGGCGGAATGACCTTTGGTAGGCATATTGATGATTTGAATATAAATGAAGCTGTTGCAGATGCTTGTAATACTGCAATTGTACTTTTAGGCGGACAACCAGTAAAATCGCAAAAAGCAGAAATAGTTTTTGATAAAAAAGTTGGAATATTATTTATGTATGTTTTATCAAATTCGTTGAATGCAGAAGCAGTTCAAAAAGGGCGTTCGTTATTTAAAGATAAGCTAAGTACACAAGTTGCTAATAATAATGTATCAATTATTGATGATGGTAAATATATAAAAGGACTTGCAACATCACCATTTGATGGTGAAGGTGTTCCATCAAGTAAGACACAATTGATTAAAGATGGAACACTAAAGGCGTTGATGTATGATACATATACTGCAAAGAAAGCAGGAGTAAAGTCAACTGGAAATGCTTCTAGGTCTTATAGAAGTACACCATCCCTTAGTACTACTAATTTTTATTTGGAAAATGGGACCGAATCTAAAGATTCTATATTAAAATCAGTATCTGATGGATTTTATGTAATGGAAGTCTCAGGATTAGTTACAGGTGGAGCAAATCCTATAACTGGAGATTTCTCGGTAGGAGCTACTGGACGATGGATAAAAAATGGGGAATTTACTACAGCAGTTCGTGAAGTAACCATTGCCGGTAATATTATGACTATGCTTAAAAATATAACCTCAATTGCTAATGATATGGAGATTATACCTATAATTGGTTCTTTTGGTTCTCCGACATTTAAAGTTGTCGATCTTGCAATAAGTGGTAAATAATTTATTATTTAGGTTAGATGATGACATTATTTCATCTAACCTAGTAATCTTTATTTGTTGTTAAAAATTTTTGTTGGTGGTATAGTAAAAGTTAAGTTTAAATTTTTATAGAAATTCGTTTTTGGTATTGGGGGAGACAGTCATTGCAAGTAATGACAAGTGTAATTCAAAGACATATGACAGATGTTCAGCAATTATATAATTATCATAGTAGTAATCATATATTAGACCAACAATTTAATAAAGATACTATGAATATATTAAGAAGTAATAATACTCCTTTAATTCATATTATGTTACAGTCAAGTGGTTTGCCTATGCAAACCGTTAATTTATTATGTACGGCATTTGTACTTATACAGAATGGTCTTAATATTCATGGGCGCATAGGTAATTATACTAATTATGAAACGTCTGAAATGCAATTAAAGGTCTTAGCAGGAGATTTTTACAGTGCCAAATATTATAAGGTACTAGCTGACGCCAATTTAATAAAAGATATACAATTGTTTGCTAAATCTATTCAACAAATGAATGAAGCTAAAATGAATAGACATTTTGCTAAGGTTAATGCCATTGATATTAACACCTATATTATGTGGTTAGAACAAATTCATGCATCGCTTGCGTGTAATTTAGTTGAAGAATATGCATTAGAAAAGCATTTGTGGCACCAAATATGTCTTAATGTGTTTTTAGCTCAAGCACTAATTAATGAACAAAAAAATATACTTCATTCATATACAGGAATTATATCATTTAAATTATTACTACTATATGAAGCTATGAAACCAACTACCTATGAACAATTTATTAGTGAAGTTGCTACCAGTGATCAAATAGATGAACTATATTTGAAATTTAATATAGACCAATCTGTAAATTTGTATATTAATGAATATTTAAATGTAGCACTAGAACAAATTGAACAATTGCAAACTAAATATCTGAAAGATGAACTTAAGAAATATATACTACTAATCCAAACTGAAAATACGCTGTAGTTATATAATGAATGAGAGGCGAAAACACTTGGAGCATAATAAAAAAGAACAAATGGTACATTCAGTTTTTTCTGAAATAGCTAGTAAATACGATATAATGAACTCTGTTCTAAGCTTTAATCGACATAAAGCTTGGAGAAAATTCACAATGAATAAGATGAATATCCAACCTGGTCAATCTGCTGTAGACATATGCACTGGTACTGCAGATTGGGCGATTAGCCTTAGTGAAGCAGTTGGAAGTACTGGACAAGTTATCGGGTTAGATTTCTGCGAAGACATGCTAAATGTTGGTCGTGAAAAGGTGAGAAAGTGTAAAGGAGATACATGTGTAACTTTACAATATGGAAACGCAATGGAATTACCCTTTGCTGATAATTCATTTGATTATGCTACTATTGGCTTTGCTTTAAGAAATGTCCCAGATATTAGACAAGTAGTATCTGAAATGGCTCGTGTCGTAAAACCAGGTGGTAAGGTAGTTTCATTGGAACTTTCTAAGCCAACTTGGCCTCCTTTTCGTGCATTATATTACCTGTACTTCAATCATATTTTACCTATATTAGGCAAATTAGCCATAGGGAAGATGGAGCCATATAAATGGTTGCCTGAGTCTCTTAAGAACTTTCCAAATCATTTAGAATTAAAAGCGATATTTGAATCTGTAAATCTTGATACTGAAGTATATCAGTTAACAGGAGGAATTACTGCTGTTCATATCGGTACAAAACAAATAAATAGTAGTGATAAGAGAGAGGATAGTAATGTACAATAAAATTAAAATAATTCTAAATATGATTAAGTTTGAACACACTATTTTTGCATTACCTTTTGCATATATTGGCACGGTATTAGGTAGCTTATATGTGTTTAATGAATTACCTTCATGGAGAATTATATTTTGGGTTAGTATTGCTATGGTGGGAGCAAGAAGTGCTGCAATGGCGTTAAATAGATTGATAGATAGATCTATCGATGCACTAAATCCTAGAACAGCAAATCGTGACATTCCATCTGGCAAAATATCTGTAAAAGAAGCAAGTATATTTACTGTTTTTTCATTTTTATTATTGTTTTTAGCTGCATTTCAATTAAACGTGCTAGCAGTTTTATTACTTCCAGTAGCCGTATTTTTTTTGGTTTTATACTCATATACAAAACGCTTTACTTGGTTATGCCATTATTTTTTAGGGATTGCAATTGGATTAGCGCCAATGGGTGGTTTTGTTGGTGCAACTGGCACTCTTCCTATAGAAGCATGGCTATTATTTATTACAGTAGCTCTATGGACTGCAGGATTTGACATTATTTATGCATGTCAAGATGTGGATTTTGATAAACAGGCTCGTATATTCAGTGTTCCTGCTAGATTTGGAATTAAGAATGCTTTAATTATTGCTAGATTAACTCATGCTATAACGACATTATTATTATTTAGTTGGTACTTTGTTTTTGATTTAGGCATTTGGTACCTTGTTGGTGCATTTATTGCAGCTATCATATTGCATTTTGAACATCAACTAGTAAAACCTAATGATTTATCTAAATTGAATGCTGCATTTTTTACTATGAATGGAATTTTAAGTGTGGTTATTTTTACATTTACGATGCTAGATATTTTTATGTAGATGGTGAAAACTATGAAATTAAAAGAGTATGTAATAGGCATTACAGGAGCAAGTGCTAGTATATATGGAATTGAACTTATAAAACAGCTGCAGGTAAATAACTCAATAATTCATTTACTGATAACTGATGCAGGATGGCAAGTTATACAAACTGAGCTTTTTGCGGATAATACCACGTATGGAATACATAACAAATTAACTATCTCAGATAAGTATAATTTATTACATTTACTAGGAATTGAATTAGAAGATAATGTCCATTTGCATGAGTTATCTGACTTCTCTGTCGGAATAGCAAGTGGATCTTACCATTTTGATGCGATGATTATTGTACCATGTAGTATGGGCACGCTTTCTGCAGTGGCAACTGGTGCCTCAAATAATTTATTAGAGAGAGTTGCAGATATTGCATTAAAGGAAAACCGACAGCTCATTATTGTTCCTAGAGAGACTCCGCTTAATCGTATACATTTAACCAATATGTTGACGGTTTTAGATGCAGGAGCTACTATATTGCCAGCTATGCCGGCATTTTATCAGCAACCTAAATCATTTAATGAAATTGCTCTATTTATTGTTGGAAAAATACTAGACCAGCTTAAAATAGAGCATCAATTATTCAAACGATGGGGATAAAGTAGGAGGTAAGTTATGGATATTATTACATCTAATCACGAACTACACGCTATATGGAATAAAGTTAAAAGTGGTGTTAGATTAACCTTTGAAGATGGAATAACACTTATGAACTCTAAAGATTTACTAGCAATTGGTTATATGGCAAATTATGTACGAGAGAAAAAACATGGCGATAAAGCTTATTTTATTGTAAATAGACATATAAACCATACTAATATTTGTGTGACACGTTGTAAATTATGTGCTTTTGGAGTTGATAAGGATCATCCAACAGCTTATACAATGAATTTAGATGAAATAATTGAACAAGCAAAACAATCTATACCTGCTAATATTACTGAACTGCATATAGTCGGTGGTTTAAATCCAGATTTACCTTTAGAATATTATGAAGAAATGTTAAAAAGGTTAGCTGAAATTTTACCTAATGTTCATATGCAGGCATTTACGGCAGTTGAAATTGATTATTATGCGAAGGAAAATAATCTTAGTGTGAAAGATATATTAAATCGTTTGAAAGAAGTTGGATTAGGATCTTTGCCAGGTGGAGGAGCCGAGGTTTTTTCACAAAGGGTTAGAGACAAGATTTGTCCAGAAAAAATCTCGGGAGACCAATGGTTATATGTGCATAAATGTGCGCATGAGGTTGAGCTGCGAACGAACGCAACTATGCTTTATGGTCATATAGAAACAATTGAAGAGCGTATTAACCATTTAATTCAGTTGAGAGAATTACAAGACCAAACAGGCGGCTTTCTAACCTTTATCCCATTAGCATTCCATCCTAAAAATACGGAATTATCTGATGAACAAATGGGTTTAGGAAGAACTACTGGAATTGAAGATATAAGAATGTTAGCAGTATCAAGGTTAATACTAGACAACTTTGATCATATTAAAGCTTATTGGGTAATGATTGGTCCTAAGCTTGCACAAGTATCACTTAGATTTGGTGTAGATGATATAGATGGCACTATAATTGAAGAAAAAATAACCCATGCGGCTGGGGGAGAATCTGAGCAAGCGTTATCTAGAGCTGGAATTGTAAAATTAATTAAAGAAGCTGGTAGACAACCTATAGAACGAGATACATTATATAATACTGTTAAAGAGGAGTTTTAAATATGTCTATACTAACAGTTGGACGGATTGAGTACCTTAATATTCTTCCAGTGTATTATTATTTTGATCAACATATAGGAAAAGATAAGGATATTAAAATAATTAATGCAATTCCTGCAAAGCTAAATGCTTTATTAGAGCAAGGGGAAATTGATTTAGGCCCCATATCATCATTTTCATATGCTGAAAATGCAGACAAATATTTATTGATTCCTGATTTATCTGTATCTTCAATTGGGAAAGTACGATCCATTTTTTTATTTTCAAAAAAGCCTATAGAAGAATTGACAAATGCTAAAATTGCATTAACAAATGCTTCGGCTACATCTATTCATTTACTAAAAGTTATTTTGGAGAAATATTATAATTGCAAACCAAGCTATACTACTATGAAGCCTGATCTAATCTCGATGCTTCAAGCTAATGATGCAGCATTATTAATAGGTGATGATGCATTTATTGATGTTTCAGATTTTGAGCCTCCATTATATAAATACGACTTAGGAGAAGTTTGGAATCAAATTACAGGCTGTAGTATGACTTTTGCCGTATGGGCTGTTAGAAAGGATTCAATAGCTCAATGTGCAGATAAAATCAGAGAAATTTATCAAGCATTTATGGTTAGCAAAGAATTATCGAAAAAACATAAAGAAGAAATTGTTGAGATTGCGGATAGAAAATATAATAGAGGCTTTCAATTTTGGGATGAATATTATTCTGGATTAAATTATGATTTAACTCCTGATATAGTAGCTGGTTTTAATAAATTTTTACTGGATACCTATGAATGTGGATATCTTCCTCGCCCTATTGAAGCAGAGATTTGGAGGGACGCATGTGTTACAAATAGATGAGATTTGTAAAAAGGTTTTAAATAATGGTCGTATTTCTAATGAAGAAGCAGTTATGCTTTATAATAAGGCCGATTTATTAGAGCTTGGATATTTAGCTCAACAGCTGATGCTTCGGAGAAACCCTCAGAAAATAATTTCATTTGTTATAGACCGTAATATAAACTATTCTAATATTTGTGATACTAAATGTAAATTTTGTGCTTTCTATAAAAATGAGGGCGATATTGAAGGATATGTCTTATCTGATCAGCAAATATTCGATAAGATTGAAGAAACAATTGCAGTAGGTGGAACACAAATACTTATGCAAGGAGGGACTCATCCGTCCTTACCTTTTAGTTATTATTTAGACTTATTAGCTAATATTAAGAAAAGATACACAATTAGTATACATTCATTTTCTCCACCTGAAATTGTTCACTTTTCAAAAATTAGTGGATTATCAATAAAACAAGTGATTGAAGAATTAGTTAAAGCTGGTCTAGATTCTATTCCAGGTGGTGGTGCAGAGATACTAGTAGATAAGATAAGGCAGAAGGTTAGCCCTAATAAAATTTCAGCAGATCAATGGATAGAAGTAATGAGAACAGCCCATGAATTAGGATTAAAGACTACCGCTACCATGGTTTTTGGTCTAGGTGAGTCTATAGAAGATCGAGTTGAGCATTTATTTAGAGTGCGCTCCTTGCAGGATGAGACCAGTGGATTTACTGCATTTATTCCTTGGAGTTTTCAGCCTACCCATACAGAATTAGGTGGTATACATACAGGTGGTATAGAATATTTAAAAATGCTTGCCATTTCTAGAATATACCTTGATAATATAAATAATGTTCAAGTTTCATGGGTTACCCAAGGTGGAAAGATGGCTCAAATTGCACTTAGCTTTGGTGGAAATGACTTCGGTAGTACAATGCTTGAAGAAAACGTTGTCCGTGCCGCTGGAGCTAGCAACAGAGTGCCTTTGCAAGATATTATTTCTTATATAAAAGATGCTGGCTATACTCCAGCGCAAAGAACTACTCAATACGAACTACTAAAGACCTATTAGGGATGGAAACTAAATGAAAATGGTAAATTTGTACAATAAAATACGACCAGAGCTTGTGAAAATCGAAAATCAATTGCAATTAGAAGTTGATTCAGACCATCTACTATTAAAACAAACTGCTCAACATTTATTAGAAGCTGGTGGTAAAAGGATTAGACCAATATTTGTTCTGTTGGCTGGTAGATTTGGAGAATATAATTTTGATAAGCTTAGCAAAGTAGCGATAACACTAGAATTAATTCATATGGCATCATTAGTACATGATGATGTAATTGATAATGCTAGTACGCGCCGTGGATATCCTACCGTAAAAGCGGAATGGGATAATCTAACTGCTATGTATACAGGAGATTATATTCTTGCAAGATCGTTACTAATAATTACTAAGCTTGATTCATCAGAGATGCAAAAAATTCTATCTAAAGCTATGGTAGAAATGTGTGAGGGAGAAATAGAGCAAATTCGTGATTTTTTTAATATTGAACAAGATTTGCCTAATTATCTAAAAAGAATTAAAAGAAAAACGGCATTATTAATTTCCGTTAGCTGTCATTTAGGTGCAATTGCTTCTAAATTAGATAGTAAACAAGCTAACTTATTAAAAATGTTTGGTTATCATGTT
>Ga0265293_10005923_pt1 | contig 20029 bp, 16 predicted proteins | sample Munlanlewell138R_FD_192505 | JGI IMG/M metagenome (GOLD analysis project Ga0265293, IMG submission 192505) | Leachate microbial communities from a municipal landfill in Southern Ontario, Canada - Leachate well 138R | ecosystem: Engineered > Solid waste > Landfill > Unclassified | place: Canada... | reverse complement strand
TTTAGCTTATGAGAGAGCAAAAGTAGCTCTTAGTTCTGCAAAGGCAAACTTTGATTATCAAAAAGCACTACTTGATAGAAGTGTAATTTTTGCTCCTTTTGAAGGCGTAATACTAGAAAAAAGTGTTGAGGTTGGAGATGTTGTAAGTGGTATGATGCTTCGTACTGTCTTTAAGATTCAGAGTAAAAACAAAAGAAAACTTATCTTTGAATTTGACCAAAAGTATTGGAAAAGTGTAAAGGTTGGAGATAGCGTTAAGTACAGTGTAAATGGAGATACTAACAACTACAGCGGAAAAATTTCTAAAGTTTATCCAATAGCTAGTAGCGATAACAGAAAGATAAAAGCAGAAGTTGAGGCTGATGGCTTTATAGTTGGGTTATTTGGCGAGGGTTACATCACTGTAGCTGATAGTGAATAGGTAGAGATTTATGTATAAATATGCCATAAATAAACCAATCACGACACTTATGTATGTTGTGTCTTTGATGATCTTTGGATGGATGAGCTACAAGTCAATGCCTTCTGCTCTTTTTCCTAACGTAGATCTTCCTATAGTTACTATAAAAACTATATACCCTGGGGCTGAGGCCGGTACAATTGAGTCTCAAATTACAGAAGAGATAGAAGAAGCAGTTTCAAGTATTGCAGGAGTTGATAATATCATCTCAACTAGTAGTGAGGGTATTAGTGTTGTAACTGTAAAGTTTTTTTTAGAGAGAGAAATAGATGAGGCTGCAAATGATGTTAGAGATAAAGTAGCAGCTGTCACTCTACCTCGTAATGCAGAAACACCACTTGTAAGTAAGTTAGATATAGGTGGTGCACCTATTATAAATGTCTTCTTAAGTGCTAAAAATACAAATATGCAAAAGCTGATGATTTTTGCAGATGAAAAAGTTAAACCAAGACTTCAAAAGATAAATGATGTTGGTGGTATAAATATCATCGGATATAAAGATAGGGAGATAAAAATATTTCCAAATCCACAACTTCTAAACAAGTTTGGCATCACAGTTAGTGAACTAAATGAGATAGTTGCTCGTGAAAATGTGAAGATAGGTGGTGGTAAACTTATAACCGAAACAGAGGAGTTTATACTAAAGACTCAAGCAGATGCTCTTAGTGTAGATCAGCTAAAAGAGATAAAGATAAAGGGTGAGATTAAACTAAAAGATATAGCACGAGTCTCAGATGAGATGAGTGATGCAAAGAGTTATGCATCTTATAATGGTGCAGAGGGTGTTATGCTTGAGATTCAAAAAATCTCAGGAACTAACACTATAGATATAGTTAGAAATGTCAAGAAAACCATCCCAGAACTCCAAGCGATGGCAAAAGATGATTTTGAAGTAACTGTTATAAATGATACTACGCCTTTTATCATAGACTCACTAAAGAGTGTTGAGTTTGACCTTATCTATGGCTCTATTCTTGCTGCTATCATAGTTTTTATCTTTTTAAGAAATATGACTATTACCTTAGTTTCGGCTATCTCCATCCCTGCATCCATCATGGGAACATTTGCTCTGATGGACTATATGGGATTTGAGCTAAATAAGATGACGCTTATAGGACTTACTTTAGCCATAGGTATTATTATCGATGATGCTATTGTGGTCATTGAGAACATCTATAAAAAGATGGAAGCTGGTATGAGTAAGCTAGAAGCGGCACAAGAAGGTACGAAAGAGATAGCTTTTACTATTTTGGCAATCTCGGCTATGCTTTTGGCAGTTTTTATCCCTGTCTCTTTTATGAGTGGAATAGTTGGAAGGTTTTTTGAATCTTTTGCTATGACTGTTGGGTTTGCAGTTGTTATCTCATATACTATAGCACTTAGTTTTATACCAAGCCTTAGTGCTAGAACACTGCACAAAGGAGAGAGTCGTTTTTATACCATGACTGAGCCTATCTTTGAAGCAATAGAGGGATTTTATGAGAAGATTTTAAAGCTTGTTTTAAAGTTTAAAATTATCACTTTGATAGTCGTATTTGCAGTATTTTTTGGTTCTTTAAGCCTTTTTTCACAGATTGGGATGGACTTTATGCCAAAAGAGGATAAAGCAGAGCTAGAGATACATATTAAAGCTGACTCAGGAATATCTCTAGAGGAGATGATTAAAAAATCAAAAGAAGTTGAAAACCTTATACGAGAAGATAAGCATGTAGTTTATACAACGCTTAGTATTGGATATAACACTGCTCAAGAAAAACATAAAGCTTTGATGTATGTAAAACTTGTTGATAAAAATAAAAGAGAAATTGACCAAGAAGATATAACTCAAAGTTTTAGAGAGAAGATGAAGCCATTTTCTAAAGATATGTTTATAACAGCAGCAGCTATTCCAAACGTAAAGGGAGCTGGCGTATCAGTTCCATATCAGATAGTCCTAAAATCAGACTCATTTGAAAGTTTAGATATTGCAAAAAACAACCTAATAGAACATATGAAAAAGAAAAAAGGTTTTGTTGATATCGATACAAATCTAGATGATACAAAACCTCAGATAGATGTAAATATCATAAGACAAAATGCTTCAAGACTTGGCATAAGTGCATCTCAAATAGCAGAAGCAATTTCAACCGCTTTTTCAAGTGATTTGGAGATTTCATACTTTGAAGAGGACGGAAAACAGTATAACATCACACTAAGATTTGATGATGAAAATAGAGTTAGTTTAGACGATGTTAAAAAAATCCAACTTCGCACTAAAGATGGGGAGTTTGTATATCTTGATGGACTTGTTTCTTTTACAAAGTCTGAAGCTCTTGCTTCTATAAATCACTTTGATAGACAGAGACAAGTGACAGTTTTTGCTGATTTGTTTGGGCTAGATTTGGGTGGCGCAGTTAAGTACACAATGGACAGTATAGAAGAGTTGATGCCAGAAGGTGTTACTTATAGATTTACTGGTTTTGCAGAAGAGATGCAAAAAACTGCTTCGGCGTTTGCTATGGCTATTGGGCTTAGTGTGATACTTATGTTTATAATTTTAGCAGTTTTGTATGAGTCACTCATTCAGCCTGTAATCATTATGATGGCTCTTCCACTTAGTATCATCGGAGTGATATTGGCTCTTTATGTATCAGGCTTGCAGTTTAGCTTGTTTGTTATGATTGGGTTTATGCTACTTATGGGTATGGTTGGAAAAAATGCCGTACTTTTAGTTGACTTTGCAAATCATGCAGTAGAGAGTGGCAAAGATGTAGATAGTGCACTTATTGAAGCTGGAGAGAAGAGATTAAGACCAATCCTTATGACAACTATAGCTATGGTTTTTGCGATGCTTCCACTTGCTCTTGGTGATGGTTTAGGTAGTGAGACAAAAGCACCAATGTCAATAGCTATCATCGGTGGACTTTTAAGCTCAATGGTTCTAACACTTCTTGTAGTTCCTGTAATGTATAGAATGATAAGTCCAGTCGATAGATGGCTTAGAAAACACTATGAAGTAGGGCAGATAAAATAATGATAGATAAAAAGTACGAGAGAGTATTGTTTTCACTCTTCATGTCTACATTTATGTCGGGCTTTATGTCTTTGGTAGTTACTTATATAAACATAGGCATAGTAGATGGTTTTATTTACATCTGGTTAAATGCCTATTGGAGGGCTTTTATTATAGCATTTCCAACTATATTTATAATTGTCCCACAAGTTAGAAGGCTTGTGGGACTTTTGGTAAAGTAATATCGAATGTAGTTAGAAGAGATAGGAAACTTTTTATCTCTTTACAAAGTACCTAACGCTAGGTGAACTTGAATCTATATGAAGAAGTTTATAGCCATGCTTTTGTACATCTAGTGGGATGTTGTTTATGCTCTGTGGACAATCACTTATAACTTCTAAAATATCATCATCTCCTAACTCTCTAAGAGCCTCTATAGTCTTGATAGCTGGATATGGACATGGTTCTGTTTGCATATCTAGACGGTGTGTTGGTGTTGGTATGTTATTTTGCATAATTTGATCCTTTTAGTTTGATAGAGTAATTTTTTTCTATCTTTAATATGAGTAAAAATAGTAAAAAGAGTAGAGTGTAGTTAAACAAAAGTCCGCCATAATTTCCAAAAGACTCTAAGAGGTTTATCTTTGGCCATGAAGTAGCAACAAGTGGTGCTATATCATCCCAAACAAAAGCTAGAAGTGTAGCACCTATGACATTGCCGACTCCTACTATCCAAAAGTGGGTTTGGCCTTCGACGGCTCTATACATCCAGCCACATTCGCATCCACCAGCTACAACGATGCCAAAGCCAAAGAGTGCTCCGCCTATGATGGTGTTTGGACCTGCCCACATAATTTTGGGAGGAACTCCAATCATTATATAGCTAAAGATGCCAATGCTAGAGACTGCCATAGCTATAACAATAGCTCTTGCCATCTGACTTCTTCCAGTTATAAAAAGGTCTCTAAATGCTGAGGTAAAGCAGATTTGAGCCTTTGCGATGATAAGCCCAAACGCAGATCCAAAGAGCATAGCGATGCCAAGTTTTGTAGAGCCAACAACGAAGATAAGATACAAAGCCCAAACAATTATGAGCAAAAAAACAATAGTGCCAAAAGTAAAAAAGCCTTTAGCTCTATCTTTTTGCATAACCTGTGGAACATCACATGATATCTTTTGCATCTGCACTTTTGAGCGAAATAATTTTAGCCCAGTAAACTTCACTCCAAAGTAAACTCCAACTATCATAGCTATAGTAAAAAACCAAGCGTGGGCTGAAAACTGCGGTATGCCCGTAAAAAGGCTTGCTAGGTTACACCCCATGCCAAGCCTAGCACCAAAGCCTGCGATGATGCCACCTATGAGGGCTTGGAAGATTCTTATCCGACTTGCAGGAAGACGAAATTTTAGCTTATTTCCCCAAAGAGTTGCAGCTATAATGCCTCCAAACATACCGATAATCATAACACCATCAACTCTAGTTAGGGAACTGCCTTGCATGCCCATAATGTTGAAATATCCCCAGTCACTTATATCTACTCCAAATGACTCTAAGATATGCCCGCCCCATCTTGTAAACTCGCCTGTAACGGCCCAGTAAGTTCCTGTAATGCCAAAATAGTAAACGGATAAAACGCCAAGGGCGATGACTGCGGGTGTGGGTTTCCAAAAAGACGTTAATGCCTTTTTTAACTCATGAGTAATACTCATTTTTCTCTCCAAAAATTAGGTTTAAGATGACAAAAATGAAGTTTTTACACAAGTCGCTAAAAATCAAATGTCCATTTGTTCCACAAATCTAAGCAAATTGTAGTCAAAGAAATCTTTATTTTTTATAAAAAGGTAAAATATTTTTTACTCTATTAATATTGCTTTAACATAATTATATGTAAAATACTTTCTAGACATTAACCTATGGAATAGGTGTACATAGATGCCAAACTCTTTTCTTACGCACTCTTTGAACTCCCCACTTCCATAAATAAACTTAAGGTTACTAAATGAACAATCAACATAGATTGACAAAGTTCGTTCAAGCAGCTGGTTGAGCAGCAAAAATGGGTCCGGGGGATCTAAAACATAGTGTTTGCTCGCTCATTCCAGATGATGAAAATGTACTTGTTAGTTTTGAAAACTCAGAAGATGCTTGTGTGTACAGGCTTAACGATAATGAAGCACTTGTGCAGACTCTCGACTTTATAACGCCTGTGGTAGATGACCCATTTATCTATGGAAAAATCGCAGCGGCAAACTCACTCTCAGATATCTTTGCGATGGGTGCGGAAGTTAAAACGGCTTTAAATATAGTAGGTTTTGATAGTAAAAACCACCCCAAAGAGGTCTTAGTTGAGATACTAAAAGGTGGAGTAGAGAAGATAAAAGAGTGCGGTGGCGTTTTGATGGGTGGTCATACCATAGAATCACCCGAGATGTACTACGGACTTAGTGTAACTGGGCTTATACATCCAAAAAATATACTAAGAAACAACACTCCAAAGATAGGACATGTTTTAGTGCTTACAAAGCCCATCGGTATGGGGATTTTAACTACTGCAATAAAGAGAGATATGTTAAGTGTCCCAACGATGAAAGAAGCTATAAAGGTGATGCAAGAGTTAAACTACATGCCATCAAAGTTGCTTCGTGGGTTTAATGTGAGTGCTTGTACAGATGTGACAGGTTTTGGGCTTTTAGGTCACGCACTTGAATCTACAAACGAGAGTGTAACTTTGAAGATAGATGCATCACAAGTCCCTATAATGGCAGATGCAATAGAGCTTTCTTTAAAGGGTGTAGTTCCAGGTGGAACTAAGAAAAATATGGCTTACTTAGAAGATAAAGTTATATTTGCTAAGAGTGCAGAGCATCTTCGTTTGATGCTCTGTGATGCGCAGACTTCTGGCGGTCTTTTAGTCTCCATGGATGAGAGCGATGCAAAAGAGTATATAAAGATGATAGAAGAGTTTAGTTTTGGATATGCACGAATCATTGGAAGTGTAGAGCCTAGGGGCGAAAGTGCTATTGAAGTTTACTAGAGAGTTATGCAAGTGAGGCTTTAGCCTTGCCTGTTTGCAAGGTCAATCTTAAGAGTGTAAAGTACGCTTTGGTGAGAAGGCGAAGGAATCGAACCTCCCGAGGCTTTGTCAGCAAAACCTCCATCAGGGTTGAAGCCTGTGGCGTCCACCAGGATCACATGCCCCCCAAAGTGTGAGAGAAGTTTACACTAGCAAATATAAAAACTACATAAAAGGGTAAAAATGTTTTTACTAAAATCTATCCCCAAAGTTGACAAATTTATAGCCCGCAAAGAATTTAGCGAGCTTCCTCTCTCTTTAGTTACAACTCTTGCAAAAGAGATAGTTAGTGAATTAAGAGAGAATATACTAAGCGAAAGAGTCACTACTTTTAGTGAAGAAGACCTAGTAAAAACACTTTTACAAAGATATGAAGAACTTACAAAACCATCACTTCAAACGCTTATAAACGCAACTGGCATCATAGTTCATACAAACCTCGGAAGAAGTCTTATAGATGCAGATGCCTTTCTTAGAGTAAAAGATCTTGTGACAAACTATAACAATCTTGAGTTTGACTTAGATAGTGGCAAAAGAGGAGAGCGTTACTCTCTTATATCAAAGTGTGTTTGTAGGCTTTTAGGATGTGAAGATGTGCTTATTGTAAACAACAATGCAAGTGCGGTTTTTCTTATCTTAAACACCTTTGCAAAGAAAAAAGAGGTGGTGGTAAGTCGTGGTGAGTTAGTCGAGATAGGTGGTAGTTTTAGAGTTCCTGATGTTATGAAACAAAGTGGTGCAAAGCTTAAAGAAGTTGGAACTACAAACAAAACTCATCTGTACGACTATGAAAAAGCCATAAGCAAAAAAACATCTATGCTTATGAAAGTTCATAAGTCAAACTATAGCATTGAGGGCTTTAGCTCGGATGTAGAGTTTGGTGAAATTGTAAAACTGGCATATGAAAAAGGCCTAATAGATTATTATGATATGGGGAGTGGACATGTTTTTGACCTGCCTTACGGGCTTGATGAACCATCAGTGCTAGACTATATGAAGTTAAATCCATCACTACTTAGCTTTTCTGGAGATAAGCTTTTAGGAAGTGTTCAAGCTGGCATTATAGTTGGTAAAAAAGAGTATATAAAAGAGCTAAAGAAGAACCAACTCCTAAGAATGTTAAGAGTAGATAAACTCACTTTAGCACTACTAGAAGAGAGTTTTAAGGCAGTTTTACTGGGAAATAAAGAACAGATACCGACAATTAAGATGCTGTTTTGTTCTTTGGATGAGTTAAGAGATGATGCTAAAGAAGTTCAAAGTCAAATAAAACAAAATATAAAAACAAAAGTAGTAGATACAAAAACCCTTATCGGTGGTGGAACTACGCCAAACAAAACTATCCCAAGTATAGCCTTAGCGGTAGATGCAAAGAACATAAAAGTTAAAAAACTCCAAAAACTTTTTCGTGAGAGATCTATCATCGGCCGCATCGAAGATGATGAGTTTTTGCTTGACTTTAGAACCATACAAAAAACACAACTTCAACAAGTGGCAGATGCTATAAACGAGATCGCAGATGTCTAACTTAATCATAGGAACTTGTGGACATATAGATCATGGAAAAACCTCGCTCATTAAGGCTCTAAACGGCTTTGATGGAGATAGTACAAAAGAGGAAAAAGCAAGAGGCATCACTATAGATTTGAGTTTTTCAAACATACAAGAAGATGAGAAAAACATAGCTTTTATAGATGTTCCAGGACATGAGAGACTTGTAAAAAACATGATAGCAGGGGCTTTTGGTTTTGACTGCGTGCTTATTGTTGTGAGCGCGTTTGAGGGAATTAAGCCACAAACTATAGAGCATCTTGAGATTTTAAAACTCCTTGGTGTTAGAGATGCAGTTTTGGTATTGAGTAAGAAAGATCTTGTGAGCGTTGATGAACTAGAAGCAAAATTAAAAGATATAGAAGAGTTTGTAAAGAGCTATGAGTTTGACATAAAGTTTAGTATGGGCGTCTCTGTTTTTGATGAGAACTCTATAAAAGATCTAAGAGAGAGGCTTTTTAGACTTGAAGCTAGCTCAAAACTAGAAGAGAACTTCTTTAGATACTATGTTGATAGAGCCTTTAGCCTAAAGGGTGCTGGAACTGTTGTAACTGGGAGTGTTTTAGGTAAACCCATAGCAGTTGATGAGAAGCTTTTTATTTGTGATTTGCAAAAAGAGATAAGGGTTAAAAATCTACAAGTCCACGATGCCAACGTAGAGAGGGCAAACATCTCAAATAGAGCCGCTATAAATATAAGTGGCTTGGATGCAAAGAGTGTGCAAAGAGGCTTTATCATCAGTAAAAAAGGTTATCTTAGAGGTTTTAAATCCATAGATATCTCATTTTCAAGTATTGCAGATAAGGCACTTCATCACAATAGAAACTATTCTATCTATATTGGTTCAAAAAGACTAGATGCAAAGATTTTACTCTATAACTCACAAGACTCTCTTCAAAGCGGATATGCAAATATCAAGAGTGATGAGGATATCTTTAGTATCTTTGGTGAAAAAATTATCATCCGTGATGGAAATGAGAGTGTTGCTGGTGGAGTTGTATTAAACCCCATAGATGATCCGATGAAAAAACAGCAAAAACTTCTTCTGCTTGAGGCGCTCTATAAAAAAGATATAGCAAAAGCTTATGAGATTTTAACCGAAGTACATAAAAAAGGCTTAGGACTCATCTCCTCAGCACAAAGATTTGCACTCTCACACGCTGATGCGTTGCAAGCCACAAAAGAGCTGAAAAATACATTTGTTGATGAAAAAGAGTTAGTTATATATCCGCTATCTACAAAAGAGCTTATATATAAAAACATAAAGGGCATCTACACTAAAAACCAGTATGCACTACTTTCAAACTCATCCATAAAACTACGCCTTAAGTGGGCAAGTGAGGGCTTTATTCAAGTTGTTTTAGATGAGTTAGAAGAGGAGGGCTTTTTAATTAAAGATGCAAATCTTTATAGAAGTAGCCAGATAAAAGAGGACTTTACAAGCTCACTCTTAAACATTGTTTTAGAGCGACTTGAAAAAGAATCACTTGCTCCTACAGCTCCTTATAATATTTACGATGATTTAGACTTAGATAGAAAAATGGGCGATGATATATTAAAGACACTTTGTGCAAAAAAACAGGTTATAAGACTCCAACACAACATTTTTATACACCACAGAAGCCTTGGCATGATAGTTGATGCGATGAAGAGCATTATAAAAAAAGATGGATATGTAGATATCGCAAACTTAAAAGAGAAGTATGATTTAAGTAGAAAGTATCTTATAGCATACCTAGAATATCTGGATAATTTCTCAGATATCACAAGAGATGCAAATAGGAGAGTGTTTTTAGGTAGTTAACTGATTTCGCCTATATAATTAAATGCAAAGAAGAGTCTCTATATAATAGCAAATAAACTAAACTAAAAAGAAGAGTAAAATAATGAAAGAAGTAGAGATAGAGTTATTTAAATTTGATTCAAAAGTGGATTATCTACCGTACTACAAAAATTATGCACTAAAGTATAAAGAGAGCGAGACTGTCCTAGAACTTCTAAACGAGATAAACAGCATTGAAGCGTTTACTTATGAAAATACACCTAAATTTAATCTAAAAATCAACGGGCTCTTCGTAGATGCAGGAGAACTTATCAAAGATGTAGTAGAAAAAACATCAGATAGACTAAAAATTGAGCCTGTGAGTATATATAGAGCGTTAAATGATTTGGTGATTGATAAGAAAGATTATCTACAAAAGATAGCTCTTTTTAAAGAGTATCTTACCCCAAAAGAGATGGATGAGTATGCAAAAAATCTTGAGCTAGACTACTTTGCTTCAAACACTTATGAGATAGATAGAGACTATATAGGTGACCATGCTCTTTTAATTGCTGCTGACATTATTGAACAAAAACCAGAATACAAAGATGAGATTATAAAGAAAATCTCCTCTTTTGATGATGGCATCTGGTATCACACTTCACTTAAAAACAGGGTTTTAAACTACGATGCAGGTAAAGAAAACAGGATAAATGCACTTTTAGAAATGTTACCTAAAGTTACAAAAATAAAAGTAGATTTAAACCAAAGAGTTGAAAAAGGAGATATAAAAATAACTCAATTTTTTGATGGATTTAATATAGCTGAGTTTGAGGGTTTAAACAGAGAGTCATGCGCAGAGGTTATAAAAAAATCCAAAGCAAACTATATAAAACTATACTCATCTAATGATGATTTAGCCCCGTATTCTAGAGCTGTAAACAAAGATTTTTCTCGCAAGATTGCAGGCAATATTTTAATAGAAGCAAAAGATAGTAGTGCAGATTTTTTAATAGTAAGAGGCGAGAGTGATTTGTCGCTTTTTGATGGTGAACAAAAAAAGATAGAAAAAATCATGGGAAGAGAGATAGAGCTTCCTGTTATAACTCAAGAGCAATTTAAGTTGCTCTTAGAGGGAGAAAAAGATGCAAAGACTTTAGGCTTCAATAAACACAAAGTAAAAGTTTCGTTTTTATAAATAACCCTCTGATTAATCCATAAACTAGATTCCGCCTCAAGCACCAAATGGCAGTACACTCGTCATCCTCAACTTGATTTGGGATCCAACTTAATAATCCCTCAGAGTATTCAATCATAAAAGTCTTCTCAAGTTTAAAAAGAAAATTTCAATTCTTAGATATTCATAGGCTTTTAAAAAAGATATAATGTCATATGAAAAATAACAAAGCATTCTTGTATGGAGTTGGTTTTTTCATTGTAATCATTCTTTTACTAGCTGTATATGGGTACTACGAAAAATATAGAAAAGTACAGCTATACAAAGATTTTAGAGCCGACAAGAAGATTATGTGTGGTGATGTGATTGTACAAAAGAGTAGAGGTTGGGTTATCAAAAATAATAGATTTTTTAGTAATGGTAAGACTATAAAGACCATAGTCTTTTGTAAAAGTATAAACAATGCTCAGTAGTGATTTTAAGTCTATAGTTTTAAATTCTACACCGCTAATTGATGTTCGTGCTCCCATAGAGTTTGAAAAAGGCACATTTGTTCATGCCATAAATCTGCCACTTATAAATGATAAAGAGAGACATGAGATAGGCATCTGCTATAAAAAAAATGGCAATAATGAAGCCGTAAAATTAGGGCATAAACTTGTGAGCGGTGCTGTAAAAGAAGAGCGCGTTAATGCTTGGTTGGATTTTATAAAACAAAATCCAGATGCAAAACTTTTTTGTTTTAGAGGTGGACAACGCTCTAAAATATCACAAGAGTGGCTTAAAAGTGCAGGATGCGATATCACACGCCTTAAAGGTGGATATAAAGCCTTTAGAAATTATCTTTTAGAGCAAACAGAAGAGTCTTGCACAAGGTTTAAGCCCATTATACTTGGAGGCCACACAGGTTCTGGTAAAACTATACTTCTAAAGACTCTACAAAACTCCATAGATCTTGAGGGTTTAGCAAACCACAGAGGTTCATCATTTGGCAAAAAAATTACTCCACAACCTTCGCAGATAGATTTTGAAAATAGCCTGGCTTATGAACTTATACAAAAACTTGATAAGGGCTTTAAAAATTTAGTTTTTGAAGATGAGGGTAATCGAGTAGGAAGATTATTTATCCCGAAGAATTTAGCAAAACATATTTCACAAGCCCCTCTTCTCATACTTCAAACTCCCATAGAAGAGAGGATAGAGATAACCTTTGCTGAGTATGTTGTAGAGGCCCAAAAAATGTACACTAGCGATTTAAAACAGTGGAAGAGTGAGATGCTAGGTGCTATGCATAGAATAGAGAGAAGGCTTGGTAGTCAAAGACATACAGAGGTATGTAAGAGCTTTGAAGGCGCATTTACAGAGCAGATGCGAAGTGGCTCGTTAGAAGCTCATAAAGAGTGGATTCAGACTCTTTTAAGCGATTATTATGATCCAATGTATGACTATCAAATTCAAAAACGCTCTAAGCAAGTAGAATTTAGAGGTTCAAGCAAAGAGATTTTAAAATATTTATCTACTCTTTAGCAGCAACTCTATTTCTACCACTATTTTTTGCAATATAGAGAGCGTCATCGGCTCTTTTTAAAGCTAGCTCAACATTTTCTTCATTTTCTACATCTATTTGAGCTACGCCTATACTTACTGTAAAGTTAAACCCTTCATTTTTTGGAGAAACAAGAGTCAATTCTTCTACTAAGATGCGTAATTTTTCGGCTAAAATTGTGGCATCTTCGAGTCCAGTATTTGGCAGTAATATAACAAACTCTTCGCCCCCGTATCTACAAACTATATCACTTTTTCTATGACTCTCAAGTAGAAGTCGTGATAAGTTTATCAGTACTTCATCACCAAACTGATGTCCAAAAGTGTCGTTTACTCTTTTAAATCTATCGATATCTATCATAAGAATAGAGAGATTTTTTCTCTCTCTTTTAGAGATATCTAAAACTTTCTTAGATATCTCAGTGAAATATCTTCGATTGTACAGCTTAGTCATGGGGTCTGTTGATGCTAAGAGTTTTAGCTCTATCTGTTGTAGTTTTTGTTCTTCTCTTTCTTGTTCTATCATTTTAAATTTATAAGCAACCAAATAAGAGAGTAGTAGTGCTTCGATAATAAGCCCAATACTTGTTCCATGAGATGATACATAGTTTGTACTTGCAAAACCTATAAAATACAAAAGAGCATAAACACTAAAAATCAAATAAAATGTATGTGCAAAGAGAAATATTTTTATGAGCTTATCACCTTTTATGTAGAGGTTAATGCTAATCCACATAAAAATTATAAGAGCATAACTAAGTGACAAAAATAAAATCTCTAAAGCACCTTTAAAATCTATGAGCCCATATGTAAAATTTACAAGAGACACAACTATGACGCTAGATAATAGTTTATGCTCGAGCTTATATTTTTCTGCTGTTTTAAAAATAGTTCTGATAAAAAGCGCTAAGAAAACGGGAGCTAACATTATGCCAAAGTTAAACCTTACAGCTATTTCACCATATATCTCAAAATAGTGTGCCAATGAACCATATACATAAAATATCCACAAAGTTGAAGATATGATATATAAAGAGTAATATATATACTCTTTATATCTTGTAGATATAAAAAGCAGTAAGTTATATAGAGCCAAAGCTAAAAGGAGCCCAGAAATCAATACTGCATCGACTTTTTCATATATTAAGTGTCTTATAGACTCTTTTTGAGAATATATTACATAGTTGTAAAAATGATAAGCTGAAGTTTTTTGATAAATATATATTGTTTTACATTCGTCTGGAATGAGGGTAATTGTAAATATAGCATCTGCACCATTTAGTTGTTCTTTATCTTGCAAAATATATGGGTCAATTTTTTCTGTACTGATAAGTTTATCATTTTGATCTACTTCAAAGTACTCTAAACTTGTAAACTTAAATGCTAAGTCTTGATGTAAAAAAAGAGTTTGCTGTTTCTTAGTTGTATTAAAAAGTTTTATTTTTATCCAAACATTTTTGACTTTAACGCCTAAAGAGTCCTTATTTGGACCTTTTTCAAATTGTATAGATTTAATATCTTCAAATTTTATTTCGTTTTTGTTATCTATATAATAACCTAATTCAAAATCAGTAAGGCTAAATTTATCTGAATGAATATTTACAATTGGCTCTGCCAATGATAGAGAAAATAGTGATAAGAAAAGTATAAATAACTTCATATAGTTTCTCTTGTTGCTGTGAATTGTTTTAGAGGTATATAATATCTAAATAGTTTTTTTATACAAAGGGTAAAATAAAAGATTTTCACTCCCACGCAGAGTATGGGAGCAAGAAAATTATTTATCTAAGTTAAAGTGTTTCTCTAGATCTGCGTTGTATAAAAGAACTGGAACAACTATGAGTGAAGCTACAACTGCGGCTATTGTTCCAAAGATAAGTGCAACCCCAAGTCCTCCAAAGACTGCATCTCCAGCTAGAAGTGTAGATGCTAGGATGATGGCAGCTGCTGTTAGAAAGATTGGTTTTGCACGAGTTGCTGCAGCGTGTGCAATTGCATCAGTTTTTGTCATCGCTTTTTCACTCATAAGAGATTTTGTAAAGTCTATAAGAAGCAGAGAGTTTCTTGAACTTATCCCAATGAGAGCGATAAAACCTATAAGCGAAGTTGCTGTTAGGAAAAAAGTATCTGTTGTAAAGATATCCATAATCCAGTGACCGACAATAACTCCAATGATGGATAAAAATGAACCTAAGAGGATGATGCCACTTAGTGTGTAACTTTTATAGTAGATGACCATTAGTAGAAATATCAAAATAAGTGCAGCGATAAAAGCAGCTCCAAGTTCTACAAAAGTATCTAGTGTGACTTCCATCTCTCCATCCCATAAAAGTTTATAAACTTTTTGGTTATCTTTGTCTGTTAGCGTAAGGTTGAAAAGACCGATTTTCTCAACCAGATACTTATCATTAAAGGTGTCAATAATAGTGTTTCTTGCTTCCATCAGTGGATAGACCTGTGAGACCATATCTGTCTCAGCTACAACATTTGTCATCTGATGTAAATTTTTACTCATGATAAGCGGATTTGACTTTTTAGGGTATATACTAACTAGCTCAGTGATGGGAATCATCATCCCTTGAGCATTCATAAGTTTTAGAGATGAAAGTTTAGCTTTTACTGAGTTTAACTCTTTTGATGAAAACCTTTTTGACTCTCTACTTAGTGAGAGATATATTGGAATCTGATCATTGTAAATATCAGAGTTCTTAACACTAATCTCCATGCCCTCAAAAGCTAAATATATGATGTCATTTAACTGCTTTACACTAACTCCTGAGCGGGCTATTTTTGTGCTGTTTACTTGGATCTCAAATGTATCATAAATATCATCTTGTATAACATCTACATCTACTAAGCCATCAGTCTTTTTAAAGACTTCACTAACTCTGTTTGCAAGCTCTCTTATTCCATCAGCATCATTACCATATATCTCAGCAACAACTGCCGCTAAAACAGGCGGTCCAGCTGGTGGCTCTACAAAAGAGATGATAGTGCCCTCATAGATAGATTCACAGTTTTTTACAATGAGAGGACGGATGCGTTGTACCATCATATATGATGGCTCTTCCCTGTTATGTTTTTTTGTAAGATTTAAGACTATCTCTGCTTCATGCTCACTATTTTTAAAGTGTGAACCTTTTATAAGCCCTGCAAAATCAAGTGGAGCGCCCATGCCCAAAAAAACCTCTATGTCTAAGACTTCATCTTCTTTTTGAAGTTCTTCAACTACACAGTCAGTCACACGTTTAGTCTGCTCAACAGAACTTCCGTTTGCTAGGGTTGTGTAGATGGTAAAAGTGTCGTTATTTTTTCCTGGAAGCATCTTTGCTAAAACCATTTTAGAAGGTGCTATCATTAGTACTGAGAGTATAAAAGCTATCAAAGTTCCAAAGAGTATAAGCTTTCTTTGAGCTGAGCTTTCTATGCCTTTTCTTACTGCATTTTCAAATTTTTTAAACATTAATGACCTCCTTCTTTAGAAAAATCTGGTCGCTTTAGCATCCTAAGAGCCAAATAAGGTGTAAATATATATGCGACAAAAAGTGACGCGATAAGTGCTACTGGAACATTGGCAGGGATGGGCTTCATAAATTGACCCATCATCTGCCCAACAAAAGCCATAGGAACCATAGTCATGATGATGGCTAAGGTTGCGATGTTTGTAGGTGGCCCTATCTCATCAGTTGCACGAACTATGAGGTTGTCTGCATCACAATGAGCTGACTCTTTGTCATAGTAGTGTCTGTGGATATTTTCTATAACGATAATAGCAGCATCAACTAAGAGCCCAAGCGAGAGCAAAAATGCAAAGAGTGTGATTCTGTTGATGGTCTGATCCGTTAAGTAGGCTACAAAAAGCGTTATAGCTAAGATGGCAGGAACTGTAAAGGTAACTATGAGTGACTCTCTCCAACCAAGAACAAGAGCCAGTAATATTGCAATGATGACTATGGATAAAATAAGATGAAAAACAAGTTCATTAACCGCTTCATTTGCTCTTTCTCCATCATTCCTTGTGATTACATAACTGATGCCATTTTCGCGAAGAAGCGACTTATAAGTCTCAAGCTCACTCTTTACTGCATCAGCTATTACAACTGCATTTGTGCCTTGAAGTTTTGATACCGTTAGAGTCACTTGATCTCTAAGAGGGATAAACTCTCCATCAGCATCTCTTACGCTGATTTGAACAGATTTGAAGTTTTGAATGTCATAAGATTTTTCAACTTTGGCAACCTGATTTAGAAATATAGGTGAACCCATATACTCAGCTACTATGATATCACCTATATCTTTTGAACTCTCTATGGCATTTTTTACGCCAATCATAATGATTTTGTTGTCATCAGTACGATTTTTAACAGCAGGAACGCTGTACGAAAGAGACTGCACCGCTTGAACAATCTGTCCCATAGATAAGTTGTAGCCTGAGAGTTTATGAAGATCTACTTCTATATTAAACTGAGTTTTATTTCCACCCTTTAGTTCTGTTACGGCAACATTTTTTAGACCGTTTATGTGGTGCTGTATGTTTTTAACTCTATCGTAAAGCTCAGTCTTGCTCATCTCTTTGTTGTTTGAATAAAATGCAACTGAGACAACAGGTATATCAACATCTATATCAAGAGGTTTGATGATGGGATTCATCGCCCCTTTTGGAAAAATATCTGAGTTTTGCATTATCTTGTCATAGATTTTTAGGTTTGAATCCTCTTTTGCCTCTCCTATAAAAAATGCAGCGTTTACCACACCAACATTGTCCATAGCAGTTCCCATGATATGCTCAACTCCCTTTACTTCTTTTAGCTTTCTCTCTAGTGGTTGAACTATGACTTTTTGAATCTCAGCGGCACTAGCTCCTGGAAGAGCTACTATAACTGTAGAGCCACTAACAACCATTTGAGGGTTCTCTTCTCGTGGCATTATCACAAGTGAGAGATAACCAATAGAGAGCAAAAAAACTCCAAGTACAATAGTTAGAGGATTTCTTAAAAATCCACGTGCAAGTTTTCCAGCCCAGTCACTAGGCTCATAAGGCTTTAAATTATTCATAATTGCACCTTAATCTATCTCTACTGTAGCATACATACCAGGATAAACTGACTTGCTGTTACTCTTAAATGAGACTTTAATCTTAAAAGTATGTGTCATTGGGTTTGAACTAGGGATGATGGCAGTCACTTGGCCGATGCTGTCGATACCAATAGATGGAATCTTAACGATGACTTTTTTGCCATGTTCAATGCGACTTAAATCTCCCTCGGCAATCTCAGCAGAGATTTTAAGACTACTCAAATCGGAGAGGATTATAGCTGGCATACCAGGCATTGCCATCTCTCCAACTTTGATGTTTTTAGCCACTACTACACCTGCATTTGGTGCTTTTACATTTAAGTATCTGTACTGGTTTTGTACCTCTTGAAGTCTTGCTTTTGCGATTGAGACCATATCCTGGAGGTTAAGTGCAGCTAGTTCTAGATTTTCAACCTCATACTTTGAGACCATATCTTGAGCTAAAAGTCTTTTATATCTGTCTAGGTTTAGTACAATATTTGAGTATTGATTTTGGTACATTTGAAGACTTAGTTCAGCTTGCCTCTTTGCAGAATCTATCTCTCTAGAGTCGATGGAATAGAGGATTTGATCTTTAATTACTCTCTCTCCTTCACTTACATTTACCTGAGTTACAAAGCCCATAAAACGGCTTGTAATCATCTTTTGGTTATCTGAAATAACGCTTCCTGAGAGTGTAAGTGTCTCAGCTATAAGTGATGCTGATATTGCCATTAGTATTAAAAGTTTTTTCATTATCTATTTTCTCCATTTGCTAGTTTTTCTAGTGCGAATATACGCTCATTTCTTTTATTTTTAGCCATTTGCAATTCTAAGATTTTTTGGATTTGCTCAGATTGCTTGATGATAACATCACTCATAGAAGTGAGTTTTTCTCTATATCTGCCTTCATAGTTTTTATATATCTCATTTGCAAGTAGTAGCTCTTTATTTAGTGAACTAATCTCTAGGTTATAAGTTTCTATCTCAGTTCTTATCTTGTCTATTTTTAAAGTGATGCCTTTTTTTGCTAACTCCACTTGAGTCTTAGTTTTGAGTTGGTCGATGCGGGATTTTTCTATCTTTGCGCCATCAATACCACCATTTAAAATGTTCCATGTAAGTCTTGCTCCAACTGTGTAAGAGTTATGATCAACTGCATCTCCTAGAAATGTATCATCAGAAGTTGATACCTCTGCAAAAGCCCCAATCATCGGATAATAAGAAGATTTTGATACATCTAGCATGCTTTTGTGAATTTCTAAACCTGTTGTTGCTCTTTTAATATCAAGGTTGTTGTTTAAAATATCGTTATCGTTTAACTCTGGCATAGCTACATCTGATACAGTTGTAGTTATATCATTTACTTTTTCATTTAATAAAAAACTTATGAAATGATAAAGTAGTTCTTGATTTGATTTCATTTGAAGCAAAAGTCTCTCTACGTTTCCTTTTTTAGCTTGGACTTCGAGCAAATCTACCTTTTTTGCATAACCTACAGCTATCATCTCCTCTGTCATGTTTTCTAGTGTCTCTATGTTTGAGAGAATTTTATTTAGGTTTTTAGATGAGCTTCTTAGTAGTGCCATGTCATAAAAACTCTTTCTAAGTTGATAAATCTGCTCATTTGTAACTTGCTCTTTTTCTAAGCCTTTCATCTTAGACATAGATTTCATTATCTCAACATAACTAGAAATCTGAAACCCTGTAAAGAGGGGCACTTCATACTTTAGTTTACTTTGAAAAAAGTTTCTTGAGTCTGGGTAGTTTAGTTTATCTGGTTGCGTAGCGAGAATTTTTTTTCCACCATCATAAGCTGGGCCAGGGCTAATAGTATTCATCTGGCTAATAAACTCATCAAATCCAAAATCTCCAAAAGTCGCTTCTCTTGAGGCGAGTTTAAACCCAAATACATTTCCAGCATCATTTGAATTTGCAAAGTCTTGTATAAAATCTAGCTTACCCCAGTGATTGCCACTTGCAGTTTGAATTTCAGTTTTTGCAGAGTCCACTTCTAGTGAGGCACTCTTTATCTCTAAGTTCTTTGATTTTAAAATCTCTATGGCTTCATCTAGTGTTAGAGCTTTAGAGATGCCAATATCAGAAGCATTTAAAGCTAGTGCTAAAATAAGCACACCAAGCGTTTTTTTCATTAGCATATTTCCTTCATTTGTTATTATAAATTGATTAAGTCTAGATTATAACATATATTCCTTTTTTGTATATGAGTTGCTTGTGTAGATTGACAATAATTGTATATATCTTGAGTATATGAAACGTTTATCAATAGTGATACTTCTTATCAGCTCAATAGAGATATAAGTTTTTTATGAATATTTGGCTAATATACTACTTAAAAAAAGGCTAATCATAGATATGCAAACCTTAGTTGATGCCCTAAGACTAAAGGGTA
>Ga0265293_10005922_pt1 | contig 20030 bp, 13 predicted proteins | sample Munlanlewell138R_FD_192505 | JGI IMG/M metagenome (GOLD analysis project Ga0265293, IMG submission 192505) | Leachate microbial communities from a municipal landfill in Southern Ontario, Canada - Leachate well 138R | ecosystem: Engineered > Solid waste > Landfill > Unclassified | place: Canada... | reverse complement strand
AGATGCTATACTAGATCGGATTGTTCATGACTCCTATCAAATACTAATAGATGGGGAGGTTTCCATGAGGGAAAGACATGGTATTAATAGTCAAAGGGTAAGGAAGCCTGATAGAATATAAATTGCTATGGCAGGCCACAATCTCAGGCCTGCCATAGTTTGGTCTAGTATCAGGCACTAGCTGGCCTAATACTAGGCACTAGTTGGTCTGAAAATAGGCACAGGTGGACTAATATGAAGGCAATACTCAAATTAGAACTTTGAAAATATCCACCAAGGGGGCACTATTTCCCTACGACATCTTTATTGACCTCTCAAGGCATGTGGAGTGCATAGCGTTGATACAAAGAGAAATTATGTAGAAATCCTGAGATTCAAGCTCTTTCACGACTATTTTGCTTTCGAGGAAGATGATCACAATTTTAAGAAAAAGGTACTGAAAAAACATTTCAATGTTTCAGTGGTAGTTGACCTAGTTAGTGGAGACACAAGGAAATAGATTATAAAAGATGAGAATCAGCAAGGATCAGAAAACTTGCTGATTCTTCCATATATGGATTCAGACTTGTCAAAAGGACAAGTCAAGAATGGTGATTTTGATAAGTCTAGAATGGCAAAAAAGATAAGTCTAGACTTATCAAAAAGACAATCTAACTATATAGAGATTAGTTAGATTGATAAGAGTTATATTGATATTAGGGCTGATACGGTGATTTGCAGTATTAGTATAGAAATCGTTTTTTGCTAAATCCTAAAAGATGTTAAAAATACAAGGAAATAGTAGATTAATAAAAATATTTTATTATAAGGTTTACACTTCGGCAGAGTTAAGGATATATATATATGGGCAATATTTTTTACAAACTTGTATTTGGAAAAATATCATTTAATAATATTTTAATAGGGGGAAGATAGGATGGCTAATTCAATTAACAAATCAGATTTTTATTATGGAGCATTTCTAGCTAAAGTTATTGACAATGGAAACAGACCAGCAATAGTTAGTAAGGATAATGGCAGGGGAATATATAAACTAAAGACTAATGGTGATAAGGAAGAATATATAGTATATATAAAATATGCAACTAATAGAAACAAAAATAGTAGGACATGGACTTTTCAATATACAGATAATAATATTGAAGAAATAAAAGGATACATAGACAAGGGTGACAATATAATTTTCGCCTATATATGTGCCTATAATGATTATAAAAATAGTGAAATAGCAATAGCAAAATTAGAAGAACTAAAGAAATGTATAAATCCAGAATGTGAAATTAATAAAAGTAATAGAGTCAGCATATACAAAGTACCAGGTAGTCCAGTATTAAGGATGTATGGAACAAAAAGAGCAGATATGATAAATAATGCAGATAATACAATACATTTAAAAAGAAGTAGAATAAATGAACTATAAATATACAGCATAAATAAATAATCTTGATCTAAAAGTTAAAAACTAAAATATTTCAAAGGTTACACTCTATAAAGCTACAGATATTAAAATATAAAATACAAAAAGCTAAGGAGCTGGTTTAATGAAAGATATTAAATTTAATAAAAAGACAGGTTATATTTTGCACAAAACAACAGATGATGATTTCCAATTATGTAAAATCTTAAAAGAATATGACAATATTGAAGATGCACAAAACGATCTGGTAAACTTGCTAACTAATAATACTACAGAAAAGAAATTGTTGAAGGAGAACTCTAAGATAAGGAAAATGCAATAAGGGGGAGGAAATGCAATGAAAAGCAGAAGAATAAAAAATGGAGTAGGAAGATTAACAGCTAAAGAGGTATTTGAATTCTATGCAGGAACAGATGAAAAAACATTTCTATCAAATTTCCACTATGATAACCCACCAGTAACAGATATTAGGGAAATGTGTAGAATTTATGCAATGGAAATACCAGGAAATGAGGATCTATTATTTTCATTTGAGGAACTGAAAAATATAGAAAGTATCTTATTAGGGCATTTAGAAAACTATATTGAAAGTAAAGGGGGACTGGATAAAGTTGATTTATATACAAGAGAAGAATTAGATAAGATAGATGAGGGAGATACCGAAGAAATGATGGATGCATTAGCAAATTACTATGGATTAAGTAGGGAAGAACTTAGTTTGGTTTTGAGAAAAGGGAGGTAAAGAAAATGAATACAAGTGGATTTATTAGGGGTTATATGGCAAAAAACATCAAATATCTATAAGCAAAGATCTTGCAGAGGAACTAAAAAGTCCTTATGGATTAGATAAATATATTCTAGATGAGTTTCAAAAACAAGGATTCGAGTTAGATAAAAATAGAAGTCAATATATAGAGTATTGTTATGGGAACTTTGCAAATGCTGAAGTTATTGATATAGAAGAATAGAAACAGTAGGGATATAATGTCTAAAATTAAACTTGCTGATTTTTGTATTTATACTTTCAGGCTTGTCAAAAGGAAAAGTCTAGACTTATCAAAATGACAACCTAACTATATAGAGATTAGTTAGATTGATATTAGGGTAGAATCTATGGTTTTATAATGAACTTTACACTTCTTAAAAGTCTTTTTTAAAGTAAATATATATGTTATCAACATAATTAATATGGTATAATAACATATACCTTAAGTATATGTTTAAGCATATGAATATTTCATAATAAAGAATAGAGGTGTTACAATGTCATGGTCATATAATAAACTATGGAAATTATTAATAGATAAAGATATGAATAAAGTTGCCCTTAGAGATGGGGCAGGATTTACCCCATCAACACTTTCCAAATTAAGTAATAACAAACCCGTAAGTATGAATATATTGGCTAAAATATGCGAGTTTTTAGAATGTAATATAGGGGATATTGTTGATTATATCCCTAATCAAAAAGAGAGCAAATAAAGCAATTAAAATAATGGGGGGGATAAAGTTGAAAACATTATATGAAGTTTGTAAACCAAGGGAAAGTGTATTTGATGAATCAAAGAGGGATGATACATTAGATCTTTCTAACCTATTAGACAATTCTATAGATGGTACAGAGTTTTTCAAAGAAACTTATATTACAGATGGAATGCAACTTCTATTTGACACAGCATTCAAGAGATTTGAAGGAAAAGCAGCTAGTGGAGTTGTTAAATTAACTCAGTCTATGGGTGGAGGTAAGACCCATAATATGTTGGCATTAGGTGTTTTAGCTAAGAATAAGGATATAAGGGCTTCTATTTTAAAAGGCAAGTATAAGAGTTTTACAGAAGAAATCAACCTTGTATCCTATACAGGAAGAGAATCAGATTTAAAATTTGGTATTTGGGGAGAGATAGCTGAACAACTAGGGAAAAAAGATTATTTTAAAGATTACTATTCACCACTAATGGCACCTGGACAAACAGCTTGGATAAATCTTTTAAAAAGCGACAAACCAACACTAATCTTAATTGATGAATTACCTCCATACTTGCAAAATGCTAGAGCAATACCAATAGGTACGGGAACTTTAGCTGATATAACTACCACAGCCTTAGCCAATTTATTTAATGCAGTAGGCAAGGCAGAACTATACAATGTATGCATAGTAGTATCTGACTTACAGGCTACATATGAAGAGGGGTCTCAATTGCTTCAAAGATCCTTTAAAGAATTGGAAAATGAAATAGGAAGGTCTGCTATTAATATAGAGCCAGTAGGTGCAAATACAGATGATCTATATAATATATTGAGAACTAGATTATTTGAAGAAATAGGAAATCAAGAAAATATAAATAAAATTATAGAGGGTTATAGAAAATCTATAAATGAAACTAGGCAGATGGGTTATACAAACTTTACGGCAGATGAAATAGCTAGAGGGATTCAGGCATCATATCCATTTCATCCATCTATTAGAGATCTTTTTGCACGCTTCAAGGAAAACCCAGGTTTCCAACAAACAAGGGGTTATATTAGACTTACTAGATTGATGGTAAAAGATTTATATACGGGGGAAATGAAGGCTAAGAATAGATACTTACTTAATGCTTACGATATAAACCTAAATGATGGACAAACTGTTATAGCTGTTAAGGGGATAAAAGAGAGCATATCTAATGCTATATCCCATGATATAGCTGATGGAGGAAATTCAGTAGCGGAAATTTTGGATGATAGCATAGGTAATACAGATTTACAGGATATTAGCAAACTAATCTTAGTATCCTCCCTAGGTAATGTTTCAAATGCCATATTAGGCTTATCAGTACCAGAAGTTATAGGTTATATGGCAGGACCAGGAAAAGATATTACAGGATTAAAACAAGGATTGGAGGAATTCTCCACAAAGGCCTGGTATCTATACAAGGATAAAGCCAATAGAGTATATTTTAAGGATGTAAAAAATGTTAATGCTGAGCTAATAGATTTAGTAAATGGCTATTCTTATGAATTTGGGAAACAAGCAATAAAGAACATATTAGAAGAAAAGTTTAAACCAGAACAAAAACATTGCTATCAAGAAGTTAAGGTATTCCCATCCATAGATGAAATAGATTTATCTAGGGATAAGATTACCCTTGTTCTAACTGAACCAAGTACAGATTCTTCCGGATTAAATAAGGATTTAAAAAGATTTTATGAAGATTCTACCTATAAAAATAGGGTAATGTTTTTAACTGGGCAAAGGAATTCTATGGATAATCTTGTAGCCAAGGGAAAAGAATATTCGGGAATAAATGCTATTTTAAATAAGATGAAAAATGAAGAAAAGTTACCAGAAACAGATCCTCAGTATCAACAGGCCCAAGATCTCTTTTCTAAGGTTAATTTAGAGCTTATAAGTGCCTTAAGGGAATCTTTTGTAACTCTTTATTATCCAAAAAGACCAGGGCTTGTAAGTGATGATATAACCATGAAGTTTGAGGAAAACAACTATGTATTAGAAGAACAAATTAAAAATTTGCTGATTAGTGAAAAGAAGTTTGATACTAATACTGAGGCCAGTGACTTTAGAGGGAAATTTGAGGATAGGATATTTACACAAAGACAAATGTCGTGGAATGCCATAAGAGAAAGAACAGCTAGTCTATCATCTTGGTCATGGCATCACCCAGATGCTTTAGAAGACTTAAAGACTAATATGCTTAGAAGGGGAGAATGGGTGGAGACAGGAGGCTATATAGACAAGGAGCCACCAGCACCAGAAACTTCTTTAACAGTAATACAAATTCATGAAGATGAAAATACAGGGGAGGTCACACTAAAGCTTGTACCTGAATATGGAGATAGTATATATTATGAAATAGGTCAAGTAGCTACAAAATCTTCCTTAAAAATAGAAGATATTGAAAACTTTAAAACTAAAGAATTAAAACTATCATTTTTGTGTGTAGATAGTAAGGGAAAACATGAAACAGGTGCCCCAGTAGAATGGACTAAAGATGTAAAGCTTAAGTACAAGCCCTATGATAAAGATGGAAATCAATATATGGAATTAAAAGCAACTGCAGACAATGTAAAAATATTATATAGTACAGATGGATCTAACCCAAGAGAAAGTGGAGGGGTTTTTGAAGGTGATTTTATAGTACCTGAGGGTGCTAAATTTATACAGGCCGTAGCCGTAAACGAAGCACTAGGCATATTTTCAGAACCTATACAAATAGAAGTTAAGGAACAAAAGTTTGAAATAGATAGAAAGAAACAATTAAAAATAATTGATACAACAATATTTAATAATGCAAAGGATGCTTTTAAAGGTCTAGAGCTACTAGAAGAATTTAACGCATCCCTATCTAGGTTAACCTTGGTTATATCAGATGATTCACTTCATGGGAAAGGATATATACAATTTATGGTAGGTGGGGAATTTACTGTAGATAGTCCTAAAAAAATTCTTGATGAATTAAATCATATTATTAAAAATTTATTTAAAGACAAAGAATATAAGGTAAATTTGACTATCAATGAAATAATATTTGAAACCGGAGAAGATTTTGAGAGGTGGGTTTCAAGTAAAAAAGAGAAGATTGAAGACTATAAAGGAAGAATTAGGCAGTAGGGAGGTTTTAATGTGTCAACTATTCAAGGGTTTGGATTTGGATATATCCCAGAGGAGACTATACACCATTATTTAGTAAGAATATCTAGAAGTAAAAATGATAAGGTTTTGGTCTATGAAAGATTTCACTGGGATGAAGGGGAAGTCCAAGAATCAGAAATAAATTATGATAATACTAAAGTTATACTAGATAGACATAAATGGGATTTAGTCAAAGATACTATCCAAACTGAATTAAATAAATCCTTAAAAAACAATAAAATAAAGGTAGGGAGATTTAAAATTGGTGACAACCCCATAGATAGGCTTCTTGGCAAAGAGATGATACTTCTCTTATGGGCAATAGAAGACTCTGATCCTAGCCTGATACCAACAGCCGTAAGAAACTGGCTAGGTTTTTCTAGAGAAGAAAGATGGTGGCTATTTACTATGACAAATGCTACCACAGGTCATGCAGATGATAAAAGGGGTTGGAGAAAAGCAATTAGGTATGCTATTACAGAAAATCCTATAGATGATAAAAATAAAAGTCAATTAAAATTATTTGACTTATAGAGGTGGGTGAAGTCTTGTTAGATTATAATAAATCTTTTATAGAAGTACAATTTCCAGTATCGAAAGTATCAAAAGAAAGTTATAAGGAAAGAATGGCAAATTTAGGACAAACCTTAACAGGATTGGGCAAATGGTGGGGAAGAAAGCCCTTGGTTTTAGTAAGGGCAACTATACTAGGAGTTCTTTTGCCTGTATCTGATGATTTAGATAAGGACAGAGAAATATTTTTAAAATTAATGACTATGGATGATGATGGGTTATTTGCTAGAAAGTTTAAAAACTTGACCCAAAAAGAGCTTTATGAAGTATCAGATGAAAAATTTATTGATAAATATATGGAGATAAATAAAAAGGGATCTCCTACATATAAACGGGGACTTTCCAACGATGATAAGGACAGAATACAAAGGCACGCCTTTAATCAAATGTCCTATGATGATAGGCTTAAGTATTGCTCTAGACCAGAACATATAGAGAATCTATCTTTAGATAAATGGAAGGAGATAAATGAACATCTGGAAACTAATGCAGATTCCTTTCAATCTTTAATAGAAGAATTAGGCATAAAAAGATTTGGACATAGACCTAAAATAGGGGATGTATTTTCAGGTGGTGGGTCTATCCCTTTTGAAGCAGGGAGATTAGGAGCAGATGTTTATGCCTCAGATTTAAATCCAGTAGCATCCCTTTTAACCTGGGCATCACTTAACATTGCTGGTGCAAGTAATGAAGAGGTAGAAAAGTTAAGAATCTTCCAAGAAAAGGTATATGATCAAGTGGACAAGCAGATTACAGAATGGGGAATAGAACATAATGAAGAAGGACACAGGGCAGATTCATACCTCTACTGTATGGAGACCAAGTGTCCAGAATGCGGATACAGGGTTCCTTTAGCACCTTCCTGGGTAATAGGGAGGGGAACAAAAACTGTAGTCTTACTTAAGGATAATGGCAAAGATGGGTTTGATATAGAGTTAGTACAGGATGCCAGTAAGGATGATTTTAAAGAAGCTGATAGAAAGATTACAGTAAAAAGAAACAATATGTACTGCCCGCACTGTGAATTAGAGACTCCCATAACTGCCCTTAGGGGTGATAGAAGAACAGATGGACAAACTATATATGGGCTTAGACTTTGGGAGAAAAATGAATTTATTCCAAGAGAGGATGATGTATTTCAAGAAAGGCTTTATTGCATAAGATATGTCTCCAATGAAGGAAGGTATTATGCAGCACCAAGAGAAGAGGATTTAAAAAGAGAAGAGAGAGTAATAGATATCTTAAGTGAAAGATTCATCGATTGGCAGGAGCAAGGTTATATTCCATCAGATATTATTGAAGATGGTGCCGAAACAACCAGATTGAAAAGAGAAAGAGGTTGGCAATATTGGCATCAATTGTTTAATCCTAGACAACTTTTGGTAAATGGACTGTTTGCTAAGCTAAGTCAGGAGAAGGCTAGTGGGCAGGTGGAAAAGGTAATGGGCTTGTTGGGGGTTAATAAAATAATAACACATAACTCTAAATTAAGCATGTGGCATGCTGGAAGTGGAAATGAAAAAGTGGAATCAGTATTTACTAATCAAGCTCTAAACACAATGTATGATTATGCTTCTAGAACATATAAATCACTTACTACTAATTGGTTTTATAGCATAAATAATTTTATAATAGATAGTGAATCTAATATAAAAACTAAGGACGCAAGAGATGTATCTGACACATGTGATATATGGATTACAGACCCACCCTATGCAGATGCTGTAAACTATCATGAGCTAACAGAGTTTTTCTTAGCTTGGGATAGGGTTTTATTAAAGAAAGCTTTTCCAGAATGGTATACGGATTCAAAAAGGGTCTTAGCTGTTAAGGGGACTGGAGAAAGTTTTAATAATTCTATGATAGAAATTTATAGGAATTTAAATGACCATATGCCAGATAATGGTGTTCAAGTTGTCATGTTTACCCATCAAGATGTAAAAGTATGGGCAGAGCTTGCCATGATACTTTGGTCTGCAGGCCTTAGGGTTGTATCAGCTTGGACTATATCCACAGAAACGGCTAGCGGAGGCTTAAAATCTGGTAACTATGTTTCTGGTACTGTTATACTAACACTTAAAAAACAAACAGAAACTGAAAAGATTTATCAGGATGAACTATATGATGAAATAAAATATGAGGTTGAAAGAACTATAGATTCTATGAAGGACATAAATCACAAGGATGATCCTGACTTCAATGATGCTGACTTTATATTGGCTTCCTATGCATCTACATTAAAGGCAATAACATCCTATAGAGAAATTGCTGGTATAGATATACCTTATTGGCTAGAAAAAGGCAGAGATAGCACAGAAACCAACCCTATAGAGGAACTTATATCTAAGGCACAGGATATTGCTTACAACTATTTAATACCTGAGGGTTTTGATAGCTTTTCCTGGAGAGAACTATCTAAGGAAGAAAGATTTTTTATAAGAGGTCTTGAGCTAGAGATGAATAATATCTATCAAATAGGTGATTACCAGGAGTTAGCAAGAGGATTTGGAGTTGCAGATTATACAGATATGTTCCAATCAACATCTGCAAACAAGGCTAGGTTTAAGACGGCAAATGAATTTAAGAGAAGGCAAATAGGTGGAGATGGATTTGGCTCTAGTTTGACAAGACATCTTTTAGTAGCCTTAAATGACTCTATAGCGGAGGATAAGGCTTCAGCAGGTATAACTTATTTAAGAACCTTCTACCAAGAGGACAATGAATATTGGAAAAAGAAAAACCTAATGATGGAAATATTAAATTTCCTATCAAGAGTTGAAAATATAGATCATATGAACCATTGGAATTCAACAGGATACTATGCAAAGGTCTTAAGAGAAGCCCTTAGAAATGATGGAGTCTAGGAGTGTGATTTTATGATTAATAGATATTCATCTAGAAGAGAGTCTTTATCTGACTCTCTTCTTAATAAAAAGCTTAAAGATGCTAAGTCCTATGATAGGATTGCCGGATATTTTTCTTCTTCTATATTAGAAGTAGCAGGAGAAAATATTGAAAGTATGGAAGGGAAAACTAGGATTATATGTAATTCAGACTTGTCCAAGGAAGATGTATTAACAGCAAATTTAGCAAAAGGAGCCTTAAGGAAGGAATGGTGCGATTCTAAACCAGAGGAATTAAAAAACTCACATTCTAGGTTTAGAAAACTTCATGAACTTTTATCTTCAGGCAAGCTAGAAGTTCGTGTCCTTCCCAATGAAAGATTTGGTCTAGTTCATGGTAAGGCTGGTGTTATAACTTTAGCAAATGGTGAAAAAACTTCTTTTTTAGGCTCAGCCAATGAGTCCTACTCTGGTTGGAAATTGAATTATGAATTGATTTGGGAAGATGATTCTAAAGAGGCAGTAGATTGGGTTCAGGAAGAATTTGACTCCTTATGGAATGATAAATCAGCTATTCCTTTAACAGACTTTATTATAGAAGACATAAAAAGAATTTCTCAAAGAGAGATCCTTGATAGGGTAGAAGATTGGAAAGATGAGGATCCAGACCCCTCATCAGTTGCAGTAGAATCACCAGTATATAGAGAACAATTAGGCTTGTGGGAACATCAAAAATACTTTGTAGAAAAGGTCTTTGCAGATCATAAGAAGCCCTATGGGGCTAGATATATCTTGGCTGACCAAGTAGGACTTGGGAAAACCATACAACTTGCCATGGCAGCCCAGCTTATGGCTTTATATGGGGATAAACCTATACTTATTATAGTACCTAAAACTTTAACTTGGCAGTGGCAGGATGAAATGAATAACCTCTTAGATATGCCTTCAGCTGTATGGGAAGGTAGATTTTGGGTTGATGAAAATGGTATGGAATATAGAGGGGTATCCATGACCAAATGTCCAAGAAAGGTTGGAATAATATCCCAAGGATTAATAGTTGCTAAATCAGAACACATAGGCAGAATTTTAGAAAAAGAATATGAATGTATAATAGTAGATGAGTGCCATAGAGCAAGAAGAACTAATTTAGGTGAAGGAAAAGAGCACCATAGCCCTAGTCCAAATAACCTATACAAATTTCTCTTAAGTGCCTCATTAAAAACAAGATCAATGCTACTGGCTACAGCCACTCCCATACAAATGTATCCTGTAGAACTGTGGGATTTAATGAATATTCTTTCACAAAGAAATGATAGTGTATTAGGAAGCCCTGCTTCCAATTGGAGGAAGAAAAGTCTTATTTCAAAAGGACTTAATTTGGTTATGGGTAAGGATACAATTGATATCCTGCCTGAAAACTGGGATTGGATTAGGAATCCTTTGCCCCCTAGAAATGAAGGACCATTTTTTGATACCCTAAGAATGGCTGGGAATATGAAGGACGAAGACTTTGTATTCAAGAAAACAATTCATGAACTGGATGATGCTGAGCACCAAACAATTGGTAACATACTATCCCATGGTTTTTACGGTCATCATAATCCATACATAAGACATGTAATCAGAAGAGAAAGAGAATATTTGGAGGAAAAAATTAATCCAGACACAGGACAAGCATATTTAGAAAAGATAAATGTAAAACTCTTGGGAGAAGAAGATCATGATGCCCTTATTCTAAGCACTTATTTAAAAGAGGCATATGAATATGCAGAAGAATTTTGTAAGATTTTAGGAAAAAGAAACAAGGGGGCAGGCTTTTTAAAGACTCTACTTTTAAAGAGAATAGGGAGCTCCATAGAAGCAGGAAAAAGTACTGGAAACAAGATGCTAAACGAATGGAATACCTATATGGAGAATAGTTTTGAAGATCAAGAAGAAGAGTACAAGGACGAGAAAGATATTAAGAAACCAACTGATATTAAAAACTTAACAGAAGAGGAAACAATTTTACTTAGAAAATTTGTAAGAGCATTGGAAACAACAGAGGCTATAGATCCAAAATATGAAAAGACCCTTGACTTATTAAAAAATGAAAAGTGGATGGAAAGGGGAACTATTATATTTTCCCAATACCTAGTTACAGCAAGGTGGATTGCAGATAAATTGTCTAAGGAATTTCCTGAAAAGATCATAGGCTTGTATGCTGGGGGTTCGGCTTCTGGAATATATGAAGATGGAAAGTTCAAGGTAAAGGATAAGGAAGTTATAAAGGAAATGGTAAGAACTAGAGAAGTAAGGATACTAGTTGGAACAGATGCAGCAAGTGAAGGATTGAACTTACAAACTTTAGGCTCATTGATAAATATTGACTTACCTTGGAACCCAACAAAATTAGAGCAAAGAAAGGGTAGGATTCAAAGAATAGGGCAACAATATGACACAATTTATATTTACAATATGAGGTATAAGGATTCTATAGAGGATAAGGTTCATAAAAAATTATCTGAAAGATTAAAGAATATTACCAATGTATTTGGACAACTTCCAGATGTTCTAGAAGATGTTTGGATTAATATTGCCTTAGGTGAAGAAGAAAAAGCATTACAAATAATAGATGAAGTTCCTAAGAAGCATCCTTTTGAATCTAGATACAATGATGATGTGAGACATATAAATTGGGAATCCTGCACTAGAGTTTTAGATAATAGGGAAAAGAGAAGAGTGCTAGAGAAGGGCTGGTAAGTATAAAAGAATATAAATCAACTTCAATAATTAGAGTAGATGGAGTGATTATGTATGTTGAAAATAAAAAAGACCGACTTGGAAATAAATAGAATAGAAAAAGAATTTAGAGAAAATGCATATATAGATCCCGGATATCATTCGGATCCTTTATATAAATATCAATCATTTTATATAAAGAAGGGAGAGGAATTGGAGCGATGTGGTATTACCAAACTTTCGATAGGTCCTGCAATGATGGGTAAATTTGAAAGAAATCATGAAAAAATAGACTTAAGATGTTATTCAAAACAATCTGGATTTTTTGAGCTATCTGAAATTTCAACGGATGTTTTGATTTACTATAAAGGGGAAGATGAAGATAATTATTCAATCTTAAGATATGGATATATTTATGAGGAAGCTGACATTCAAAATACTATGATTATTTGTAGTGAGTTATCAAAGCCAAAGGTTGATTCTAATTCCTACAATCTGAAAATTATTATAAATGGAGAAGCTAGATATGTTATTGAAAATATTCATAGATATAATTATATTTCTAATATAGATAATGAAATAATCTATATTAGAGAGGCCAATAGAAAAAGGCTTCCCTATGAATTTTATTCTTTTAATTATAAGACTGGAGAAACAATATTTCTAGGCAAGTATCCAACCTTTAATTTAAATGCTCGTCAATGGACAAATTCGCGTGGACAGGCTAAAGGGGGAATAGTAAATAAAATAACAAAAAACTTAAATTCTGAAAAAAGAAAGATCTTAGATGAAGATAATATATATTTTTACTTTTCTATTGACGGAACTGCAGGAAGTCATGTTTTAATGGAGTTTTTTAAGACCGCAGATTTATTGGAGAGAATAGATAATATATCACAATTGGATGTTACAGAAAATTATGTGGCAGGTTTTAATAAACAAAGATTAGAGGATATCCAATTTACTTGTTATATGATAGAAAAGTACAATATACCAGGATTAAAGATATTTGGTTATAGCATTAGTGATATAATAGATGTGATAGATTTTGGTTTGGAGCCGTATAAATATTATTCACGTAATAAACTTGGAGAACATTATTATAATTTAAGAAGAATATATGATTATTTAAAGGATAAATACACTATGGATGATGAGGATATGGTTGAACATATGGCTTATGAATATGGAATATTTTCAGTAGATTCATTAATCTCCAGAATGGGTCCATACATAAAGATGAACCCTAATAATTCGAAGATGGATTGGTCTGCTTATGGCTATAAAAATCTAATAAAACATCCAAAAGGTTTGACTAAGAATGAAGTGGAAACATATAATTTTAAGATACAAAAACTATATCAGGATTCGTTACTGAATGATGAAAGTAAAGTTAGATGGAAAAGTGAATTCTCTTTATTTAAACTTGTACAATCACACTTTACAGACGCTATTTATCAATATCGTGCCCCCTGGCTTAGTTTACAAAGTTTAGATATATTTATCCCAAGTATAGATATTGCTATTGAGTATCAAGGAGAACAACATTATAAGGCAATAGATGTATTCGGTGGTAAGGAAGCTTTAAAAGAAACAAAAAGTCGGGATAAAAGAAAAAGAAAGTTATGTAAAGAAAATAATATTAAACTTATAGAATGGAAATACGATTTACCTATAAATATTATTAATTTATCAGAATTATTTAAGGCGTATAATGTGGAAGTGTTTTTTGAAGAAAACATTTTGGTATAGTAACGATGATATATCTTGTAGCTATATTGAAGATTAGATTAACAAAAACATCATCTTAGAGATGGGTGGTATTATGGGAAATATATTAAATTGTATGAAAGAAAATGGTCATAATGTTTATATAAAATATTATGGGAGCAATGACTTAGGAACAGAGCATGATCTTAAACACATTATTGAAGGAAAAGATGTGCTAAAGGATTACTATAAAAAGAAAAAATATGAGGATGAATTTGACTTTAATGACTATGTTGATTATCTTATCATGGAAAAGATAATCAATATGGAGGAAATGATACCTTTGATTATGGGTTCAAAAAATCAAGAAATAATGAGAGGCATAATTGATGGATTAGAAGGAATCTATAATAAAATTGATTTTGGAAAGCAAATAAAATTTATTAACACCAATATAGAGGAAATTTTTTCGAATATAGAAGATTATTATGACATAGGAAAAGTTACTCTTGAAAAAATTATTAGCTTTCAAAGTGGGATTGATGAAGAGGTTTTTATTTATTTAATAAGGAACCATTTTTTCATAGTGATAGACAACTATGAAAATCTTCAGAAAATAATAGAAAAAAACGAGAAAATTGCTAGAGTATTTTTTGATGAAAATATTTTAAGGAAAAATATTATTTATAGACTAGAAGTTATATGTGAGATAGTAATATCAGTTTCCAGAAGAAAAGGGAAGGGCTTTCAAAACCTTCTACAAAATGCGGTTAAGATTATTCTGGACTATGGAGAAGAGGTAATAGATAAGCTTAATGAAAACAATATAATGAGGCACCATAATATTGTAAAATGTATATATAGATTCACTCAGGAACTAAAGCTGTTAGAAGCCAATAAATTTGAGAAGTATATGGAAGAGGCAGATAAGTTACTTGGAGACCATCTTAATGAAAATGGCTTAACGATTGAACTAGATTCTAAACTTCAGGATAGTATAAAAGAACTTATAGATGAGAGGATAAAAGATTTAAAGTCGGATATTTCTTGGCAACTTAAATTACTGATACTGACCCATGAAAAAAGCATAGGAAATATGGATAGTATATTAAATCAACCACCAAAACGAGAAGAAGCTTCAATCCTTGATTATGTTTCTACGAATATAGATACTGATGAATATTTTACTTTCTCCCATAGGGATAGATTAGAAATATCAATGAGACTAGGATCTACAATTCTTTATAAGGCCTTAAGAGATAAAAAAGCATTTGATGAGTTACATTCATCATTTTATATGGCTTTTAACTATATTACAGATGAATTATCTTATGATAGAGAAGATATTTTAGATGATCTGGGTCTATTGTTTGTTATGTTAGAAAAATTATTTATTGAATCTGAGAATGTAGATAAATACGATAGACAATCCCAGAGCTATGGTTTATCAATGTTTATTTGTGCTTTGACTGAGAAAATTTTGAGAATAACATATAAATATATTCAACAAGATGAAGAGTATGTCTCTAGTCAAAGAGGGACAATGGGTAGTTATATTAATCCAAATAATAAAGTAATGAGCAGGGTTCTAGGGGATTATCAAATTAAACATTTGCAGTTTTACTTTTTACAAACGGATGATTCAAAGATTGGTTTTAATTATAGAAATAAGCTGGCCCATTGGAATGGGATATTCAATAATGAATGTAATGAGATTTTAGTATGTAGATTATTTTTTTTATTTCTTAATGTATTCAATTCTATATTATGTTATCTATTTAAAGAATCGGAGGAGTAAATACTTGGGAGGAAAAAATATACAATTTTTTAATATGAAAAATTATATACAGGTTTTCTCCTGCTAATATAGGTCTCTAGGATAGATTAAAAAATCAACTGGAGGCTTTTTCTTTATTTTAAACAGGGTATTAGGGGTGTCCCCTAAATCATTCCGATAGGAACAAGTAGAAAATTGGATAAAAATAAACGAGCCTAAAAAGGTTCGCTTCATCAATTTTCTCGTAAGTGTCCGTACACTTACTGTGCTTGCTCATATACTAATAGTATAGGAACAGCTTTAAGCATGTTTCTAAAAATGAACCTAATCATCGATGGTATAATGAAAGTACTAGGGATGTAATGGGATTGTTTTATGTGCTTGCTGGGTTCCTATAAGGATAACTCTTTTAGTAGACTCCACCCTCATTCTATCACCTATCATCTTTTCGGTTGGTTAGGTTCATTTACTGATTACCTGGATAAATCGTGAGCCTGGTGTGGTTTTAGAATAATAGGGCATCCCAAATAGAAGGAGGTAATAACTATGCCAAACAAATTAGTTGCTGGAATTGATATCAGCAAAGCTTTTAGTGATATATGTATTTTATCACCAGAAAATGAAATTATTGTCCATACTAAAATCAATAATGATTATGAGGGTATGAAATCTATTGATTTAACTTTTAAAAAGTTAGAAACAGATTATAATACTCAGCTAGTAGTTATTATGGAGGCTACAGCTCATTATCATCAATTATTGGCTAATTTTTTTCGCAAGCTTGATTATGAAATTATTGTTATTAATCCAATCCAAAGTAATGCTATAAAAAATATTAACATCAGAAAAGTAAAGTCGGATAAAACCGATGCATATAATATTGCACTACTCTATAGGCTTAAAAATTATAGTGAAACCGAGACCCATGCAGATATAATTATTAGTATCAAAAAACTTTGTCGCCAACATAAAGAATTGACTGATGAAATAGTTGAGCATATCAACCGTTTAACAGGTTTTCTAGATACATCCTTCCCTGATTTCAGAAAGGTTTTCACTGATTTACAAGGAAAGACAGCCTTAACTATCCTTGCAGAATATCCAACAGTAACAGCTATTTTAGATCCTGAGTTAGATAAGGCAAAGATAATCAATCAAATCAAAACTATCTCCCATAAAAGCGAATCTTATGCTATTAAGAAATATGACAAGCTTTATCAAGCTGCTAGAAACTCAAGTGAAATTTGCATTTCTAACCTTAGTACATCTATTCTTATACAAACTACAATAGCTGTTATTTTTAGCTTACAAGAAGCTTTAAGGGCTATTGATGATGAAATAACCAGACTATCAATTGTAGACGAGCAATTCCAAATCAATGTAAAGCTCCTGCAAACAATTCCTGGCATAGGAGAATATACAGCCTGTGTTTTATTATCAGAAATAGGGAACATTGAAAACTTCTCTAAACCTAAACAGCTGGTAGCTTTTTTCGGATTGGATCCAGGTGTATCGCAAAGTGGAAGCTATAACAGAAAAAACAATAAGATCTCAAAAAGAGGCTCCCCTTATGTTCGTACAATTCTTCATATGTTAGCTAAGGCCAATGTATATTCAAATCGTAACAGAGAATATCCAAACCCTGTTATGCGAGATTATTTTGAAAAGAAAATTGTAGATAAACCCTATAAAGTTGTTATGTGTGCTGTAATGAGAAAGATGGTACAAATTATTTTTGCAGTTCTTAGAGATCAAAAACCATTCGAATTAAGAACACCAGATGACCATCAAAAGATGATTCGTCTAAATAACAAACAAGCAGCTTAGTTTTCAAAATTACACATATATTCAGTGGATCTTTTTGTTGTGCCTATTTTTAAAATAACATTTGTTTTTAAAAAAATGGAATTGTTTTTTAAAATTCTCTTGACTTTCTTAGTTGGTCTATTAAAGTTATTTTAAAAGCAAGCATTAAGCTAAGTATTTGATTTATATATTTATATTACCGCACTATGGAGAAAATATCAGCGTAGATTAGCCGCTTTCTCTGTGTCCATTTTTCATTTAATCTTTCCCAACTTTTTAAAATAGCGAATCAAGCGGGTCATATTTTCACTGTTATATATAGGGGACTTAAGTAAACCTATGTAAACAAAGAAAGTCTTGGTGGGAATTTTAAAGGAGGAAGAATAGATGGAGGACATATTAGAATATAGCATTCAGCTTGCCATGCTCAGGCAATTATTAGGTGAAAAGCTAATAAACAAGCAAGAATATTTTAAGATTAAAAAGCTTCTTATGGAAAAATATAATATTTATTCAGATTTGACCTGCAAAATGTAACTAGTCGCGGTAAAATAAAACTGTATAGAGAAATACAAAAGTGAGGTGAGATTATGAAGAAGGTTGAAGTCATAAAAGGTGAAGGTCTTTTAAATGGTAGAAGAAATGGTGCAGAGATAAATTTAAAAAGAGTAGCAGCCTATTGTAGGGTTAGTACTGATAGTGAGGATCAGCTTCAAAGTTATCATTCCCAGGTCAAATACTATACAGATTTAATAAATGAAAATTCTGATTGGACTATGGCAGGAATCTATGCAGATGAAGCTATCACAGGGACCCAGGTAGATAAAAGACTAGATTTTCAAAGGCTGATAAATGATTGTATGAATGGAGATATAGACATGATTATCACCAAGTCTATATCCAGATTCGCTAGGAATACTTTAGATACCCTCAAATATGTAAGGCATTTAAAAGAAATGAATATAGCAGTATTTTTTGAAGAAGAAAACATCAATACCTTAACCATGGATGGAGAATTACTCCTAGTTATTCTTAGCTCTGTAGCCCAGCAAGAGGTAGAAAATATCTCAGCCAATGTTAAAAAGGGATTAAAGATGAAAATGCAAAGAGGGGAATTAGTTGGATTTCATGGGTGTCTAGGTTATGATTATGATAGGGATAGTAAAACCATATCTGTAAATGAAGATGAGGCTGAAATAGTAAAATATATCTTCAGGAGATACTTAGAGGGGGCAGGTGGTAGTGTAATAGGTAGGGAGCTAGAAAACCTTGGATATAAATCACCAAGAGGGTCTAGCAAATGGTCAGCAACCACTGTCTTAGGAATTATAAAGAATGAAAAATATAAAGGGGATCTTCTAATGGGAAAAACTTTTACAGTAGACCCTATTACTAAAAGAAGACTAGATAATTTTGGTGAAGAAGATAAATTTTATATAAAAGAACATCATGAGCCAATTATAAGTGAAGATGATTTTGATAAAGCCCAGGAAATCAGACTTAGGAGAGCTAAGAATAGAAATACTATCCAATCAAAAGATGGAAAAAGGGAAAAGTTTAGTAGGAAATATGCTTTTTCTTGCCTACTGGAATGTGGATTCTGCGGTTCAAATTTGTCCAGAAGAACATGGCACAGTAACTCCCAATATAATAAGGTTATCTGGCAGTGTGTAACAGGAACTAAGAAAGGTAAGAAATATTGTCCCAATAGCAAGGGGATAGAGGAAATTGCTATAGAGAAGGCCTTTCTAGAGAGCTATAGACAGCTTACTTCAAACAATAAAGATATTGTAAATAAGTTTTTAGAATTAATAGAATCAACTTTAAATGATAATACACTAGAGAAAAATATCAAGAAACTAGAAAGAGAAATATCTAAGATTTCAAACAAGCAAAATTCCTTAGTTGACTTAAGATTAGAAGAAAAAATAGATAGTGAACTATATGAAGAGAAATATATATCTCTACAGAAGCAATATTCAGAGAAAAGCAAAGAAAAAGAAGCTCTGGAATATAACTTGAAAAATAACAATGAAATAAAAAACAGGATGAAGACTTTTAAAACCATGCTTGAAAGAAAGGAAGTCTTAAAAGAATTTGATAGGTATGTATTTGAAAGTATTGTAGACAAGGTAATTGTTGGAGAAGTTGATGAAAATGGCAAGGTGGATCCATATAAGCTTACCTTTGTATATAAGACTGGCTTTAAGGATGATTTAGATGGAGGGAAATTTAAGACACCAAGGAAAAATGCTAGTTCAAAAAATAAAAGAATAGGGAAAGACTATGCTGAATTGTCTTCCTATACTAGTAACCATGTAAACAAATCATATTCCCATAGTAGTGACACCGCACGTTGAGGCAGCAATTCTGATGACGTATTGTGGTTCTGACAAGGAATAATAGACTTTGACCACAACATATAGTGGTTTAGGGATGAAAAAAGTGTCAAAAATCGGTGAAAAAACACCCTTTTTTGACCCTTTAAAATAGGGCATTTGACAGATGACATTGGATAGTTGGAGATATATATGAAGAGTAAATGGTTAA
>Ga0265293_10005921_pt1 | contig 20032 bp, 5 predicted proteins | sample Munlanlewell138R_FD_192505 | JGI IMG/M metagenome (GOLD analysis project Ga0265293, IMG submission 192505) | Leachate microbial communities from a municipal landfill in Southern Ontario, Canada - Leachate well 138R | ecosystem: Engineered > Solid waste > Landfill > Unclassified | place: Canada... | reverse complement strand
TCATCACATGACCGTGGGCCGGCGCGATGGCGTCTATGCTGTAACCCTTGAGTTTTTCCAGAGAGTCCATGAAATCCTTGAGATCTCCCGAGGGCGGCAGGATCACCACGCTGATCCCCTCCATGAGGTGATCGCCGGCGAACAGCAGATTTTCCTCGCGCAGCAGGAAGCAAAAGTGATTGCCCACATGCCCAGGGGTGAAAACCGCTTCCAGCGTAAAGTCCTTGCCCCGGATCAGGTCGCCTTCTCTGACGTTTTGGTCCACCTGAAAACTGGTGTCCTGGTGACCGTCGCTGGGCTTCAGCACGCAACCGACGGCCTGCGCGCCGGTTGCCTCAATCAGCGGTTTCGCGGCGGGCGAGTGATCGGGATGGGTATGGGTGGCCACCACCCACTTGATGGCGCCACCCGTCGCGGCGAGGATCGCCTCCACATGGCTGTCGATCAGCGGTCCCGGATCGACCACCGCAATTTCGTCGCGCCCCACCAGATAGGTGTTGGTGCCTGGCCCGGTCATCATGCCGCCGTTGGGCGCGGTGATGCGCCGCACCAGCGGCGAGAGCTGATACACCTTGCCGGGTTCGATAGCGTCCGCTTCAGCCATGGCGAAATCCTCGTTCATCCCAACCGGGCGATGGGCACCACGGGATCCACATCCGCCTCGTAGTCCACATTGTCGAATGCAAAGCCGAACAGATGGAGAAACTCCTCCTTGTAGGCGGCAAAGTCAGTCATTTCGGCAATGTTGTCATTGGTCACCTTCGCCCAGGCGTCGGCAACGGCGTTCTGGATCTCGGGGCGCAGTTCCAGTTCATCCACCCGCAGGCGGCCCTCATCGTCGAGGCGGGGGCTGTCGCTGTACAGGCACTCGCTGAACAAGCGATGCAACTGCTCGATACAACCCTCATGAGAACCATCGGCTTTCATTGCCCGGAACAGCAGTGACAGGTAGAGCGGCATGATGGGAATCGCCGAGCTCGCCTGGGTCACCACAGCCTTGAGTACGGAAACCCGGGCGTCGCCCTGGCGCGCCGCCAGTTTGGCGCGAATGTCCAGCACGCGGCGGTCGAGGTCTCTCTTGGCCTGGCCGATGGTGCCGTCCCAGTAGATATCCCAGGTGATCTTTTCGCCGATGTAGGTAAACGCCGTGGTTTTTGCACCTTCAGCCAATACACCGGCTTCGTCGAGGGCATCGATCCACATCTGCCAGTCCTCGCCGCCCATCACCGCCACGGTGTTGGCGATCTCTTCTTCGCTGGCGGGCTCCAGGCTGATTTCCTGGATCGTTTCCTTGTCGGTGTTGATGCCGCGCTGGGTCACGGCCTTGCCGATGGGCTTGAGGGTGGAGTTAAAAACCTCACCGCTCTTGGGGTGCTGGCGGCGCGGTGCGGCGAGACTGTAGATCACCAGATCGACCTGGCCGAGATCTTCCTTGATGGCGGCGATGGTCTGCGCCTTGATTTCGTCGGAAAAGGCGTCGCCATTGATGCTTCTGGCGTAAAGGCCATCCTGTTCGGCAAAGCGGTGAAAAGCCGCGCTGTTGTACCAGCCAGCAGTGCCTGGCTTGCCTTCCGCGCCCTCCCTCTCGAAAAAGATGCCCAGCGTGGATGCGCCATAGCCGAAAGCCGCGGTGATGCGCGCCGCGAGGCCGTAACCAGTGGAGGCGCCGATTACCAGTACTTTCTTTGGACCGGCGCCGGACAGGTTCTTGCCTTTGATGTAGCCGATCTGACGGCGGACACTCTCTTCGCAGCCCTTGGGATGGGCCGTAACACACATGAAACCGCGAACTCTGGGCTTGATGATCATGAACTCTCCCTCGACGAAAAACCCCGGCACCGACAAACCTGTGAACCGCTGCCGGGTCGCTCTAGTAGCTGGTCATGATAACCCGAAGAGCGCTTCGACTTCACGCCGTTCGCGATATCGTAACCAGGCTCTCAGAGCTGCCACTACGGATCAGGTCGCGCCATGCCGTGTGGCGTTTCCAGCTTCATGCGCCAGGGCTTGGGCCCTGTGGCCCCGTACACCCAGCCCTGCACCTCGATGCGATCACCCTGCAGGCGCGCCACCTCGGATTTCTTGAAACGATGCTGGTGCTCTGGGTAGATCACCGCCGCAAGGCCGCCTTCGAAGTTGATCCACCAGGCTTTCGAGAAGGTTATTTTTTCCACGCGGCCCTGCACGCGCTGAAAGCCGCCCTTGCGCAGCGCCTTCGACGACACCGCATCCGTGCGCCACAGCGCCAGTTGCTGAGTTCGCGCCCTGTGCTGAGCGTCCGCCAGGCAGTCCACCAGGCTCAGGTTTGGCGGCACCGCGACGTGCCAAGCAAGCCCCTGGGTCAGCAAATGGGCTTCGAGGCTCTCGCCCCTGGCGTTGAAGATATGGCCGAGCACGCGACCGTGGTTGTCGCGCTTTTCGCGATCGAGCACCAGCGTGGCGCGACTGCCTTTGGGTATGAAGGCCTCGACCGCACGCTTGGCGTCCAATGCATAGGGCTGCGGTGGATTCATCTCCGGCGCATTGACGCCGATCAGGCGCACGCGGCGGCCATCCTTCAGGCGCACCGTATCGCCGTCGGTGATGGAGGCAATGGTTACCGTCGCGGGCTTCAAGTGAGAGGGCAGTGTTTCCAGCGCGCAATACCCCGCAGCCCAGGCGCCTCCCGAAAAACCTGCAACGGCAAACCACAGGCAAACAAAAACGCCCCGGCTTCGCAACCGGGGCGTCCTGGCAAACAGCATATCGAACTTACTTGCTGGAGATCTTGCCGCCAAAGCGTTTCTTGAAGCGGTCGATCCGGCCACCGGTATCGGCGACCTTCTGCTTGCCGGTGTAGAAAGGGTGGCAGTTGGAGCACACGTCGAGGTGGATGGCCTGCGCTCTGGTGGAGCCCACTTCGATGACGTTGCCACAGCCGCAGGTGGCGGTCATGGGGCCGTACTGGGGATGGATCTCAGCTTTCATGTTTGTTTGCCTCGGTGCTTGCATACCGCCACCCGGTCATTTACTTTCTCTCTGCCGGGCACCGTACGCTGTTGGTCTACGGAGCGCGCATACTACCAGAAGCTGACTGTTTTTCAACCTGATCGTGACGTCATCGATCAGGTTCCAACGATCCGGAAATCCCTTGATATTCACCGTTGCCGTTCCCTGCCCTCTGCGGCGCACCTTCGACTATCTGCATCCCGACAGCGCTCCCGGCGTCGAGCTGCGTCCGGGCACTCGGGTGAGAGTGCCGTTCGGTCGTCAAACCCTGGTGGGCATGGTCATCGCGCAGACACAGGACAGCACCACACCGGAGGACAAACTGCGCGCCATCACTGAAGTGATCGACGCCGAGCCGCTGCTCGATAGCGACGCGCTCGCGCTCTGTCTGTGGGCTGCCAGCTACTACCAGCACCCGGTCGGCGATGCGGTTTTTTCCACGCTGCCAACCCTGCTGCGCCGCGGCGCGCCCGTTCCCGACAGCCACCGCGAATACTGGCAGCTGAGCACACTGGGCCTCGGCCTCGCCGAGACCTCGCTGGCACGGGCAAAGAAACAGCAGGCGCTGGTAGGGTTTGTGCGCGATCAGGGGCAAGCAACGAGCGAGTCCCTCCTCGCCGCGGGCTTCACCCGCGCCATCATCAACGCCGTCAGAGACAAGGAGCTGATTGCGCTGGTCCGCGAAACGGCGCCGATTGCAACCTTCGACAGCAGCCTGGCGGAAGCGCCTCTGGCCCTGCGCGACGACCAGGCGCGAGCGCTGGCGGCGCTCGATTATCAACGCTTCGCCACCTACCTGCTGTTTGGCGATACCGGCACCGGCAAGACCGAGGTCTATCTGCAGGCTATCGCCCAGGTGCTGGCGTGTGGCCGCCAGGCGCTGGTGCTGGTACCCGAGATCAATCTCACCCCGCAAACCCTGGCGCGCTTTCGGCGCCGCTTTCGTTGCGACGTCGCCGTCATGCATTCCGGCCTCAGCGACCGCGAGCGCCTCCAGGCCTGGGCCGATGCGCGACGTGGCAAGGCCGGTATCGTCATCGGCACACGCTCGGCGATTTTCACACCGCTGGCGCGCCCCGGCATCATCATTCTCGACGAAGAACACGACCCCTCATTCAAGCAGCAGGACGGCTTTCGCTACTCCGCCCGCGACCTGGCCGTGATGCGCGCCAGCCGCGAGAACATTCCCGCCATTCTCGGCAGCGCCACTCCCGCACTCGAAAGCCTGAGCAATGCGGCGCGCGGCCGCTATCACCTTCTCGAACTGACGGAGCGCGGCACCAGCGCCGCAGCACCGCGCTGGCAACTGGTCGACCTCAAGGGCAGCGAATTGCGCGGCGGCTTCTCGGCGCCGGTTCTCGACGCCATGAAGGAAGAGCTTGCCCTCGGCAACCAGGTGCTGGTGTTTCTCAACCGCCGCGGCTACGCGCCCTTGCTGCTGTGTCACGAGTGCGGCTGGCAGGCCGAGTGTCGGCATTGCTCAGCGCGCATGACCACACACCTCGGACAGCGGCGCCTGATCTGCCACCACTGCGAAGCGCGCCAGCCCATTCCGGCCCATTGCAGCACCTGCGGCAGCGTCAACATTCAGTTCGTCGGCCAGGGCACGGAGCGCAGCGAAGAGGTACTCAATACGTTCTTTCCGGGCACCCGCATTCTGCGCCTCGATCGCGACAGCACCCGGCGCAAACAGGCGATGGCCGACGCCGTGGCGGAAATCCACCGCAACGAACCCTGCATTTTGGTAGGCACCCAGATGGTCGCCAAGGGCCACCACTTTCCCGCCGTGACCCTCGCAGTGCTGCTCGACGTGGACAGCGGATTGTTCAGCACGGATTTTCGCGCCGCCGAACGCACCGCGCAACTCATCACCCAGGTGGCGGGCCGCGCCGGACGGGAAAGCACTGACGGCAGAGTGCTGATTCAGAGCCATTACGCGGATCACCCACTGCTCAGAGGGCTCATGGAAGGCGGTTATCGCGGCTTTTCGCAGATGCTGATCGCCGAGCGCCAACACCAGCAGTTGCCGCCATTCAGTTTCATGGCCCTGGTGCGCGCGGAAGCGGCTGTGCCGGACGATGCGGAAAATTTTCTGCACGCCGCGCGAAGCCTTCTCGAAAAACATCTTCCACCGACGCCGGATGTCCGCTATCTGGGCCCGTTGCCCGCCGCACTCGAGAAACGCAAAGGCTTTCACAGGTACAATCTGTCAGTGTTCACCACCAACCGCAGCCAGTTGGGCGAGGCGCTGCGCGAAACCTGCCTTGCCCTCGAAGCGCAGAAAATACCGCGCACCTTGCGCTGGTCGGTAGATATCGACCCACAGGAAACAATCTGATTATTATTGAAATCATCAGGTTACAAGACGAATTTAAATGAAAACTCTATTTGTCACCTGCATTCTTGTATAATCGGCCTGACCAGCCGCAGAGCACCGAATATAGAAGCATCTTCACAACACCATGAGCAGACAAAGAGAATACGTCCCCCCCAGCCGCCGCAAGCCCCAGGCACGCAATACCAGGGTCAAGCCTTCTTCGCGTCAGCCGCTGCCCGGCTGGATGTGGATGGTGGGCGGCATTCTCATCGGCGCACTAGTCACCGCCATCATCAATGTCGGAGGTGGCGACAAGGACGCCGAATCCGGCGCCGAGATCGCAGCTAGTGAGGTGATGGAAGCCACGTCCGGCGATGACACCCGGTCATCATCCTCCCACAAACCGCGCTTCGACTTTTATACCCTGCTCAAGGAAAACGAAGTTCTGGTACCGGACGAGGACGGCAACCTGCCCGTCGCCAAGGCCGTGGTGATCGCCGAACAGCAAACACCACCGGAAGAGCAACCCAAGCCGCAGCCGGCTGACGTGGTGGCAACCACACCAAAACAAGAAGCGCCTGCCCCCACGCCCAGGCAGGAACAGAAACCCGCAACGCCGCCACAGCAGGAAACGACGAAAGCCATCGCGCCCGATCCCGTGAAGGAAGCCGCGCCCATCGTCGTCCAGGCGCCGCCGCCCATGCCCGATGCCGCGCCGGCCCCGCAGCCCGCCAAAGCGCCTGAGCCACCAGCACCAGCACCAGCACCAGCACCAGCACCAGCACCAGCACCAGCACCAGCGAAGAGTGAAGTCTATCTTCTTCAGGCCGGCTCGTTCCGCAACGCGGCCGATGCCGACAACGTTCGGGCCAGCCTGCTGCTGCTCAACATGCGCGCCAGCATCGAAAAAGTCACCACCGGGCCCAACGAGGTATGGCACCGCGTGATCGTCGGCCCGTTCAGCAACACCTCCGATCTCGGCAATGCCCGCGCCCTGCTCAGCCAGAATGGCATCGACAGTATTCAGGTGAAAAAGCAGCGATAAAAACTGGCAAGGATGACGTGTAGGGGCAATTCATGAAACCGGCTTTATCGGTTCGCGCAATTGCCCCTACGGTAAGGTGTCAGATGCCTGTTTCCCGTGCGTGAACCGAGGGGTAATTGCGCCAACCGATAACGCCGGAAAAACTGGCGAACGTGTAGGGGCAATTCATGAATTGCCCCTACGGTAAGCTGCCAGACGCCTGTTTCTCGCGCGCGAACCGAGGGGCAATTGCGCGAACCGATAACGCCGGAAAAACTGACGAGAACCAGTTCCAGGTACCGTGTAGGGGCAATTCATGAATTGCCCCTACGGTAAATTGCCAGACGCATGTTTTCTCGTGCGTGAACCGAGGGGTAATTGCGCCAACCGATAACGCCGGAAAACCTGGCGGGAACCAGTTCCAGGTACCGTGTAGGGGCAATTCATGAATTGCCCCTACGGTGAGCTGCCAGACACCTGTTTCCCGTGCGCAAACCGAGGGGCAATTGCGCGAACCGATAACGCCGGAAAAACTGACGAGAACCAGTTCCAGGTACCGTGTAGGGGCAATTCATGAATTGCCCCTACGGTAAGGTGCCAGACGCGTGTTTCTTGTGCATGAACCGAGGGGCAATTGCGCGAACCGGACAAGCCGATTTGCGCAATTGCCCTTGCGGCTACTACCTACATCAGCTCCGGCGTCATTTCCATACCGATTTCTCGCATCACATCGGCGGTGCTTGGCGCGTAACCCGATGTATCGCCACTGTCGCCCTCATCTGCTGGCGAAGTCGGTTCGGGATGAGCGGACGGCGCCGGGGGCGGCAGCAGTTCATCGAGGCTGTCGGTATCATCTTCCAACAAGTCCAGCCCCAGACTATCGCCCTCTCCAGCTTCGACGCCAAACACATCACCGGCATCCGCTCCCGGCTCTGCAGGCGCGTCAGTGTCCGGAACATCGTCGCTCGTCTCCGGAGCAGGAGCAGGAGCAGGAGCAGGAGCAGGAGCAGGAGCATCGAACACGATGCCGCCCTCCTCGTCCAGCAACAGCAATAGGCTCTTCCCTTCCTCTTCGCCTTGGTCAGGTGTGCCGTATTCATTCGCGACCTCCTCCGTTTCCGGTACAGGTTCGCCGCTGTCTTCTTCCTCTACCTCGCTGTCCCCCTCCTGGGCAAGCTCGACGAGTTCTTCTTCCTCCACCGCGTCGTCGGTCTCTTGCGGGGATTCAGTGGCAAGGTCATCCTCCTGCGCACCCTCCACAGCATCCGTCACCGCAGGTGGCGCACTTTCTGCCGGTTCGACAACCGTATCGTCACCAATCACCGGCTGCTGCGGAACGTCGGGTATATCCACAGGTTCCGCCGCTGCCACAACCAACGTAAAGGCCGCAGTTACGGGCTCGCCGCTGACCGGTTGCAGTTGTGCGATGACGCTCTCCTCGCCAGACCATCCCTGCGGCGGCCGCACGGCGATATAGGCTGGCAATTGACCATCCTGAGCGGATACCGTCCAATCGCTCACCACCTGGGCACTGGCGGCGTCGCTGCCTGCCAACACTTCGGAACCGACAGGCAGCCCTGTCAACACCAGCACCGCGATGGCGGCAGCCGCAGCTTCCGCGGGGCTGACAGCGAGGTTCAGACGCATGCGGTCGGCGTCCTGGAAAGTGGTTACCGTCAGGGCGAGAGTGACGTCGGTTTCTTCGCCGCTGGCGGCATCGTCTTCCGCGTCATCACCGCTGGCGCCGTTTTCATCGCTCGGGGCAGTAACATCATCGCCCTGTTCCGGCACTGTGGCATCAGCGCCCGCGGTATCGTCAGCGCCGTTTTGCTGCGTTTCGGCAAGTTCGTCGTTTGCGGACTCAGGCTCGTTATCGTCGCCAGCATCCTGGAATGGGTCGCTGCCTTCGCTTGAGGTGTCAGAGGTTTCGGGTTCCCCGTCGACCGTCTCACCACTCAGCGCTACTTCCTCGTTTTCCGTTTCATCGATAGAAGCAGCGGGATCTTGCGTCTCTTCATCAGCAAGAGGACCTTCCTCCTCCGAGAACGACATCAGGAAATCGCCGCCACCAGCCATGAACATCGAGAAACCGCTCATCAGCAGATCCCCACCGACAACCACGCCGCCCTCTATCGTGAGGGTAATCGTATGGCCGTTATAAACGGCCTCGTAGACACCGCCACCGATATCTTCCCACTCACCGTCGGCCAGAATGACGCTGTCGTCCGCTGTGCCGGTGATGGTCAGTGCATTATTGACATCCGTCATGGCAAACACATGCGCCACCGACAGGCCGGTGATACTGTTGGCACCAGCGATGCCAAGGTCGATCACCTCAATGTTTCTGAGGTTCGCCTCGAGCTCAGCACCCGTGACGGATTCGCCGTAGCGCAACGCCACTGTATCGCTACCCGCCAGCCCGTTGAGCGCATCACCGCCGTACAGCAGGCTGTCCGCGCCAGCTGTGCCGATCTTGTCCGTGATATTCACCGTGAAGTCTTCGGACACAGTGACTGACGTATCAGCGCCATCCTTCGTATAAGCAGTTACCACAACCGTGCTATTCATCGCTGCCTGAACCAGGCCCAGGCTTTCGACCTGCGCCTTGGTAAGGCCCGTGAGCGTATAGGTGCCTGCCGTGTAACTGACTTCGCTGGTGAGCAGTGTCGAACCCGCATAGAAGGCCGCATATTCACCCAAGCCAGCGAACGTCAGGGTAACCGTCTCCTCGCCGTCGGGAATGGTGGCATTGAGGTTGACGGGAATGATGTTGCCTTCCAAGCCAAAGCTGGTGGTGGGGTTGATGGTAATGCCGTCCGCCACCGGATCCACGGTGATGGAGAAATTGATACTGTCCGTTGTCGCCGGCAGCGTCGCTTCCTTGGTCAGCACGTCCAGCGTCACGTTCACCGGCCCGCTGCCATCACCGCTGTTCCAGTGCAGCGGCGGTTGTATGGCGATGTACGGCGGCAATCCGCCGTTCACCAGCGGAATCGACCAGGTGCCATTGCCTGCGTTGACGGCAAGCGCGGCGCCCGAGCCATCGGCACTGGGGCTGACGTACACCAGGAAGTCCGCGGGCACGCCCTTGAGCACGGCGGACACCACGGATTCGGAGCCGTCCGTATCCCGCAGGCCGGCGCCGGAGACCGGCAGGGCGATCCGGGTGTCTTCATTACCCGAGAAGGACTGCTGCTCCGGGTCGATTCCAAAGTCGAAGCCGCTGTTCTCCGCCGCGACGGTCGCGGTGGCTTGGCCGGAGCCAAACAGTGGAGCGGCATCGTTAGCGTCGTCGTTGAGAATCGACTCGTAAGTCTCAAACCACGCCTGCAAGGTCACGGTGCCGGCGCCGTGGGTCTCGCCGTACTGATAGGTGAACGGCAACACATTGCCAAAATCGACACCGGGGACCATGTAGTAGGTACCCTCCGGCAGCGCCGGCGGATCGATCACCGTCGCCAAAGGGTTGCCGTCATGGGTCAGGGTGCCGCCCCCGACGTGGCCGGCCGTATCGACGACCTGCAAGTAAAGGTTGCCGTCGACGACGTTGCTGAAGGCGCCGTCCACGCCGCGCTCCACCAGGACCGTGAAGGCCACGTCCTCACCTTCGTCCGCATCGCTTGCGGTAACCGTCACGCTCGCGGGATCGGTCACGGGAATCACGGGCGGCGCCACGCTGATGACGCTGACGTTGCGCTCGCCACTGTCCCCGGCGTAGGTGGTCAAGGTAACGCTGAAGTCGGGCGACGTGGCGTTGGGGTCCTCCCTGTGGTTGTCGTTCCAATCCGGCGGCAGGTTGACCGTGATACCGGCAAGCAGCGCCTGAAGGTCGGCGTTGTCACCCGCGCCCGATACCGTCCAGGTTCCCACGCCCCCGATGTCGTGGTACTCCATGCCCACGACCACCGTGCCCGGCGGCAGGCCGGTGACGGTGATGGCAAACTCGCTTTCACCGGAGATCTGCGCGACCAGCGCGTCGCTGATGGTGACGGACTCGTCCTCGAACGTACTGAAGTCTGGATTCAGTGCCCAGTCGACAATACCGGCTGGCTCTTCCTCCGACGCGTCCTCATCGTCGAAATTTTCGTCGATGATCAGCATCCAGTCGGCGGAGGCGCCCACCTGCTGCGCATCCTCGTCCTGGGTGGCGACGCTGATGGTGATGCCGCCGACACCGTCTTCCCAATCCAGTTGCGCGTCATTCCCGTTGAGGTGGAAGTGGATGCTGAAGGCATGCGCCCCGTTGAGCACCTCCTCGGGTACTTGCAGTTCCCAACGCCCGGTGTTGGTGTTGCCGTCCACATCGGGAATGTTGCCAATGTATCGCGCGTCTTCGACCGTCACGCCCGTGGGCACACCGTCGATGATGATGGTGGACAGCATCCGCTCGCTGCCGTCGTAGTCACGCTCGTCGTTTGCGTTGGGATCTTCGTCCTTACTCAGTTCAAGGTCGACCTTGAAGATGGTGTTGCTCAGGGCGGTGGCCACGGTGCCGTCGACGGCCGCCGCACCGGTGGTGGGGCCGCCCAGTTCGTCGACCGTGGAGATGCCGGTGATGACGAGTGTCGCCGCATCGGTCACGGCGGCGACGTTCAGGGTGTGGGTGCCCTCCTTGATCTCGGTCACCGGGTTCATGCCGGGCGCGGTGTCGGGATGCTGCACGTTGTCGGTGATCTGGTACCTCACCGCAAAGGCGCCCGCTTCACCGTGGGCGTTGGGCGCGCCCTTGGCATAGATGTTGTCGATGTCCGCGCCGGTCAGCACATACCATTGTTCACCGCCGTGGGTAGTGGTGGCCAAGCCTGAATCCGCAAGCTCCGGCCCGCCCAGGCCAAAGGTCAACGTGAATCCATCCTTGCCATCCACATCCGATTTCTTGATCCATACCCAGTCAAGTGTCTCGTTGCTATCTCCGCCGTTATTCAGACCGAAGCTCACCTGTCCCCAGGTATCTTCCTCAAGCCCGGTGCCGGCGCTGAGGGTGGATTCGGGCGACGGGGTGACTTCCAACTGCAGTTGGTAACCCCACTGCCCGGCGTGGCCGTCATTTTCGGTCACCACCGCGCCCAGCTCCGCCTTGACGACGCCGCTGAAGTGCTCTGGCAGCACCAGGTTGACGCCGGCGAAATCCGCCATGTCCACCAGCCAGACGCGGTCCGCGCCCTCGCCGCCGAGGAAAATGGCGCCGCTGACGTCGATGTAGTCCGGCAGGCCGGTGATGCGCAGCGTCAGCACCTCCGAATCATCGGTGTCGTTGAGCGATGGCAGTTCCGAGAACAGGCTGCCCAGCGCCACAGCGCCGTTCGCGCCGTCCACCTCCGCTTCCGTGGTTTCGTAGATGTCCGGAACGACGTCAGGCTCATCCGCCACGCCGTCCACCACCACGTCGATGGTCAGTTCCTGGGATGCGGCGGATCTATCCTCATAAATTGTCGGGTTGTCGGGGTCATCCGGATTCGGTATTTCCAGCACGTCCACGCTCACGGCGGAAACCGTCAGTTGGAAATCTACGTTGCTGTCCACCGGAGGCTGAATGGTCAGCGTTTTGCCACTATCGAAGCTCTCGATGGTGACCGTGCCCGCGGTGTCGCTCGCGCCGTAGACGACATTGCCGTCATAGACAAGTATCGCACCCTCCGGAATACCCAAGATGGTGACATCGAAAGTCTCCGACGGGTCGTTGCTCTGCGGCATGATGACCAGCGGAATGGCGGTATCTTCCTTGCCCCTCGACTGGCCGTGCACGGCCAGCGATACTTGATCCGCCACCGGGCGAATCAGAATATTGTCCAGCAGCGCGACATTATCACTGATATAGATACTCGGCGTGCCGCTACCTTCGGTATCGTCATCCCAGTCCACCGTCTTGACCTGCACGTCGATCTCGAAGCGGCCGGAGAAGTTCTCCACAGCCTTGAATTCCAGGGTATGCAGGTATTCCATGGGCACTTCGACGGGTGTCGCGCCATCGTAGGTCTCCACCACCCAGGTAGTGCCGCTATCCTTGGAATAACGGAACTCGGAGCCGATGGAATCGGTCGGAATGCCATCGCCGTTGATCAGCCGGGGCGAGAAGAGCGCATAGGTAAGTTCGTCGGGGTCCTCGTTGCTCCAGCCTGCTCCCAGATTGAAACCTCCTTCCACGCCCAGGGTGAACCACTGGTCCTCGAAGCCCTCCGTTGTGTAGGTATAGCTTGGGTTATGGCTAACGTCGTTGCCATTGGCACCGTCGCTATCGGTGTTTTCCTGTTCAGCCACGGGGGTAACGGTGATGGTCAGGTCGTCATTGATCGTCACCGCCGTGGAAGTCACTGTCTCACCGTCCACCCAGTTGGAATCCACGCTCGTTACAGTCACTGCCAACGTGAGATTGCTGCTACTGTGGGCAGGCGGGGTGACCTCGAAGTGGCCGAGAATATCTTGCAGATCGAAGTTGGAATCCGTCGACGCGATAGTGACAGTACTGCCAGCGGCAGTGAGTGTCCAAGCGCCGGACGCTGGCGGCGTAGAAATCTCCCAGGTGTCGCCAGCGCCATTCGTCCAGCTCACCCCATCGGGGCTGAGCGTCCAGCCAGCCGGCACGGTAAAGGTCACCTGGGTGATGATTTCCGTGCCGCCGTCGCTGCCGGTATCCGTTACGGAGATGTTTGCCAGGAACGCCACGGCGGTGTCTTCCGGCGTTTCCACACCGTCCACCTCCACGTCGCCCGCCACGGGCGTGACGTACAGATCGACAACAACGTCCGCTGTTTCCACGGTTGGCGTGGCCAAAGGTGAGTCGCTGTCGCTGTCCTGAACGTGCAACGTGATCTTCACCTCTTCCATGTCGCCACTGAAATCCTGGGGTGGCGTAATGGTGAATACGGGATTCACGGACGCGCTGACCGTGATCTTGTTGGCGCTGGTATCGATATTGCCATTGCTGTCGGCCGTATACGTGACGCCGTTGATACTCACCCGTGTGCCAGGTGCGAGCCCCTCCAGGGTATACCAGAACCATTCGGAGCCATCCGTATCACCAAAGCCTTCCACCAGGTCGGTGGTAAGCGTCAGCGTGGTGTCTTCGGCAAAGGTGTAGCTTGATTGAGCAAGCGTCAGCGTGGGTTCGTCGGTAACCGCGCGAACATCGACGGTGATGACTTGAGTGCTTTCAGCCGGATCGACACCAACTACGGGATCACGGCTGTCGTTTACTTCGTAACTGCTGACAGCCACCGTCACCGTAAGGTTTTCGTGGCGATCGTCCGCAGGGCTGACACTCAGCGCCAGGTACTCGTCCTTTGTCAGGTAATAGACGCCCGCCGCCTCATTTTCCGCCGGTACCGCGGTGGTATGCCAGTCGGCACTGGCGACGTTACTGCCGGACGTCTCGGTGATCACGATAGTGACCACGCCACCCACGGGGCTCAGTACAGTGGGTGTGCCCCCGATGTCGGTCACCAGCGTGGCGCCCGCCGTTGCGCCTGTGCCGGTCAAGGTCAGGGTGATGGCGCCCAGGCGCTCGGGGTGGTCGCCTGCGGTAGTGTCACCGTTCTGGTCTACATTGTCGCTAATGACCGGCAGCGCGAGGGCGAGCGATACGTCCGTATCTTCGTCGGTCCACAGGGATTTGTTCTCCTCCAGGCCGGGCTTGTCAGCAACGGGCGTGACATTGACCGTTACCTCCGTTTCCATCGGAAGTTTGCCCGGTTCCGTTACCACATAGGTGAAGGTATCCGAACCGTCGTGGTTGCTGTAGTTCGGGTCTGGGGTGTAGACCAAGTTGCCGTTGCCGTCGATCGTGATGGTGCCATGCTCGACTTTGTATTCCCCATCGACAAGTGGCACATTAACGCCAGCACCATTCTTGATGGTGATGGTTTCCGCATTGGCGTCCGCCGAGGTGATGATGGTGTAGAAGCCATCCTCCGGAACGGTGATCTCAAGCTCGTCCTCATCCCCGTCATCCAGCACCCTTACATTGAAGGTGTTGCTGGCGGTATCGCCATCGGCATCCTCGACCGTAAAGCCGAAAGTCAAATCCAGGTGTGCTACCGGATTGCCGCCTTCCACGTGATCCAGCCTGCCGCTGAGCACGAAGCTGTAGCCCGCGTCAGCGGAAGTGGGATCGGTAAGGGTGACGGTAAACACCAACGGGCCGTCCGTTCCGGCTTTCGCCGTGAGGGTATGGCCGTCGCCGCTCACTTCATAGACCAGGCCCACGCCGCCGGATTTAAGGCCAAGGGCATTGAGCGCGGTTTGATTGGCAACAACGTCAAAGCGGGTGTCGCCGTTGGTATCCCCGCCGAAGCTCACATTCAGGTCACCCGTTTTCGTCAATTCCGGGCCATCGGGAACACTGCCGTAAGGCAGGGACGCCTCGGACACGGTCACGTCTTCGGGCTCGCCAATTGCGGGACCATCATCCGTGAACGTGAGGCCGGAAAGGGTGATCGCCTGGCTGTCGCTGTCCGTATCCTCGTCGCCATCGGTCACGGTGGCCGTGCCGGTAAGGGTAATGAAGTTGCCCAGCGTGATGGTTTCCACATGGCTGGCCGTGGGGTGATCGACAGGCTGGTGCTGCGTAAGCGTGACCACACCATTGGCGTCGACGCTGACGCGGAACACGGTGTTGCCCGCATTCACGCCACCCGTGCTGGTGGCGGTGGAGCCGACGATGGCCGCGCCGCTCTGATACAGGTAAACGGTCTGCCCGCCGCTCTCCAGGTTTGAAGCCACCCCACTGGTCACGTTCAGGGCGTAGGCCCAGGCTATGCCGCCCTGCTGGCCATCGGCGCCAGGCACCGGCGCTGCTGTAAAGGCATCGGAGTAATCGCCCGTGGCGCTGCTGGTTCCACTGCCCACTGTTCCCGAATCGAAGGTGATCAGCGTGGGTTCGTCGAAGTCGCCATCGAGCCCTGTGGTGATGGACGGGCCATCGTCCTTGAACACCAGCTTGTCACTGATATCGATGGTTGCGCTCACCGCGTCGCCGTCGCCGTCCGTCGCGGTGACGGTCAGGGTAATGGCTGAAGGATCCGGCGAAATCGCTTCATCGTGTTCCGCGGGGTCCGGGTCCGCATGGTGGATTGCGCGGGACTGCGTCAATGTCACCTGACCTGTTGCCGTATTCAATTGCACGGTAAATGCAATCAACGACGGGTTGCCCTCGACATAGCCCAGAATCAGGCCATCGGTGACCGACAGCAGGATTCGCTGGCCTGTCGCCGTGTCGATCAGGCCGCTGTCGGCGGCACCGCCCAGTTTGTACTGGATGGACTGGCTCGCCGCCGCGCCGTCCGCGCCAAAATCGATAGCAAACGCGCCAGCGAAACTGACGGGGCCGGAGGCCACGCCCAGATTGGTTTCATCCACTTCCAGGCTTGCGGAAACGGACTGCGTGGTGATCACCGGAATATCATCGATGACTCTGACGGACAAAGTGTTCGAAACCGTGTCGCTATCCATATCCGTCAAGGAAACGGTGAAGTCCTCGAACAGGTCGTTTCTGCCATTGCCGGCGGTATGGTCTTCGCTGTCAGCCAAGGTATAGATATAGCTGACCTCCCCCGTGACGGCGTTGTACCCAGTGATTGCCAGGGTGTTGCCCAGCGCCGTGGTAATGGTCTGGGGCGTGAACGCGCCGTTGTTGACCACCAGGTTGTAGGTGTCGCCGTTGTGGGTGATGCTGAGGTTCTGGATGCCATCCGGCGCGCTGATGGTGAAGGTGCCATTGGCTGTGACACCGTGGCTGCCCACCTCAGTACCGTCTGGCAGCTTGCTCTCGTTCACGACGGCATCGCCGCCTTCGGCTGCCGGTGTCAGGTTGGTGATGCCAACTCCCGCATCCACGATGTCGATGGTCAGCGTGGCGGTGTCGTAATCGCCGTCGCCATCGGTCAGCCTGTATTCGAAGACATCCTGGACACCACCAGGCGTGCCCGGATTGCGGGTGTAGGTATAGCTGCCATTGGCGTTGATGACCAGCGTGCCGTACTGCCCCGCGATGGTCAGTGTTCCCGTTTCCGTCGGCTCATTGCCGGATACGTTGACGCTGGCAATATCGGTAACCGTCGCGCCATCCGCGCCCTGGCGGTCGTTGGTGATGACATTGCCGCCGATTTCCGCATGGGAGCCGGACGGCACCGTGCCGGTGTCATCGTTGGCGGTCGGCACGTCATCGATCACCCGTACCGTCAGGATGCCGGAATCCGTGCCGCCACCAGCGTCGGTGACGCTCAGGGGAATATCGAGGGTAATGTCATCGTTGCCCGCCGCGGAGTGGGTTTGTTCCGCTGCCAGTGTGTAGGTGTACGCCAGCGTGCCCGCCGTGGGCACGCCGCCCACGGAAGCCGAGGGCGTGAAGCCGGTGAGCACGATGGTTCCGCCCGGCACAGTGATGGAAGTGGAAGGCGTCGCTATGCTCAATGCCTGCAATTGTTCCAATGTGAACGACGTGCCGCCCACGGAAACACTGGCCAAACCGTCGGGCGCAGTGATGCTGATATTGCCGTGGACAATTTCGCTGGTGTCCGCTCCCGAGGTCAGTCCGGCTTCGTACACCGTGACATGGCCCGCCACGTCGTTGCCATTGAGATCATTGGCGTCGATGGTGGGATCCCCATCGGTCTTGCCGTTGATGGTGATGGTCAGGGTCGCAGTGGATTGATCGCCGTCGCCGTCGGTGATGGTGTAGGTGAAGACGTCGAACAGCGGGTCGCTGTCATCCTTCAGCGCATTGACGTCCGGATGATTGTTATTCAGCGTGTAGGTGTACGTGCCGTTGGCATGCAACACCAGGCTGCCGTAGCTGCCCGTAATGCTCGCGCCCACATTGATGTCGCCCACATGAGTGTCTGGAGCAACCGCACCGGCCTGAACTCCCGTTACATCGGCGCCATCTGCGCCCAGGGTGTCGGCGCCGGCACCCGCGGTGATGACGTTGCCACCTACAGAGTTCGGCGTGTCGTCTTCGGTGATCGCATTGGTGTCATCCCGTGCCGTCGGCGCGTCGTCGATGATTCGAATCACCAACGCTTGGCCGTCGCTGTCATCGTCGCGATCATTCGCGACAATGGTGATCGTGTCATTGGTCGAATCACCGGATACTTCCGGCGCGCTGGTCAGCGTGTACTCATAACTGATGGTGATCGTGCCATCACTGCCCTGGCTGTAGCCGTTCAGAACCAGGGTGCCGTACTGCGCGGTCAGGGTTTGCGGGTTGCTGGGCGACAGCGCCTCCACCTGGGCCTTCGTCAGGCTCAGGGTATTGCCGCCCACCGTCAGCACCAGCGCCGCGCTGGTGTCCAGACCGTCCAGCGCCTGAACGGTGAAGCTCGATACCACTTTTGTGTCGGCCTCCCCTGGCGCGCTGCCGGAGGTCAGGCCTCTCTCAAAGACCACATGGTCATTGACGTTGCCCGCTACCGGGTTCTCCGGGTAGTTGGGATCATCCGGATTATCCGGTTCCGGCACCGTTATCGTCACGCCATCATTGGCGCCGTTGATGGTGATCGTCAGCTTGGCGGTATCCGTATCGTTGTCACCGTCCGTGATGGTGTAGGTGAACACGTCCGTCAACGGATCGTCGTCGGGGTGCAGCCCTTGAACATCCAGGTTGCCGTTGTCCAGCACATAGGTGTAGCTGCCGTCCGGCTCGATCGTCAGGGTGCCGTACTGGCCGACAATGGTCAGGGTGCCGTTGTCGTCGTCGCTGTCATTGTCCGGCGCGTTGTCACTGACAACTGCCGTGACCGTCGCGCCATCGGCGCCCACCGTATCCTCGCCCGCATTGTCCTGGCCAGTGCCCTCGATGACGTTGCCGCCGACCTGCGTCTGGTCCTCGGTGATCTCGTTGGCATCGTCCACCGCTGTCGGCGCGTCGTCGATGATCTTGATCACCAGGGATTTGCTGTCCGTGTCGGTGTCACGGTCATTCGCGGTGATGGTGAACACGTCGCTGGTGTCGTCACCGTCAACCGTCGGCGCGGTGATCAGCGTGTATTCGTAATCGATGGTGATGGTGCCGTCGCCGGCCTGGCTGTAGCCGTTCAGCACCAGTGTGCCGTAGTGCGTGGTGATGGTTTGTGGATTGTCCTCCAGATCTTCGATCTGCGCTTTGGTCAGGATGGCGGTCTGGTCATTGCCGTCCTCATCCTTGTAACCGATCACCACCGCTTCATCGCCGTCCAGACCATCCAACGCCTGGATGGTGAAGCTGGAGTTCACCTTGGTGTCATCGGGGTCGGTGGCGGAGCCGTTCGGCAGCCCACTCTCGAAGACCACATGGTCCTGGGTATTGCCCGCTACCGGATTCTCTGGATGTCCGATCTCAGGGTCGTTCGGATCCGGCACCGTGACCGTCACGCCGTCGTTCGCACCGTGGATGGTGATCGTCAGGGTTGCCGTCGACTGGTCGCCATCGCCGTCCGTGATCGTGTACGTGAAGGTGTCCGTCAGGGTGTCACCGTCGATCATTCCCTGAACGGTGAGGTTGCCATTGTCCAGGGTGTAGGTATAGGTGCCGTCGTCGTTCAGCACCAGACTGCCGTAACTGCCATCGATGCTCGTGCCCACATCGCCATCGGCCACGTGGTCATCGGGATCGTTCAGCGTGCCCGCCTGTACACCCGTCACTTCGGCACCGTCCGCGCCTTCGGTGTCGGCCACATCCTCATCACCGGCGTCGTCCGCGCCCAGCACGTTGCCGCTCACGGTGTTCGGGGCCGCGTCCTCGGTGATCTCGTTGGCGTCGTCGCGCGCCGTCGGCACGTCGTCGATGATCCGGATCACCAGCGACTGCGTATCACTGTCGCCGTCCCGATCCTTGGCCACGATCGTGATCGTGTCATCGGTCGAATCGCCGGATACTTCCGGCGCGCTGGTCAGCGTGTATTCGTAACTGATGGTGATGGTGCCGTCCGCCGCCTGGCTGTAGCCGTTCAGCACCAGCGTGCCGTACTGAGTCGTCAACGTTTCGGTGTTGCTGGCGGACAGTGCTTCCAACTGCGCCTTCGTCAGCGTCAGTTCCTCACTGCCCACCGTCAGCACCAGCGCCTCGTCCGGGTCCAGCCCATCCAGCGCCACCAGCGTGAAGCTGGCGATCACCCTGGTGTCGTCCGCGTCGGGAGCCGAGCCGTTCGACAAACCGCTCTCGAACACCACGTGGTCCGCCGTATTGCCCTGTACCGGTTCATCCGGGTAGGCGGGATCGTCCGGGTCCGTCGGATCCGGCACCGTGACCGTCACACCGTCGTTCGCACCGTGGATGGTGATCGTCAGGGTTGCCGTCGACTGGTCGCCGTCCCCATCCGTGATCGTGTACGTGAAGGTGTCCGTCAGGGTGTCACCGTCGATCATTCCCTGAACGGTGAGGTTGCCATTGTCCAGGGTGTAGGTGTAGGTGCCGTCGTCGTTCAGCACTAGGCTGCCGTAGCTGCCATCGATGCTCGTGCCAACATCGCCGCTCACGTGGTCATCGGGATCACTCAGCGCGCCCGCCTGTACACCGGTCACCTCGGCACCGTCCGCGCCTTCGGTGTCGGCCACATCCTCATCACCGGCGTCGTCCGCGCCCAGCACGTTGCCGCTCACGGTATTCGGGGCCGCGTCCTCGGTGATCTCGTTGGCGTCGTCGCGCGCCGTCGGCACGTCGTCGATGATCCGGATCACCAGCGACTGCGTATCACTGTCGCCGTCCCGATCCTTGGCCACGATCGTGATCG
>Ga0265293_10005920_pt1 | contig 20032 bp, 22 predicted proteins | sample Munlanlewell138R_FD_192505 | JGI IMG/M metagenome (GOLD analysis project Ga0265293, IMG submission 192505) | Leachate microbial communities from a municipal landfill in Southern Ontario, Canada - Leachate well 138R | ecosystem: Engineered > Solid waste > Landfill > Unclassified | place: Canada... | reverse complement strand
ATATATCCCCCGGCACCTTCTCAGCCCCCACCACGACGAGCACCCGATCCTGGTTCCGTATATCATCGATGACATCGGTCATCCGGAGCCCGTACATCGTGAGGTGGACGACCTTGCCGCCGCCGGCCTTCCAGTCCCCGACGCACCGCCGCCACATCACGTTGTTCTCTACAAAAAAGTCTCCACCCCACCGGGCGACCACATCTTCGATGCTCTTGATGACGCCGGGATCGTCCGCGGCGAGGTACATACCCCGGGCCCCGAGCGCCCGCGCCGCAAGCCCGACGTGGGTCGTCACCCGCTGATCGCGTTCGGGCCGGTGGCCTATCCGGAGTACCGCGACGGTGGGCATCTCCTCACTCCTCGCTCCTCTTCGCCTTTATGACACCGTTCTCGATGACAAACGGCAGATCCGGGGTGTGCCGGCACTGACACTCGATCAGCGACTCCTGGATGGTCAGGAGCCTGACCGTCTCCCCTGCCCGCCGGATCAGGAGGTAGCGCTCAAGGCGCTCAAGGGATGCGGTGATCAGAGCACACTCTAACCCGGTGGATGCTGCCAGGTCATCAGTCGTAACGCCGCCGTTTTCGGGAATATGATGGTATATGGCCCAGTCCAGATCTTCCTCACGCACACCTATTCCTTTTTCGGGAAGACCGATATAGTTATTCATGCATCCAACGCACCGTTCCTGTAATACAGGCCGCCCGGGGGCGCGGGAAGGGGTACAATGGTAGACTACAGTGAACTGGCAGATATTGCCGACAGGCTCTTTGAGGCGAGTGACGACGACGACGAGCAACTTGCAGATGTGCTGGATACACTCGATGAGGAGACCAGGGATGCGCTCCTCACATCCGACTTCCTCAACGCCTACCAGGTCTTTTACTACTATTTCCGCGAGAGACCGGGCGATATGGCGAGGGAAAGGCTTCAGCTCAGCGCGGCATCTGACCTCGCCCGCGGGATCACTATCGACGAGATCGATATCTATGAGGTCATCTTCTACCAGAAAGATAGCGACCCCGGCCTCCTGCTCACCGACGGAGAGAATGTGCAGGCCAGGTTCAGCGGGCGGGGGGCATACCGGGAGATGGCCGGGTTCCTGGGTGAGTGGTTCTAGACCGGCCGCTTCCCGGCTGTGATAAGCCGTTCATCCACCCTCGCCGGCACAATTTTGGGGAGATCCCCCCAGCGGATCACTGCATCATCGATGAGGGCGAGCACGCCCCGGACCTCTGTTCCGGCGAGGGCGTCGAGGACCGATGTATCATCCCGCGTGATCCGGTTGCATATCGCCGTCGCCCAGGCGTCAGCGAAGGCGACGTCGGGGGAGAAGACCGTCACCGCATCGGCGACGCCGAGGCTGATCGACGGCCCCACCGTCGCCGACGATGTGCATATACCAAAAACTTCATCCGTCGGCGGGAGAAGGAACGCGGCACGCCCGCTCAGGGGAGATGCCCCTGCATATATGCCGATCCGGACTTCACGGTCACTCACGAGAGCGATATCTCCCCCGTTATCGACGAGGCCGAACACCGCCCCGGCCTCGACCATCGCCTCCACGCCGGCCAGGGCGATGGCACCCGCCACCGCCGCCATGGGCCCGACACCGGCCGGAGAGGCCGCCCGGACCATGCGGTCGGTGGTCTTTCCCGCAGCCTCCGGGAAGTACGGTTCAAACGTCGCAGAAAAATAGGGATCGGCGGCGATCTGCCGCTCGACTTCCTTCCGGGCGAGCATCATGCCGGCCTTTGCCGCCTCCACGTGCCGGGGGTCGTCGGCGAGTATGGTGGCGACCGTCTGCCGGAACTCGAAGTGCTCCCGTATCATCCCAGTTGCGAGAGGGCGGAGTGCGGGCAGGCGAGTATGCACCTGCCGCAGAGGACGCACCGCGCGGCGTTCACCTGGAGTCGCCACTCGTCATCGAAGGAGAAGACCTCCTGGGGGCATATGCTGATGCAGGCCCCGCAATCGATACACTCGGCCTCATCAAGGACGACGGCGTTTTCCATGACGCGGACGGTGACACCCATCTCTGCAAGGTGTTTCCTGACGAGGTCCGCGTCGCTGTCGGGTATATCGATCAGCACCTCACCGGCTGTTGAATCGATGTTCGCCTTCTCCACGTTGATGAGGACGCCCGTCTCCTTCACCACCCGGGCGATCACCGGTTCGCGCCCGGAATCTTTCTGGCCTCTCCGGGAGAACGTCAGCAGGAGTTTCACTGCCGCCACCCCCCGCCGAAGAGCTTCCCGAGATCGATCGCCGAGAGGATCCCGACCACCCGGTTGGTCGCATCCACCACCGGGAGCGCGCTGATGTTGTTCTGCTTCAGCTTCCGGGCGGCGATGTCCACCGGCTCGTCGGGCGTCGTCTTGACCACCTTCCGGGTCATGATATCCTTCACCTGCCGGAGCTTCCCGTCGGTCACAACAGCCTTTGAGACGTCGAAGGTGGTGATGATCCCGACGAGCAGGCCATCGTCGTTCAGGACCGGGAGGTGGTTCGTCTCGTCCTTGAGGAGCCTCTTTGCCGCCACCCGTATCTCCTCATCCTCCGTGATGCTGATCACCTGCCGGTTCATGATATCACGGACACGGGGGGTGATCGCCGTCTCCCGCATGGGCTTTACCCGCTTCGTCGAGTCGATCCGCCGGGTGGGAAGCGCAAGCTCCATCCTCCCCGCCTCTATCCAGCCCTTCAGCTCCAGCGCCACCGCCCGGGCCCGCCGGTAGCTGGAGAGCGATGATGTCCGGACCACCTCGCCGCAGAGCTCGATCGACCCGCTCCTCAGGTCGGCGTAGCTGACCCGGGCAAGGGATGGCCGGTCCCGCCGGGGGGTGCCATAATCGATGATATCGGTGAAGAGATCCTCGTCCCGCACCGCCGTGCTCCGGACGATACCGGTATCGAGCACCGGTATCGGGACGCCGACACCGACATAGATCGTCACCCCGTAGCCGTTCATCACCGCAGCGCGCAGGAAGTCCTGCCGCATCCCCTTCATGTCCCCGGTCACCATGAGCGTCCCGAACCCGCCGCCGGCCGAGTTCTGCGTCCCTTCACCGACGACCATCCCCTCACCACCGGCGAGGAAGATCGGGACACCGCCCCCGATGACCCGGAAGCCGGGATCGTTTGCGAGCGGCGAGAGGGTTCCGGCCCCCGAGTAGGAGACGTTCCCGCACCGGGGGAGGAGGCTCCCCATATACGTATAGAGTGTCCGGTCGGTGCTGTTCGCCGCCGCGTCGTAGCACTGGTAAGAATTCCGGGGGTTCAACATGACCGCCTGGTTCATATCTTCGAGCAACAGATCCGTGGTGATACTCCTGCGCGGGTAGCAGTCGGTCCCGTGGGAGGTCGCCCGGAGCTCCACAGTATTTCCAGCGATGAGGTCTTCGAGGACGTGGGCGCCGCCGTAGACCCGGTTCGGGGAGTCGGCCTCCTGGGTCGCGCCGAGGTAAGCGTCGACCGCTGCCAGGCCGGCGTATGCCTCAACATCGTTGAGCCAGACGCGTTCCATCCTGATCGGGGGGTCGGCGTGCCCGAAGTTGAAGAACGCCCCGGAGGAGCACATCGCTCCGAACGTCCCGGTCGTGACGACATCGACCTCCTCCAGCGCTCCTTCCTCTCCGAGTTCGTCGACAATAGCCGGCATCTCATCGGCGGCAACGACCCGGGCGTTACCGTCGCGTATCCGGGTATTGATGAGGTCGAGGGACTTTTCCATGAAGGAGTATCCATTCTGGAATATTTATAGGTGTTGATTATTACCTAAAGTAATACGGTGCGCGGCCGTCACCGATGACCTCCAGAATCTGCGCACCCCGCTCCGGATCTAAAAAAGGGATTTTTCGGTGTTCAGTCCCGCTTCCGCCGGGCTCCGAGGAGAGCGAGGGCAGCGAGCGCGGCAAAGGGCGCCATGCCCGCCTTCGCCGCCTGTGTCGGCACAGGAGAGAGCGATGCCGAGGCCGAGGCGGTGCTCCCGGCACCGACCTGGACGGTGGTCGACCAGTCGTTGTAGCCGGCGAGCGCCACCATGACCGTATGGGTGCCGGCGGATATGCCGTCGACGGTCAGCGGGGTGATGCCCTTGTAAGCGTTATCGATATAGATCTCTGCGCCGGCGGGTGAGGAGGTGACCGCGATGGAGCCGGCCGCGCTCACCGGGGCGGGCTGGAGAACTGCGTTGACGTAGCTCGTCGTCGCCGCCCGTACTTCGACCGATGTAGTGTAATCATGGTATCCGGCCATGCTGACCTTCATGGTATGTGTTCCGACACGGACGTTTGATACTGTGAACACTCCCGACGAGCGGGTCTTCCCCTGGTGGACGCCGTCGAGGTAGACATCCGCGCCTGCCGGGGAGGAGACGACATCGATGCGCCCGGTTGTCTCGGAGGGGATGGAGGACATCTGGGCGTTGACGTACCGGGTCACGCCGGCCGAGACCGTGACGGTAGTCTTCCAGTCATAGTAGCCAGCGAGGTCGAGCTCGATGTTATGGGGCGCTGCCGCGACGCTATCGAGCGTCAGGGGTGTGCGGCCCTTGTAGACCCCGTCCATGTAGACGTAGGCGCCCGAGGGGTTTGAGGTGATGCTGACCGACCCGTACTGCTGGATAGGGGTCAGGGTGAAACGGATATCCGACTGCTGCCCTGACCGAACCGTAACGCTGCTCCTATCAGACTGGTAGCCTGAGCGCTCGGCCTCGACGTTGTACGTGCCGGGGGTGAGATCCCTGATCGTGAGCGGCGCAACACCCCGGTAGTTCCCGTTCAGGTAGATCGCCGCACCCGAGGGGTTCGACGTGACGGAGATCGAGCCGTAGGTCTCGACCGGTTTCAGTGTCACGTAGATATCTCTGATCTCCCCCGCTGCAGGGGGGTTGGGCAGGCTGTCGGAGTGGACCTGGTAGCCGCTTTTCTCGACCCGGATGGTTTTGTAGGGCGTGCCGGTGGTGTAGAACGGGACGTCGAGCGATCCCCCGTAGGTGGTACCCTGGTACTGGCCGTCAAAGTAGACATCGGCACCATCGATGTTGCAATGAATGCGGTACCATGCCTCGTCCCCTCCGACCTGCGCGGATACGACCGGGATTCCGGCGCAGAGAACGAGGAGCATCATTCCAAGAGTAAGAGATCTCAGCATATTCTGTCTCCGAAAGGTGATTGATCATCCCTCAGCTTTTCCTGAGGATAACCATTTCTATTTGATCTATTCCGCGTTCTTCGCCTGTATGCGATAAATGCTCATCTTTTTTCGAATTACGCCCCAAATCTCCCGGGAAACAAATATCTGCCCGACGGCGCCCCCCATCCACCCTTTTATCCGGGGAGACCGTATGAGATACTGTATGGATATTCATGAGTTCATCACCGCAATGGAACAGGTCGCTCCGCCTGAGCTGGCCGAGGAGTATGATACCGGGCGGATCGGGCTCGTCGTCGAGGGGAAAAGAGAGGTCAGGACCATATGCTGCGCGCTTGACGCCACGCAGAATGTAGTGGAGGCAGCCGCCGCCATGAAAGCCGCCATGCTGGTCGTCCACCACACCCCCCTCTGGACCCCGATCACGGCGGTCAGGGGCCCGACATCACACCTGCTCCGGATACTCCTCGCCACCGGCATGAACCTCTATGTCATGCATACGAACTTCGACCACGCTGAGGGCGGCGTGAACGACATCCTGGCCTCAATACTCGACCTCCAGCGGACCGGGCGAATGAGTGCCGGCGTCGTCGGCGACTGCACGCTCAACCCTGAAGAGATCGCCCGCCGTCTCCCGGGCGGGGGGCTCCGGGTCTATGGAGAGGTTGACACTATCCGGCGCCTCGCGGTCGTAGGAGGGAGCGGATTTGACATCGACCTGATCCAGGAGGCCGCCGACCTCGGGGCGGATGCCTTCCTCTCGGCAGAACTGAAACACAGCGTGGCCCGTGCTTCCCCCATCCCCTGCCTGGAAGCCACCCACTACGCGCTCGAGGCGCCGGCCATGGAGGTCCTTGCATCCCGCATGGGGTGGCATTATATCCCTGACCCGCCACACGTAATGATAATTCCATGAGGGGGGTCTGGGAGAAGATCGCGGAGTACCAGGCGTTGACGGAGGAGCTCCGCACCTCTATCGAGGGAACCTACAAGGACCGGGGGCGAAAAGCGCTCGCCGCCGTTGATGAACGACGGGTGAAGCGCTACCTGGACTTCTACGTCGTTGTAGGGCACAACGATGAGTATATCGTCGAGGAAGACTTCTGCACCTGCAACGACTTCCTCTTCCGGGGGCGCGAATGCTGGCATATCCTTGCGGTGCGCATCGCAGAACGGACAGGGAAATACGAGGCCTACGATCTCTGGTACCAGGACGTATGGAAACTTTGATGCTTCTCGCAAAGAACTATATCAACTCCAAGCATACCAAACTGTACTACGTGATTTTCAATGCTCGAAGAAGAGTATACGCTCGATTATTTTCAATCTCAAGGATTTGAGCGGAAGGTCTGCAAGAGTTGCGGAGCGGCCTTCTGGACACGGGACCCCGAACAGGAGGTCTGCGGTGATGCCCCCTGTGTGACGTATAACTTCATCGGCAATCCGGTCTTTAAACCCCATACTGTTGATGAGATGAGAGAAGCGTTTCTCTCGTTCTTCGAACGGCACGGTCATACACGCCTCGAACGATACCCCGTAGCCGCACGGTGGCGAGACGATATTTACCTCACCATAGCGTCCATCGCCGACTTCCAACCGTTCGTCACGAGCGGCGTCGTCCCGCCGCCGGCAAACCCGCTCACCATCTCCCAGCCCTGCATCCGCTTAAACGACCTCGACTCGGTCGGGAGGTCGGGCCGCCACCTGACGCTCTTTGAGATGATGGCGCACCACGCCTTCAACACGCCTGAAGAGCAGATCTACTGGAAGGACGAGACGGTGGCCCTCTGCGACGAGTTCATAGCGTCGATCGGTGGGGACCTCGACAGGGTCAGCTACAAGGAGAACCCCTGGTTCGGCGGCGGGAACGCCGGGCCATCCGTCGAGGTGCTCATCGGGGGGCTCGAGGTCGCGACGCTGGTCTTCATGAACCTCAGCCGACAGAAGACCGACCGGCCGCCCGTCGATATCAACGGGGAGCCTTACTACCCGATGCGGCTCAATATCGTCGATACCGGCTACGGTCTTGAGAGGTTCGTCTGGGCATCGAAGGGTTCGCCGACGATATACGATGCGGTCTTCCCGGAGATGGTGAGCCGCCTCATGAACTCGGCACACCTCGCGCATGTCCTCGACAACCCGGAGTTTACGAAGATCATGGGGCTCAGCGCCCGGTTCGCCGGTGTCATGGATATCTCCGGGACAAACCTCTACAACCTCAGGAAGAAGGTCTCTGAAGCGATCGATGTGCCGCTGGAGAAACTCGAGCGGATCGTCATACCGATCGAGAAGGTCTACTCGATAGCCGACCACACCCGGTGCCTCGCCTACATGCTCGGCGACTGCATCGTCCCCTCAAACGTCCGTGAAGGCTACCTCACCCGGCTCGTCCTGCGGAGAACGCTCCGTATGATGAACGACCTCTCGATGGACGAGGACCTGGCCGACCTGATCGAGGCCCAGATGCAGGCTGTGGGTCTCGATGCCTTCGAGCAGGACGTCGGCGTGGTCCGGGAGATCGTCGGGAGCGAGGTGAACCGGTATGCGACCACGCTCGAGCGGGGATCGAGGATCGTCCAGAAGATCGCCCGGAACTACAAGGCAAAGAGCGCACGAGTCCCCCTCAAAGAGGTGATCACCCTCTACGACTCGCACGGCATCCCGCCCGAGATGGTGAAGGAGGTCGCGGCCGGTGAAGGTGCTGTTGTGGAGATCCCGGATGACTTCTACTCGCTGATCGCCGAGAGTCATTCGGCAGCGCAGAAGGAGGCAGAGGCAGCGGATCCCCTCGCCGCCTACCGCGAGCGTGCGGAGACCCTGCCGCCGACGAAGAAGCTCTACTACGAGCAGCCCTGCGAGATCGAGTTCGATGCGATCGTGCTCGACTGCTTCGACGGGTTTGCGGTGCTCGACCAGACGCTCTTCTACCCAGAAGGAGGGGGTCAGCCGTCCGATACCGGCACCCTGGTGACCTCGGAGAGCATGGTCCGGGTGGAGGAGGTCACGAAGCTCGGGGAGGTGATCCTCCACCGGATCACGGGAGGCGCCCTGAAGCGTGGCGACCGCGTGAAGGGTATGCTGGACGAGGAGCGCCGCCTCTCCCTGATGCGGCACCATACAGCGACCCATGTCCTCCTGCACGCCGCGACAAAGGTGCTCGGCGCCCACGTGCACCAGGCCGGCGCCCAGAAGGGGAGCGATGCGTCGCGCCTGGATATCAGGCACTACAAGCATATCACGCCTCAGGAGCTCCGGAAGATCGAGACCGAGGCGAACCGGATGATCATGGGCGATATGCCGGTCTACATCAAGATCGAGGAGCGGACGAAGGCGGAGCAGAAGTACGGGTTCTGCCTCTACCAGGGGGGTGTCCCCCCGGGCCGCGAGATAAGAACGGTGCAGGTCGGTGGCGACGTGCAGGCGTGTGCCGGGACACACGTCCGGACGACCGGCGAGATCGGGCTTATCAGGGTCATAGGCGTTGAGCATATCCAGGACGGCGTGGAGCGGCTTATCTTCTCGGCAGGGCTTGCTGCTGTGTACTCCATGCAACATATGGATGACCTCCTCCAGGAGGCTGCCGGCGTGGTGAGCGTCCAGCCCGAGAACCTGCCGGCGACGGTATCCCGGTTCTTCACGGAATGGAAGGAACAGAAGAAGGAGATCGAGCGCCTCCAGAAGAAGATGGTGGACCTCCAGATGGAGCACCTCGGTGGCGAGGTGGTCGATGGGGTCAGGGTCGTCGTCAGGCGCCTGGACGCAAACCCGAAAGAGCTCGTCGCCCTCGCAACCACCATAGCCGACGAGGGCGGGGTTGCGCTCTTCGCATCGGGGGATGGGAACGCGAAGGTTGTGGCGACATCTGGCATCCCGGCGGTGAACGCCGCTGATATCGTGAGGGCGGTCTGCGGCATCCTCGGCGGGAAGGGGGGTGGGAAGCCGAACCTCGCCCAGGGCGCGGGACCGGACGTCTCCCGGCTCGAAGAGGCGCTCGAAGACGGGTATAGCCGGATCCTTGAAGCACTTCATGGCTGAGAACGTTGTAGTTGTCCAGCCGGGCGATGAGCGAGCACAGAAGATCGCCCGGGCGATGGCGAGCCAGACGGCGAACGCGGTCATCCAGGCCTTCGGCGGCGGACCGTTGACGTCGTCGGAGGTCTCGAGGGCGATGGGGATTCCCATCACCACCGCCTCCTACCACATAGATAACCTCCTCGATGCGGGGGTTCTTGAGGTCATGGAGACCCGCTGGAGCGAGAAGGGGCGCGAAGTGAAGGTCTACGGTCTTGCAAACCAGGTTCTCATCATAGCGCCGCCGGCAAGCGACCTTGAGTCGGTGCTGAAGAAGTACGCGATGTACTTCGGCATCGTCGCCCTCGCGAGCCTCGGGCTCTGGGGTATCCTCCCAGTGCTCTTCCCGGCCACACAGGATAGCGTGCCGCCCGAACCGAGGCTCGCCGGCGGCGCGGGGGAGGAGGTCTCTACGTTTGGAGTCCCTCTGGATGCTGCCGCCGGCGCCCCGCCGGTCCATGACCTCGTCATGAGTTTCTTCCTCGGGGCCTGTGCGGTGCTGATCGCGCTGATGGCCTACGAGGTCTACTACTGGTGGCGGACGTCGCCGGGACGCCGGGCGGAAGAAGAGCGGGAGTAGGGGATCGTCGGGGACTCCGGAGCCTCACATCTGGGGCATCGTGCTTTTTTCAGGCTGATCTCCCGCAACTCCAGCATTCTGGTTAATCCCTCGCCATAGTGCGCTTCCTTGGGTTTCCGGGAACCCATGGCAAACCCGATTGAGCCACAACACACCTCGTTCGAGGATATAAGATATATCCCGACTTCTATGAAGCCACATTCTGTTTAAAGTTGCCACTGGAAGCAAAGACAATTTCAAAGAGTTCTAATACACTGAAATACACATTTCTCCCTAGAGTTGCACTCTGCTATCATGCTTGTAGTGCCGCCAGCTTAGGCATGAAATCGTGTACCAGATGCACTCCGAAACAAGATAGGAGTTAATATTCCAGTTGCTTGAGGTATGGAGAGAGAATCCAGGGTAGCCCACCAGGCCCAGCCGCTACATCCTGGTGAGGCATCAGGAGCGGAGCGGGTAGACTATCCGCCCATCGCGGTCCCGTCGTGGGAGAGAGAGAGAGAGAGAGAGAGAGAGAGAGAGAGAGAGAGAGAGAGAGAGAGAGAGAGAGAGAGAGAGAGAGAGAGCTCTTCCCGGCACGCTACGTTCTCTCGTTATCTCCCTGCGCCCTCACCAGTGGTACAAGAACCTTATCCTCTTCCTCGGGATCATCTTCTCAGGTAGCCTCCTCGAACCCCAACTCTGGGGCACCCTTCTCCTCGCATTTGCGTCATTCTGCACCCTCTCCGGCTCGCTCTACATCTTCAATGATATAAAGGATATCGAACGGGACCGGCTCCACCCGAAGAAACGATATCGTCCCATCGCCGCCGGCGCTCTCTCCCCGACTGTTGCGATACCGGCCGCCACGTTCCTCATCATCGGGGCTGTCGCGCTTGGCTTTCTCATCAACCCGATATTTGGGATCCTGTGCTTAGCCTACCTCCTGACGAGTTCCTCCTACACTGCGTACCTCAAGAACTACGCTATCGTAGATGCCATCACCATCGGAGCGGGGTTCGTCATCCGGGCAGCGGCCGGCTGCGCTGCAATCGATGTTATGATCTCGCCCTGGCTGATCCTCTGCGTCTTCCTGATCGCTCTCGTCCTCACGTTCGGCAAGAGGAGGCAGGAACTGCTCACCGCCAACACCTCCCGGGCCTGCCTCACCGAGTACTCGGTGCCCATGAGCGAGAACTTCCTGAACCTCTCTGTGTCGCTTCTGCTCATGTCTTATGCGCTCTACAGCGTCTCCGTGAACGAAGCATTGCTGATCACGTTACCGTTTGCACTCTTCGGGGTGTTTCGGTACGTGCAGCTGGTGCATCTCGATAACTTCGGGGGAAACAGCGAACGGATCCTGATGGACAAGCCGTCGATCGTCAACCTCATCCTCTGGATCGGCCTGACCGTTCTCATCCTCTATGGAGGGTTCCTGTGATCTTCGATCTCCACGTCCACTCATGCCACTCCCGGCGGTGCGGGTACATGCAGCCGGCGGAGATCGTGAAGACCGCGATCAGGCGAGGGCTTGCCGGCATCGCCGTAACGGATCACAATACGATCATTGGAGGTCTCAGGGCAAGAGCATTCGAGACAGAAGACTTCCGGGTCATCGTCGGATCCGAGGTTATGACAGACCGGGGTGAGGTGATAGGGCTCTTTCTCTCAGAGGAGATAGCACCCGGGAGCTTCGAGGATGTCGTTACAGCGATCCGGGAGCAGGGTGGTTTTGTCCTCCTCCCGCACCCCTTCGACCGCCTGCGCTCGACCGCCCTTCACCCACAGCCCGGTGATGCCAGTTATATCGATGGTATCGAGGGGTTCAACGCCCGTTGCATCTTCCAGTCCGACAACCGAGCCGCCGCTGAGTTCGGGCGGGAACACGACCTCGCGGTTATCGCGGGCAGTGACGCCCACTTCCCGGGCGAGATCGGAGGAGCCGGGATCCGCCTTGATGGTGACCCGGAAGAGTGCCTCCGGTCGCGTGACTTCCAGACCTTCGGGAGGCGAACGTCCCTCCTGACCCACTGCCAATCGAAAGGGTTGATCTTATGTCGAAGAAGAAACTCGTTCTGATCATCGCTCTTGCGATCGGCGTGTACATCGCCATGGGTATCTACGCGGACTTTTCCCGGCTAGTCCAGGTGATCGCTGAGTTTGAATGGATATACCTCGTTGCCCTGCTCGGCCTCACGACGGCCGGCTACCTCCTGCGCTACCTGAAATGGGATCTCTTCCTGAAGAAGGCAGGGGTAGCGCTCCCGGCGAAACAGAACCTCTTCGTCTTCTTCAGCGGGCTATCAATGGCTATAACCCCGGGAAAGATCGGGGAGGTCTGGAAGGGCTGGTTGATCCGGGACATCTCAGGAGAGAGCCTGAGCAGGACCGTGCCAGTGGTGATCCTGGACCGCATCACCGATATCTTAAGCTTGATCCTGCTCTCGGCCGTCGGGATCCTCTCCTACCGGGAGGGAGTCCCGCTACTAATCGTGCTTTTGATACTCATCGGTGGATTCTACGTAGCTATCCGGTCCGAATCCGTCTCGATGAGGATGCTTGGCGTGCTCGAGCGCCATGCCGGGAAGTATGCCCCCGATGCCCGGGCGATGCATACAACATTTGAGCAGGTGATGGAACCCGCCACACTCCTCGGCCTTTCGGCCCTGAACGCCCTTGCGTGGTTCTGTGAGTGCCTGGGATTTTACATCGTCATCATAGGGTTCCATGAGCAGATCAGTGTCACCCTGGCAACGTTCATCCACAGTTTCGCGTTGCTCGCCGGCGGGGTGAGCATGATCCCCGGTGGTATCGGCCTCGCTGAAGCCACCATCACCGGCTTTTTGCAGATCTATGGGCTCGGTGCGGCATCGGCCATCGGGATTGTTCTCGTTGTCCGGTTCGGGACATTCTGGTATGGTGTCATCCTGGGCTCGGCCGTCTACCTGGCGTTCCGGCGGCGTGTGATTCCTTCCCTTGACCTGCACAAAAACGCACTTAAAATTACAAACGGAGGAGTTTAGGTGTCATTTGTTACCAGTAGTCGATTGTTCAACAAATATGTATTAGCCTTGGTATTATTCCCCATATTCTTTCTCTTGGCTTTCCAGGGATTTGACGTAACGGATTGGGGGTTCCATTTCACAAATCAGTACCTGCTGCTTGAATACCCACTCTCTTCAATCCACATCAATCCGATGTATATTCTCAGTGACGCCGCCGGGGGATTGTGGCTTCACCTACTCGGTATGCCTAGCGTTTTCTGGGGGAAGCTTGGTGGAGCGATCCTCTTCTCTTTCTGTGCTTTTATCGTCGCATCAATTCTTGAAGACTACTTCCCGCAACGCGAGGTGTTTTTTTGCGTATTAACATGCTCTATATTTTTGACGGCGTATATCTCACAATATATCAATTATTTCACTTTCCCCGCGTTGTTGACTTTGATCTTCTTCTGGGTCTTCAACAAACTCATGTCAGTGCCCGGCAATTCCAGGGATTTTGCAGCATATGCATTTACGCTTGGATTCCTTTTGGTTCCAATCATTTTGAGTCGGTTTACGCTAATTGTAATGATACTGTTCCTGCCGCTCCTCGCATTTTATTATTGGTGGACAGGACACCCATTAGACAATTTCTCCCGGGGAGTAAGGTATGCAGCGGCAGGAGTGATTGTTTCAACAGGGCTAGTAGCGTGTATATTCCATCGATTCGGCATTTTAGAAGTTTATATCGATATAATTCGCCAACAGATACTCTATTCAGCAACGGATAGTGAAGTTTATGCATCGTATACATACAAGCATTCGATGCCCATGCTTTTTCGCTTGTACCTATCAGAGTATATTCGCACCCTGATCGGGGTCTTCGTCTTTATCGGCGGAATATTCACCATCGGTCGGTTAAAAGAAAAGATCAATCAGCACTGGATTACCCTTGGTCTTGCTATAGCGACCATATCCGGTCTGATCTTCGGCCTCGCCACGCATATCCGGGGGTTTAATTTCGCCCTCTCTTATATGCCGCGGGTGTTCATCGGCATCGTAATCCTATTTGCATTGTTATTCCTCTATCACCACGAGAGGTCTGACAAAAATCTGGCCCTCCTGCTTATCGTATCAGGAGTTGTTATGATCATCAATCCTCTTGGTTCTGATTCAGGAATATTAAAGTCCATCCACGCCTTCTGGCTCGCTCTCCCGCTCGCGATGCTCTGCATGTACAGACTTGGTAGGCAGACCGAGAACAAATTTGCGCAGACAACATCCTCACTCATCCCTACAATCCTGCTGTTGTTGCTTATCATCGGCATCTTTATGCAGGGGGGCAACGTCTACCGTGACGATCCAAATCGGCTCAACCTGACAACCCCGTTCCAGAATCCACAACTGTTCGGCACCTACTCGACGCCAGAGCGTGTACAGGTCACCGATGAGCTCATATCTATCATCGAGAGAGAGACTGAACCCGGGGATTACGTGCTCATGGTAAATTCTATGTCGATGTTCTATTATCTCACCGAGACACGGCCGGCATTGGGACAACCGTGGCTGTTTTTGTTCTCCGAAGAGGCGATTGTAGATTTAGAAGAGGAAAGGGTAAGAACAGGCGAGATACAGCCAAAACTCTTCATCTATCCAAAGGTAAACACCCGCGATAGGTACTGGCCCGGGGGCGACACCCCCCTGAAAGAGACTGATGAAGCTAAACTCGATTACCTCAAGGGTCAGTACATCGATACGTACCAATACCCCTATCTCTGGGAAAATGATGCATTCGCTGTCTATCGGATTCCTCTCGACGAGTAGTGCCCCGGTTATTCATAGGGCGGCAAATCACCATTTTTATAGTATGTGGCAATACTTTTTGGAACCTTAGCCTGCCCACGCCAGCGGTTGGCCGGGTAAAACGCAATCCCGGGGTATTACACACCCCATCCTTCTTAAACGGGTGGGAGGCCACGCTCTTGATTCCAGAGCATGTTTCAAAACAGTTATGAAAGTGACTATACATGACAGGCATAAGTCGCTAAGAATCCAGTATGCCTGATAGGGGTGCGAGATCATAAGACTACCCTAACTGAATTAACCGCTGAAAACCGATAATACACAGAAATCACACCAGTAGAGCGACCAATCAACTAGGCAACCCCATTCCCCACCCTAATACCCCGTCACATAGTAGTAGCCGCCGGCCTCCATCACGTGCACCGGGACCGCAAAGAGCCCCCCGATGGCGTCATCGGTCAGGATCTCCGGCTTCGGGCCGTCCCGCCAGATGGTCCCGTCCCGCATCAGAATGACCCGGGAGATCTCGGGGATGATGTCGTGGAGGTTATGGGTCACGAGGATGATGCCGGTCCCGGCGCGTGCGATCTTTCGGAGGGTCTTTCGGAGGATGTGGAGCGCGTGCAGGTCGAGGCTCGCCGAGGGCTCATCAAGGAGGAGGGTCTTTGGGTCGTGGACGAGCGCCCTCCCGATCAGGAGCCGGCGCGCTTCTCCGGAGGAGACTGCGGTCATGGGGCGGTCCGCGAGATGGGCAACACCGAGGAATGCAAGGATCCTATCAGCCTTCTCCTCCATATCCGGCGTCACGTCATGGGTGAAGAGCCCGATACTTGAGAAGAATCCCGAGAGGACGACCTCGCGGCCTGATATGGGGCGGGCAAACGTCTGCTGGAGGTCGCTTGAGACGATGCCGATATGGGAGCGGAGGTCGAATGCATCCCACCGGTCCCGCCCCCGGAACCGGAAGATGGTCTCCGGGCCCGGGGAGGAGGGGTAGTACTCACGCATGATCGCCCTGACGAGCGACGTCTTGCCGGCACCGTTCGGCCCGAGGATGGCGGCATGCTCCCCCTCGCGGATCGTGAGCGATACCGCGTCGAGGAGTCTTCTCCCGTCCCGGGCGACGGTGACGTTCTGAAACTCGATCAGTGGGTCTCTCATTCGAGCGGCTCCGTGGGTTGATGTACCCCGTTCGCCGGCTCAGGAGATGGTTCTTTCCTGCGAGGGGCGGCAACCGGGATTCAGCTGGAACGACCCTCGAGCGCCCGGGCTATCCGTTCGGGTGCATCAGTGTAGATAACAGCGATCCTCTTCTTCGTGGTCGTTATCGCCAGGGCCTGGGTGTAGCGGGACCGAAGGTACGTGCGGTAAATGAGCACCGGAAGGAGGATCACGGCGGCAGCGCTGGATACGAACCTCATCGAGGTCGGGTTTTCAAACCCGATGGATATATGGAGCAACGCCGCCACGAGAAACGCCCCCAGCGCAAGCACGAGGAGCCGGGAGAAGGCAGGAGGGTTGTTCTCCTGCACCTCCACCTCCACGATGGTATCCTTCGGGATTGTGATCGGCGGGAAGGGGGGACGCCTGATGCTGATGGTGTCATGGGTGATCTCGATCCGGGATCGCACGAAGAGCCCGTATACCTCCAGGGCCGAGAAGATCAGCGCGGCTGCCAGCAGGAGCAGGTTTCCCAGGGGATACAGGAGAAAGAGGCACCAGAAAAAGAGGGCGCCGGCAACGAGCAGGAGAGAGTATGGCGCCAGGGTGCCGGTCAGGCCGTAGTCCACCAGCGCCCCCTGTGCGACCTCCAGGGTGCCCCCCGTCGTCGCCCCGACCCTGGATTCATCGGCCGGCACAGTGTATCGATGACCGGCGGTGGCGGCGTTTGGGCACCAGCCCATCCACCGCCGTACCGTCTCCGAGAACTTCGTTATCATACAGACCCCCCTTCACCCTGCATCACTGTATCCTGGGCGTACATCGATCCTTTCTTCGCGATCAGGGTTTTTTGGTGCCGGCGCTCCCAGCGGATCAGAAGCCCGTACTGCGCCCAGAAACCGATCCCGAGGGCCAGCATGAGAGCGGGAATCCGGTCGAACCACCCCTCCCGGAGGATATGTGCCACGACAATGGCAAAGAGGACGATCGCCACCGGCAGGCTCAGGGTCCGCGTGATGCGCAACCGCCGGCTCATGTTGGCCCGGATGAACTCTCCGGCGACGACCTGCGCGTACTGCTTCCCTGAACTGATCAGGAAGCCGATGGTCAGCCCGACCCCGATGCCGACCCCGAGGAAGATAGCCGGATACCATGAGGCGGTATCCCCGACCAGGAGAAAGGTCACCACAGTGGCCACCGATGCGGTGAGCGCTGAGATCAGCAACTGGTTATGGTAGCGGTTCCACCACCCGTGCTCAGGGATGACCCCATCCCGCCCGGCCGGCGCCGCGACCATCCCGGGGTGTACCAGGGGAGCCGGCCGCACTTGCCCCTCCATCGGGCACCACCCGAGGTAGGCCTGGAGTGTCTTCAGGATGGAGATCAGACCACCTCCTGGAATCTTTGTACATCTGTTGCCGGCTCCATCAAAAGGAGCTCACCGGGGAGCCTCGCCCTGGATCCATCCCGGACGAGTATGCAGGGCAGGCACATCGCCCCACGAACCACCATCAATCCATCCCCTCCGGTGCGTGCTGCCGTGTCCAGAGGTAGAGGAGGGGAAACGTGATGACGCCAACAAGTATGACCCCCTGAAGAGTGGGAATAACCGGATATCCAAGTACCAGACGACGCAGAAGGATGAACCCGGCTGCTCCAAGGTAGAAGGTGAGTCCACGCGCGAAAGTGATGCGGCGCTCGCCACCATCGGTGAAGACAATCCGTGTCAGGAACATAGAGACGATAAGAAGGACGGGGAACCAGCAGATCTGGCTGATGGAGTACGTAAAGGAAGCGTAGAGATAGATCAGGAAGATAATGACAAGGAGGGTAGCATCGACCGCCTTCTCAATGGCGACCCTTCTCCGCTCCGTATCCTTCCCATCCTCACTCCTCGAACCGAGGGCATGGCGGAGGATGCTCACCGGGTTGGGGTCGATCAGGTTCTCCTTTCGCCGGTACCACACCATAACGAGAAAGTGTGCTACAGTGAGAACTGCGGCCAGCGGAAATGCATAGGCGAATGATATCGGGAGGTAGTCGCCCATGATGAGAAAACCAATGGCCAGAAATGATATCCAGTAAACTGCTCCAATTGAGCGCCAAAATTCTTCTTTGACGATAGTATCTATCTTCATACCCGCACTGCCATGCCGCCGGCCATCCTGCGGGATGTCCCCGCGCGCGCCGGAACCCGACTGAAGCTGCCGGCGCACCTGCCCCTCCATCGGGCACCACCCGAGGTAGGCCTGGAGGGTCTTCAGGATAGACATCAAACCACCTCCCGGAGTCTCGCGAAGAGTTCATCAGCCAGCCGGGTCGGGTCGTCGGTCTTTGTGAGCGTGATGCCCAGCTCATCCGCGTAGCCCCAGAGGAGCTCGATGCACAGGGCATACCGGGGACAGGAGCCGCAATCCCCCTCGTGCTCATACCAGACCTGCACACCGTGATCCGCCGAGATGAAGACAACAGCATTCGCATCGAACGGGATGGAACGCCCGAAGAGGATGCCCTTCTCCGCGTTCAGGCGCTCGACGTCGATCTGGTTGGCGTGAGCCATCGAGAGAAGCGTCTCCTCGACCTTCCGGTCCATACTGATGAGCGCCTTTGAGGCCGCCTGGCGGGATATGCGGAACCGGTCCGCGATCTGGATGTTCGGGAGGCCGCCGCGCCGGAGCTTCCAGAATGCAAACTGCCGGTCGTTCAGGGGGAGTTGCATGCGTCAACGTATGGAGGTTGACTATATAGGTGTTGCGATCTCCATCGGGGGCGAGGAGCGCACGGCCGGCGTCGGGTGGGGTGGGGATAGGAAAGTGGTGTCCGGGTTCGCCTTTCCAGGCTTGCGGCCTTTCCGGGTTCTCACCACGAAAGCGCCCGCTCCGGGGCGGGGGCCCCGGGGGAGGGGCGGTATGGTTTTTGTCGACGGGGAGGGGGTTCCCTCATATGCGCTAACTTTGTCGATAATTATTTCATCTCTAGAATAAAATAATTTATTGCATTAACTGCAGAACAGAGGATAAAACTGAGATGGAATTCGACTTTGATGCTAACTGGAAACTCCTGTTACAGTTTCTACCTGAGGGTTGGGAGGACAAAGCGTGGGAGCTCGGTGCTATATCACGGCGGCGTAAGATACGATCTCCTGAAATGCTGTTGCGAATCATCTTCATTCATCTAGCCGATGGTTGTTCGATGCGTGAAACCGTCACCCGCGCAAGAGAAGCTGACTTTGTAGATATTTCTGATGTTGCTCTCTTTAAACGTCTAAAATCCAGTTCAGATTGGCTTCGATGGATCACCGCCAACCTTGTCGAGCAAATCTATGGTCCTATACAAAAACCAGAATGGCTCCAAAACTTCAATACCCGTCTGGTTGATGCGAGTGTCATCACTGAACCCGGTAGTACCGGAACTGATTGGCGATTACACTACAGTATTGGCTTGTTTAGTCTCGCATGCGACCACTTCCAAATCACTGACCAAACGGTAGGTGAGTCTCTCCGGAATTTTCCCATTACACGCGGGGACCTCTTGATCGCTGACCGCACATATGGGCGCATCAATGGAATGAACTACGTTGTCGAAAATGGGGGAGATTTCATTGTAAGACTTGCAAACAAGGCATTTAAGATAATGAAAAACGATCACGAAGAGTTTCATCTGTTAGATCACTTCCGTGCTCTGGATTATGGAGAGATCGGTGATTTTGATGTTTTCTATAGGGATTCAGAAGGCAAACTCAGACCTATTCGCCTTTGTGTGATAAAAAAGTCCCCCGAAGTTGTAGAACGGTCAAAAAAGAAGGTTATCCAAAATGCAGACAAAAGACAGCGAACCCTCAGCGAAGAGACGCTTGAATTACATGAATATGTGTTTGTAGCCACTTCGCTCCCGAGAGATGTGGCGACTGGTGAAGAGATTATGTCGCTGTACCGAATGAGGTGGCAGATAGAATTAGCATTTAAACGATTAAAATCAATATTAAACCTTGGGCACCTCCCAAAAAAAGATCCCGACAGTGCAAAGGCATGGCTATCCGGGAAAATGATTATAGCACTTCTCGCAGATGCAATTATTGAAAGGGGGCGTTTTTTATCCCCTTGGGGATATCTACTGCACACCAAAAGACGAAGATGCGCTGCATACGCATGTAGATGAAAACTCATCGTGCCCATGTGAAGACGAGGAAGAGCTTGACATAAGCAGAGATGAAGAAAAATCATATTCAGTCCCGTTGGGTGAATATTCTGAACAGACGAACCGTTGGAGAGAGACGTCGTTTGCAGTTTACTTGATCCG
>Ga0265293_10005919_pt1 | contig 20035 bp, 14 predicted proteins | sample Munlanlewell138R_FD_192505 | JGI IMG/M metagenome (GOLD analysis project Ga0265293, IMG submission 192505) | Leachate microbial communities from a municipal landfill in Southern Ontario, Canada - Leachate well 138R | ecosystem: Engineered > Solid waste > Landfill > Unclassified | place: Canada... | reverse complement strand
CTGTTGCTGCTGCGCTAACGGCCATGGACGACGCCCTCGATCTTGCCCATTTCAAGACCCTACTGGAACAGCGGGCTGCCGAGCTGGATCGGTTGCTGGAAGACGCTGAGTCTCGCTCGCAATCGGTAGAGCTGGATCAAAGCAAGGTAGGGCGTTTGTCGAGGATGGATGCACTCCAGCAGCAAGCAATGAACGATGCCATCCGCAGTCGGGCGCAGCATGAACGCGTCCGCCTCCAGCTGGCCCTCAAGCGCTGGCACGAGGGTGAGTATGGCTGGTGCTCCCAATGCGGCGAGTTGATCGCCTCGGGCCGCCTGGAGTTCGATCCGGCCACGCTGCTGTGCATCACCTGTGCGAGTCGCACTGAGTCGGGTTGAAACCCATCACGGCTCGTGGCGTCAGCCCCAATTAACGAGGCTTCTAATGTATTTGATGGCTAAAAACTGGCTGGGCCGAACACGGAAAGTAAGTGTTTGGATGTGGGCGCTTCTGTGCCTTGTGTTGCTCACCGTATTCCAAGTACGTACTCATCACCTTGATGATCGTCTGTACTTCTGGATCAAGACCCACTGGCACACAGACGATTGGCAGGAACGTTCTGTTTGGCTGCCTGGCTATCGGGTTGAACTGGATGCTAGGCCGGTTCCCGGTGTGGACAATAACCTTTCTGGCCTGACCTTCGACCCTGATCTAAAACTGCTGTGGGCGGTTACCAATGGCCCGAACGAACTGCTGGCCCTAAGCCGTGACGGTGACGTGGAGCGACGTTACAGCCTGGATGGCTTCCACGATGTGGAAGCGGTGTCTTATGCCGGCAACGGTCAATTGGTAATTGCCGAGGAGCGTCGGCAGAGCCTGGTTATCGTGGATGTCCCCATCGACGAAGACGGCAAGCTTTCTTCTGACCGCTCATTGAGCCGAAACCAGTATCCAGCTCTGACCTTGGCACTTGGCAAGGCGGACAACAAAGGCCTTGAAGGGCTCGCCTACGACCTGAAAGGTGATCGCTTGTTTGTGACCAAGGAGCGTGACCCTCGCCAATTGCTGGAAGTGGGCGGCCTTCGTGCCAGCCTGGCAGGAGGTTTTTCCCTGCACGTGCGCGACCTGTCCAACTTGGTAAAGGACAAGGTATTTGCCACTGACTTGTCTTCGGTCGTCTTCGATCAACAGAGTGGCCACCTGATATTGCTCAGCGACGAGTCGAAACTGCTGATTGAAATCACCGATGAGGGCAAGGTGGTGAGTTTCCGCTCCTTGGCGAGGGGGTTTGCTGGTTTGCTGAAAGGCATACCCCAAGCCGAAGGCGTAACCATCGACGATGAAGGGTATTTGTACGTGGTCAGCGAGCCGAACTTGTTCTATCGCTTTACCCGCGAGACAGACTGACCAGTCAACAAGCTACAGTCAGGCGTGGCCGGGACGCTTGAACTGTTAGCGTGCGATTTTTACGAATTCTGCGGGTTCCCCATCAGGGCCTAGTTGGGCCCTGGTTTCAGAGGGAGTGCGGTGACCTTACCGTTGGCAACCGCCTTCAGCTGAATCATCTCGAATATTAGTCGCTGGTTAACCGAAGCCAGCCGAGCTACCTCCGCTAAAAGCTGATCATTCTCTGCACGGAGCACCCTGTTCTTTTCTTTCTCGCTCATCAACGCTTGATGCTTAGAGTCTCGCTGGGCTCGCACCGACTTGCCAACGATGTTGCGAATCCTTTCCGCTATGCTTGGGTAAGTGTTATGGATGAGTCCCGGAGTCACACCTGCGGCACGGGCAACGGATGTGATGGAAAGCTTTCCGTCACCAGCAATGAGATCGTCGACGACCTTGTTGAGCGCGGCGAGTGTCTTCGACCTGGAGCGAATAGGAGAGTCAGGGCCCACCGCCTGTCTAGTCATTTGCCGCCTCCTCCATTTCCTCAACTGGAGAAAGGCCAAGGCTGGTAATTACATCTAGTGCAACCTGCAAGTCGCGTTCTGCGCGCTGCCTAACAGCCGGGCCTGCATCCTCAATTTTTATCAGCTCTCGCTGTTGAATGTAGATGTCCTGCCAAGTGCTGGCGAAGACTTCATCGATCACCGAATTTTTGCACCCTGGACACCGTGTGGCTTCGTATAGACCAGCACCTCCGCAGCCCCGCTCTGTGGCGATGCACCAGCCGTGTCCAGTCGCACGAATGTTGGCATGTGGGGCGGTCTGGGCAAGCAAAGCAGCTCTATCCTTGATTGGAATTGCCCGCAATTCCACAATCTTTTCGCCAGCGCCCCCTGCCAGTGGCTGATCATCGAGCCATGATTCGATCAGGTCAATTTTAAACTCTGTCATCTGCTGGAAGATCTCATCAAAGAGAGTCAGGTCTTGCTGCGGATTGGATGCATAGAGTTGGGTCATACTCATGCTGCTGTGTTTGAACTGCCATTTGAGGTAGATCAATGAAGTGCGGCCCATACGGGATTCTACAAAGCATCTTGCATATGTTCGCCTGCATTGATGCGTCCTCAACGGCCAATCGCTTCCAGCGGCTTTAGCTATACGGTCAAACGCAGCATTGGATGCTTGCCCGCTGAGAGCCTCCACATATTGATCCTGAAGCCTACGCCCAGGAGTATGTCGTGCGAGAAATAGCTTTTTCGAGTCCCTTCGCGCTTTCTCTAGCCGGAGCAGGTGTTCGGGGTCATCAGGATTGGTAATTTTTGCAAGGAGCCTGATTTCTTGCTCCAGCTCCTTTCTGATAGTTACTGAATATTTAGCCAAAGCCTCAAGTGCACTCAACGTTAACTCAGGGACAAGATACTCCACACGACCTTTTCCGGTTTTGTGCTCTATAGTGGAAACCCAGCAATACAAAACGCCTTCTTTGACAACTCTACGCCAAGCCCCAACCTCGATCCCAATAGCCTCATCGTTGCGCATGCCGCTAGTAATCGAAACTATAAAAAGTACCGCATCCCTGCAACGTAGGGATAGCTGATCATCGCTTGGGTTGTATCCGATGCCGTTGATCGCTAGCTCAGACTTCATACCCTGAACAACAACCTCGCAGTAATTAAATATCTTTGCCAACTCATCAGATGGAATAATATCCGTCCGACCAACGTTCTTATTAGCGGCATCAATGCCTTTCATCTTACCGATTCCGCAAATCCGCCACAATGTAGAATTACCCCACGGATAACTCTGAAGGGGGAATAGCATATCGGCAGCAAAAACCCAAAGGAAATCGATAATTCGTAGCCGCCCATACAGCGGGAGCGGCCTTAGCTTAAGATCATGCTTACAATAATGAACGTAATTACTAATGTGGATAGGACGTACATCAGAGAATCTTTCAACACCAAGATCTTTAAGCCAGCGCATAAAGGGCATCACGCTCGCGACAGCTAAAGTAGTAATACCTCTCGCGATAGGGGGCTTTGATCGAGGCATTCCTCTTTTAAACCATGCGTAAGTCACGGCCTTGCAATCATCAATGAGTGCTTGAGGCAGGCTCACATCCCAATTTATGAACTTGAAATATTCGGCAACATTAGCCTGATCGAAAAACGGGCGAAGATCCCACTGTGGATCGCCTAGCTTACTAAGAACCAGCGTTTCACCTTGCTCATTAACGATAGCGCTAATGACAATAGCGTCCCGCTCAGCTGCACTCAGGCCTTTGGCTGTGATCGGCTGTGCGATAAGGACATCATATGCCTTAAGAAGTGCGTTAGAACTTCTGATATTCAAATCCCGCCTTCCCTTCTTTTCTTCATGAACTCAATTTTTTTTGCCCAAAACAAATGAGGAGACGACTCCGCCTTGGCCCTTGCTTGAGAAACTAATAACGAATTAAACTTCTGCTGAGTAAATCTATCAATTAACTGAATGTAGTCTAACTGGCGTTTGCGCCATGCCTCCCATTCATCAGTCAGATAGTATTCAACCTCCGCATAAAGGAATTGCTGGTAGCTGAATAGGCGATACAAATCCTCAAGTGTCCCGACGATGGCATAGCTAGAGCATCCGAGGCAGTGGATGAACTCAGAGCAATGATTGACCCCATCCTTAGGCGCCCGATTGCCGTACAGGCTGTCTTGGCAACCTCCAGGAGGAGTAGGCGTAACGTGGATTCCACGTAGCTTATCGGGAAAGGCTTCACCAACGAAAATTGCTCCCTCAGCCTTGATTTCGTCGTTGATCCTCAAATAGTGGTTGTCTGCAACCTGTGGCGTGTGGCCCATAACGGATGAAACTTCGAAAATATCCCCGCCGCTGAGCTTCCACAAACGGCTTTCCATCGTCTTTCTCAGTCGACTAAGTGTGACATTTAATCGATTCCCTTGGTCGTCCTGGAGCGCGTGTCGCTCGCATATGCTTCCAGTCGATGCAAAAATAGCGCTAGGGGTTAGGGTTACGATTTCATCCGAGCGTCCTAATTGGCCAGAACGATACAACCATACGCAATCGGAAATATCTTTCGACGCAAGCGGCACAAGCGACTTACTCATTTCAAGAGCTTTATTCAGGACTGCAACACCATCCAGCGGAATAGCACTGTACTCATCCAGTAGATTTGTCTGGCGTATCGTTTTGCTCTGGGCGCCTTTACCCCTTCGCTTCATCGTCGTTATTAAGCGAAGATTAGGAATAAATGGATGAGGCTGTAGGGCATCCCTTTTCATTTCTAAAAGCGGAGTAGTGTTAATGCCCGACCTTGCAGCAGTGATTATTAGCATCACTGTCATTGCCTCGCCACCGCCGCCTACGAAGTTTCCTTTATGTATAGCGACAAGATCGACCTTCAAAGCGCTAAGAAGCCTTTGCATTTCCCCAATGGTTAACGGATCTGCATCTTTAGTTACTTGGGCATTATTGGGAAAGGGGTTCGGTGGCAACAGGTCATCAAGGTCGCCCTCCACGAACCCGTAATCAGCCATAACGACCACGAGAGACTTGAAGCTGGTATAGTAATTCTTTGCTGTCGATCCGTTCGGATATTTCAATTTCAGCCACGAGACGAAACGCTCCAAATGGCGCTTGGTTAGATTGTTAGGTGTCGCAGGCGGTAACTCAACCGATCCACCAACTAGGAATGCTAGAAAATATCGTAACCCATTCGAGGAATAACCTATCAAAGTTGCCACAGAAAAGTTTCCGCCGTGGAGCAACGCTCTTATGGCATGCAAACTCTGAATTGCCCAGGCGTCAAAACCCACGCCAAGATATTTCGAATGATCTAGTTTCTTATGATTTCTTGGATTCCTGGGCAGGTCAATGTAAATGTCATTTTCAATGGACTCAAATCCCTTTTTAACGGATTGCAGAGAAGCCGTGTAGTTTTTTTGCCTAGCCAATGTAACTACCTCAGATCCGCTTCGTGGAATCAGCCATGAACATCATGTCGATTTCGTCCTCATGTGCAAGGACAGATTGAGCCTCAAGCTGATTGATAAGGTGGAGGTATAACATTGTTGTTTGAACATCTGAATGGCCCATTCTATCTCTGACATACAGCAACGGCTCACCGTCAAAGTCTTTACTTTTTCGAAGAGCCAGCAGCGTGTAAGTACCATAGGTGTGGCGAAGCATATGTGCACGAACGTAGAAGCCGCACTTACGTTCATAAGACTTCATAACATCCACAACAGAATCTTTGGAGTAATGCCTGCCTTCGTTGGTAAGCAAGAGCGCCGTCACAGATCCATTACCTTGCGATTTACGAATCTCACGCTGATGAAGGGAATAAGACCACATGTCCTCCATCAGCGACCAAGGCACATCAATGGTTCTCGGGCGGTCGTACTTGATATGCATGTCAGAAGGATCAAGAGCAATGCTTATCATCTGCCCAGAGCGCAGCCCTTTTTTTAATCTGGGATTGAAAACGTACTTTAGGGGGAATGACCTTGCCTCACAGGAGCGAAGCCCAGTACGAACCATGAGATGGAACAGTATTTGGTGACTAGGATCAGTATCCGCTGCAAGGCATACCTTGACCTGATCTTTGGTCAAAAATTTTGTCGGTCGCTTACGGTCACGCACCATCACCGATACTTTGGTGTTCTCGGCTCCAGGCCTCGCAACGTGCGTAAGGAGTCCCTGGTGAGAAGCCGCTCTCACCCTTTTCTCTCCAAAGGGAAGAATGGTGATAAGGCCGCGCTGTTTGGCCCATCGGTAGAACCTCACGACCAGAGCCAGGCGATTATTCACCGTGCCAGGATCAAGAGATAATTCTCCGCTAGACCAATCCCTATACCTGGAGAGAACGCTGAGACCGTGGGCCGGGCTTTCTTCGTTCCAGGCTAAGCCATTGGCGTCAAGGAAGGCGAAGTAATCGTATAGACGGCGTCCGTAGGCTTCCCACGTCAGATCGCTCAAAGACTCCCCTGACTCGATGAGTGCTTGCCAAAGAAAGGTTTGCGCTGGCTCGACTGGCCATCCCTCAGACCCAATCAGCAGCGGAAAGCCTTCGAAGGATCTACCTGCCAGAGTTAGATCTTTTGTTGCGAATACAAGCCTCATGCCGCTGCCTTAAGCCAGTGCTAATCGTTTTCCTCTTGAAGGCTGGAAACGGCGGTCCCAGACGCTTCAGAAGGTGGCGCGGACTGTACAGGATTTACTAACGGTTTCCACCCCTCAGATCGTTGTTTGATAGCACTAAAATAGGTGTGTCTCGGAGATCAGGACGGAATAGCTTTTCGCAGCTTGCGTAGAAATTATTGCAGTCTACTAAGGCAAAAATATTATTCATGGCTTTGCTGGGGTTTTCGACGCATATTGCGGACGACGCTAGTCACCACGCCGAAGATATCAAGTTCACTGGCTTCAGTAATTTCTATTGGTTGATAGGCTTTGTTACGCGGTACTAAGCGCACACTTGGTCTTAGCTCCAGCTCTTTGACTGTGAACTCTCCATGCAAGCCTGCAATTACAATATCGCCATGTTCTGCTTGTATTGAGCGATCAACGACTAGAATATCACCCGGATAAATTCCGGCTTCGCACATAGATTCGCCTTCAACACGAACAAAAAACGTGGCAGCAGGATGCTGAATGCACAGCTCATTTAAGTCTAATGTTTGCTCAATGTAATCCTGCGCAGGCGAAGGAAAGCCAGCGGAAACGCGCTCAAGGAACAGTGGAATCTTTAATTTCTGCTCGTTTAGATAGCCAGCATCGTAGCTTTGGGCAATCAGAGAAACATGCATTGGAGCCTCACAAAACAAAATAACTGTATATTTTAACAGTATCCGGTATTGTGTGTTTTTCTACAAGACAGAGTTTGGAAGGAGCTGATACGGAGTGGGATTCCGTACCAGCTATGAAGCATAAAACTTCGTGCTGACCTGATCTTGTGATCGGCCTTATTGAGTTTAAGCTGCCTATACGGCAGATCACTAGACAATATTACATGCAAACCAAGCCAGTACAAACACTTAAGCAATATAATTGCTTTTTACCATATTATTTTTGCAATCGATAAGCTACTGATTTATATAGTTATATCTTCACCTTTAGTAAAAGGGTAGTTGGCCACCCCTCAGAACCTATTTAAATGTGCTATCTAATAGGAACCATTTCAGTAGCGAAAAGTTGTGCAAGCTCATCTGCGTAAGCACCTCTAGCGTCTAGCCCGCTAAGCACTTTTTCAATCTCGTACACCAACCAGCATCATTCGTTCCGTATCAGTTCGCCGAGCGAACTGCTTATATGCCACCATAATTCGCTGCAAAGGTGTCAATAGCTATTAACAGAAGGAGAGAGTTATCGCCGAAAAACGGCAATGCAGAACGTTAAGTAGAACTGCTAGGGTCAACCGGCCAAGGTAATTGACGCTGAACCGGCCAAAATAGTTGACGCTCTATAAGTCATTTTTATTAAGATGTATCCTCAGATACTCTTGAATATACTCGAGAATAGTCTGACCACTGGATTCATCATAGCCAGTAACTGACTTATTAGGACTTTCCAAAGGTGGTTCACTCGGCGAACTCTGCTGTCCCACAGAATCTGCAGCAGGGCTATAAGCATCTAGCAGCTCAGCCTGAACATCTTCACTGACTTGTGCTTGCACCACTTCACCTGCTGACCCTACAACACTGACATCTTGTGTATTTTTGGCCTGCCTAGCATCTGCTTCTGGATTTATTCCGATCATGATCGCAAGCATATGGAACACATACCCTATTAAAGATGATGAATATTGCTTAATGCGGCCATCAGAATCGTCAGTGATTTTTTTTTCATTTTTATGCTTTACATATAGATAAGCATAAATCTTCTTCACCGAGGCACTCGTCACAACAATAGTGTTTTTGGGGCCTAAGTACTTCCACAGCATGCGATCACTATCACTTACAGTTTCTGGAGCAGTTACCTTGAGCCGCCATCGTTTGATTGGCAAAACGTCTGCGACTGTAGTTAAAAATGTATCAAGGTCTTCAAGATCAGTAAATCTGAGGCCTTGTTTCGACGTGGAGGTATTGTTTAACCAATAGTGAACAGCCCACAGAAGCTTGTTTTTGTTTGTTTTATAAAGCCCCCTTAATGCGTTAATGGTCTGGTCAATTTCACTACTAACAAATCTATCTTTTGGCCAAGCTGGCAATAAGGGCAAGCCGATAGCAGTTTTAATACGATTTTTGGCAAACAAGCGAGAGTTTCCGTGAATTGTCTTTACTCGTTGTAATGCTTGAGCTGTCCTTAGCCAACTCATTATCCTGTCTTCATCTAAAGCAAATCGGAGTGATGCGACAGCAACTGACTCACCTTGCTCTATTGCTCTTAAAGCACTGTAGCAATCAGTGACATTCGCCACTCTGCGACTCACAGTGGGCTGCTCTGATTCCAACTCAACTGTTTCTTGCGTATTTCGCGGCCCAATCATGTTTGTGTGAGGCTGTAGCCTCCTGATAATTTCACTTCTAAATACAGATAACTCAAGCGTAGCTGGAGGCTGTGCATCAACTTGAGCTTCAGAAAACTGTGTATTGATATAGCGAGTAGAAAGCCCTGTGATGTAACGCCCTTGTCTCAAATCTAGCGCCGGATTGTGTTGAGCGAGTCGCATTCCTAGCAGCAGGCTACATTCATGGATATAGTGGGTAAATGTTGTTTCAGGTGTGAGATGACCAGCTAGCCCAGCAATAGCACTGTATATATCCCGTCTGCTGTCCGGCCTAGCGTTGTGGAGCGTTTCGCGTAAATACTTAGCTTGCTCAATTGAATACCCTGTTAGCTGAGTAATGAGCTCTTGATCCCCATCCATAACCACCATAATGTTTGTCAGTGCACTATGACGAAGGTGGTGGAAAGTTAGATCTGTACAGCCTTGATGAATCAGAAGGTACTTAACCAGCTCACTGATCATGCTGCCATCGTAAGGTACAGTCTCACTGTGCGGGAGTGAAAACATTAAAGTGTTTGTTATATGGGGATACCGCGCTCGGCGTGCACCAATATAGTTTTGAAAAAACTCAAGCTCATCGTCAAGCAATGCAGCATGCAGTGGTATTTGTCGTAAAGCAGAGTCTGTTTTGTTATTTCCATATTTGTTATTAACTACAAACAGCCACGGGCGTTTTGAAATCTCAACATCTGAAAGTCGCAGCTTCAAGAGTTCACCGCGACGCATACCAGTTCGGTAAGCAAGAATTAATAATACTTTTAATCCATCAACTGCATGGTCATCTAAATCTGCGATACTACCAATCTGACACAGTACAGCTTGATAGATATGCTCAGGGATGTAACCAACTCTAACGCGTATTTGTTTAACACCTCCTGTCACATCCTCAAAAAAACTATCTAATCTTGGTAATCCAAACTGATTGCTTGCGAATGTGTGTAGATCTTTCAACCTTCCCAGCAAGTAGGTCTGGGCTTTAGGATCGCTTTTTGCTAAACGTATTTCCCAATATATGTTTTCCAGTTCGCTTTCATCGAGCGCCTGAAGATCCTGTTCGTTGGTGTAATAAAACCAAAGATTCTTCAGCTCGATAAAATACCGGTTCACAGATGAAAGCGCTAAACGAAGCAAAGAGTGCTGCAGCCAACGTATGAATATTTCAGCATTGATATTCACAGGTACAGATAGCAACTCATTAAGATCTTCTATCGCCATCGCTTCAGACCGCTTAAGACCTTGCCTCTTTGTTCTTAATGCAGTGCTTATCTGGTATAGCAGCCGATCAATGGTCTTTGTATTCAAGCTGACTTGGGGGTTATCGTTGCTCTTTATGACTCGATCACGCCAAGCACCAGCAAGAGAGAAAAAACTAAGCAGGTCCGGCTCTGCAACAGGCTTAGTTGTTGCGGGTCGTAACCATTCACTCTGCTGATCAATCAGTAAAGACGAGTTTTTTATGCGTCCTGAAGCGCACTCAAGTAAAGCTTGCGGAATATCGACATTGGGCAGCATCTCTGTCACTGATTGCGCACCAGTGCAGAATGCTTGCAAGCTATTAAATGACGTTTTTTGTTCTCCAAGTAACAATCTGTCTTTGAGCAAAGCCCAGACGCTACTTTGATTCAGCTCTTCTTGGCCATCGATAACAACACTACCTTCAGCGGTTTCGTTTTTATACGATAGTTTATGAGACAGAAAAGAGTAGATAAGCCCTAACGTAAAATTGTCTGGGTAAAAACGGTGCAGCGTCTTCCACTGTTCTTCTGTATCTTGCTGTTCTTTTACATTAAGTGCATCAACGTCTGAAACCCAAATCAGATCTATCCATAACCTATCGCTAATTCTATGTATAAGCTTTCGGTTTTGAGTCAGCAAATTGGCCAAGCTTACAACAGCTCTTGGGTTTGCCAGTCCACCATAGATAATTGCAGAAATAAGCGCATCCGCTAGCCGCTCTTGCTTTGAAGTTGGCGGTGCCGGCCTCGTTTGAATATCATCCTTCCATCCTTGGTACAGCCTCCCTGCTTCAATACCGTAACGGAAAATATTTTCTGTGCGACTAGTACTAGTACGAGGAACTTGCGTAATTGTTGGTGGAATATTTAGATTCCAAACACCATCATCATTTCCCCTAGCAACCATGCGTGCCAAGTTCTGATATGCCTGACGTAGGCGTCCAATGTCATTGTATTGTTGCTGTAAGAAAGCCTGAAAAAGCGCTAACTGTTGCTCAAAGTCTGAATGTATAACAGGTGGACTAGTTAAGGCAGGCAAGTGTACTGGCACCCACGCACTCATGTGTTCGCGCACTTGGGATGCTATTTTTTTATCTGCAGATTTGCGATCTTGTACACGCGATTTTTTGCCATAAGTTGATTTTTTATTCATAACTACCCCGGCCGCTAACTGCGCTAATCTTTAAACTCTTGAGCTTATCCTCTATAAACTGAGCGACTGTTTGTAGATCTTTTATAGATAGCCCACTAAAGCGGGTATAGCCTTCTTGCCCAGGTTTTGCGTGGCCCATCCAACTGTCTATAACTTCGCCATTCACCCGTTGATTGGCTAAAAAAGTTCTCAAAAAATGTCTGTGCCAATTGAGTGGTAACTTGAACACCGACTGAACATGTTCTTGAACGATTTTTGGCGTAATCAGTTGTACCCCATAGCCTCCTGAACTATTTTCTTTTAGTAAAAACAAAAAAGGGGCTTTAGCTGCAACAGCCTGATCTACAAAGGTAGCAACTTCAGGATTAAGGCTATGAAGTGTCTGTTTTATTGCTTTTAAATGTGCCATGTAGAGCTGTATTTGTTTGACTGCTATTTTGGGCAGCACAAGAGTTCTTGCTGATGACCTAGTCTGACGTGATTCTTTATCTGAGATGAAAATCTTGCCATTGATTAAGTCGATGCTATTCAAGTCATCAAACGGATGCTTCACAGGACGATGACCTGTCGTCATGTTCAATAAATGCAGTACGTAGTAAGTAAACGCATTATGGAAGCTCACCAACCCATCTTTGGGCTTGATGTTATCTTTTAGATGATTAAATAACAGGCTGATTACAGGCTCTTTTACAATCAGTTGTGAGCCACCAAGCAGGATTTCCTTAAAATGCTCATGACTGAGGAAGCTCAAGGCCGGCCGCTGAAAAACTGTTTTGGTAAATATCTCGTATGCTTCAAGAATGCGCTCATTGTTGTATTGCTGATAATAAAGACCGGCAGGCTGAACTGAAGGATCTCCAATGATAAGTGCAATCAGGACGTCATCAACTCCTCGTTGATGTAAGAAATAATTTACAAAATCGGCAATACGATTAACGGTGAGTCGTGTGTTATGTGCGCGATTAATGTCAGAGACAAAGCTATCTAAACTTGTCTTTAGCTCATCAGAATAAGCAGGTAATCTAGCTTGTGAGCTGTGTTGATATTCTGATAGTCGAGGCAAAGGTAAAACGACTGCGGATGCATGCTGATCGACTAACTTGCTAAAATTTGAGTCTAGTTTGTGCTTTGGCAGCTTAGGACGATATAACCAATATTGATCCCCATTTTCAGAAATGATGTAAGCATCGCCAACCCCATCGTGTTCGCTGATTCGACTTAGCTGTTTTGCTTGTAGGATTTGCTCAAGTCGTCGCCCTGTAGTTAACATAAGGTGCAGCAGCAAGATTTCGGTGCGCTTACTTTCTTCGTTTTGAGATAACGTTTTAATTAAAGCAGCGATATCTAGGCCTGTCAGACTGCTTAGTGATGTTGTTAAACGCTTTTCTCGTCGTTCAATTTGACTCGCAACAGTTTGGGCACGCATAGCTGACAACATAGCTGAGTGTCTTAAACTGGCAGGTGCAGAGACATCAGTCTGAACACTTACAAAAGTTTTTGTCGGTGCGTTATCAGCATGAAACTCTATTCGCTCAACAGTGCCTTCCGATGCGTCTCCCAAGAACTCACCAAGCTCCGTGTACACAGCTTCACTGTCATCTACACGCGGCTTTTTTACTACAGTTGTGATGTTGTCGACTTTTTCGACTACTGGTACAGCGGACTGAATGTCTATAGGTGAGTGCGTAGTTGGTTCTAGTATTTGCCCTGTTGCTCTTTGTGATTCTCGTGATGTGCTTGAACGCAGATTTTTTAACTTATTTTCGACAATATCTTCAATAATTCTGCGTAAAGGATAAAGCCTGCTTTTAACATCCTGCGGTGTATCCGCCTGATTAATATAGCTAGAAAGCTTACTAGCTATCTGGTCCAGCGGCTCCCAAGCTTGCGGAAGATTAATTTCAATCTTATTTGCTCTTTCTATAGCTATAGCTTGCCCAGAGTGTCCGTCAGCAACTATTTGTCGAAATATGTTTAAAACGTCTTGCAAGCGACTTAGTTTTTCAAAAAGATGAAAGTGCACCAATGCAGCAACTAAAATTAATCCTTGCCACTGCTCAACCGAGCTTCCTTTTTTTGGAATAGTGCACAGGAATGCTTCCACCGGGGCATTTTTAAGATGAATCCTGCTTATCCTAGTCTTCAATAAAATTTCTAATGATGCATCGTAAATATCTGAGTTATCGGTATCGCTACTCGGTGTGTAACTTTGGATATTTTCTAATGCCTGTTGCTTAAATTCTATATCTGTACTGTGCGCAAAAAATTTGGTTATGAGCTGATTCGATCTTTGCGTCAGCAAAAAATAATCTGCTTCGTCGTGGTCGGAGAACCATAACTTATCCATCGATCTGACTCCCCGATAGAAACGCTTCAAGCCCGGTAGGTACATCAACGGATTGCTCAATTCGTTTCCGCAGTTTTCCACGCGTCAAGGAAGTGATTTTTTGTAGTGCAATGAATGCTGTTGTTGGGCGAGGAGAGTTGAAGATTCTTTTAATTGCGTTCTTATCCTCAAGCAAACGATGTAAATATAAATACCGGTCCTGATTGCTATCTTGCAGATATGCGCCTTTTCCAATTTCGGTACACAATGCCCAGTTGAAGATTTCGTCATCTGAAATCGCCTCGAACACGATCACGTCAATGTGCTTAATTTTACGTAATCGCAACTCATCAATCAGATCCCAGTTACTAAAAAAAAGATAATAGTTTTCATCAGTTTTGATCACATGAGTGGGACAGTTTTTTTGCAACGTAATGAGCATATCATCACTGAAATTTGACAAAGACTGGCTGTACTTTGTAGTGAGTGAACGACTAAATATTTTCTGAACTTCAGCGTGACAGGAGAGATCGTCAAGTGGGACGGTAGTGAGGGTTTTGCTGACCATTTATGCCTCCAAATTCTTGATCACAGAATCTCAAAAAGTAAGGCGGTAGTCAATTCTGGCTGCTGAGAGCCAGTCTATTTAAGAAAAAGCGCGACCATAGCTAATCTTAAAGTACGTAATACTTCATAATTTAGAAAACACTGTTTTCAAAAAAATCCTTTAAAATCAATATGATGTACTTTAAAGAAGTATAAGGAAGGAATAGATATGTGGCGGGGATGGCCTTCGGAGGGCAGTACTCTATCCAGCTGAGCTACGAGTGCTTGCGGCGGCAATGATACGCATCTGCTCGGCATTCGTCCATGCTCTTGCACACTCCTGCCCGCTTATTACTGCGTACCTGAGTTTGGCTGTTCATACTGAACAGGCGGCTGGGCCAATTGTTGAACCTCAACCCACGCTCAAACCTCTCGCCTCACACCTCTTTATCCATGCCAGAAAAACACCAAAAGCCTCACCACCCAACAACTCATTAGCTTACTCTCCCCTATCCCTTATAATGCGGGCCAGGTTTTTATCTGCTAGCGACTTTTACCGTATTACCACAGGAAAACATAATGACCAGTGCACAACAACGCGCCGAGCTGCAACGCCAAATCTGGCAAATTGCCAATGATGTTCGTGGCTCTGTAGATGGTTGGGATTTTAAGCAGTATGTATTGGGCACGTTGTTTTACCGTTTTATCAGTGAAAACTTTTCCAGCTACATTGAAGGCGGCGACGACAGCGTCAATTACGCTAAGCTTCCTGATGAGGTCATCAGCGCAGACATCAAAGACGATGCCATCAAAACCAAAGGCTATTTTATTTACCCCAGCCAGCTGTTTAAAACCATTGCCGCAGGTGCTAATAAAAACCCTGATTTAAATACCGATTTAGCTACGATCTTTGCTGCCATTGAGAACTCGGCCAATGGCTACCCATCCGAGCCTGATATCAAAGGCTTGTTTGCCGACTTTGACACCACCAGCAACCGTTTAGGCAATACTGTTGCCGATAAAAACACGCGCTTAGCGGCTGTGCTCAAAGGTGTTGCGGGGCTTAAGTTTGGTCAGTTTGAAGACAATCAAATTGATCTATTTGGCGATGCTTACGAGTTTCTTATCTCCAACTATGCCGCCAACGCAGGTAAGTCGGGTGGTGAATTTTTCACCCCGCAGCATGTGTCTAAACTGATTGCCCAGCTGGCCATGCACGGGCAGAAAACAGTCAATAAGATTTATGACCCAGCCTGTGGTTCTGGCTCGTTGTTGCTACAAGCTAAAAAACACTTTGATGCCCACATCATTGAAGAGGGTTTTTTTGGCCAAGAACTGAACCACACCACCTATAACCTTGCGCGTATGAATATGTTTTTGCATAACATTAACTACGACAAGTTTAATATCGCACTGGGCGACACGCTAATCGCACCGCACTTTGCTGACGATAAACCCTTTGATGCCATCGTCTCTAATCCGCCTTATTCGGTGAGATGGATTGGCAGCGATGATCCTACCCTGATCAACGATGAGCGCTTTGCGCCTGCGGGTGTTTTAGCGCCAAAATCCAAAGCCGACTTTGCTTTTGTACTGCATGCCCTGAGTTATTTATCCAGCAAAGGCCGTGCAGCCATTGTCTGCTTTCCCGGCATTTTTTACCGTGGTGGTGCCGAGCAGAAAATCTCGCCAATATTTAATCGACAATAACTATGTTGAAACTGTTATTTCGCTTGCGCCTAATCTGTTTTTTGGCACCACCATTGCCGTGACTATTTTAGTGCTGTCGAAAAGCAAAACAGATAACACCACCCAATTTATTGATGCCAGCGCACTGTTTAAAAAAGAAACCAATACCAACACCCTGACCGATGCGCATATCGAACAGATCATGCAGCTATTCGACAGCAAAGAAGACGCTGAGTACGTAGCGATTAGCGTTGATAACAGCGCCATCGCTGAAAATGACTACAACCTCTCGGTCAGTTCTTACGTGGAAGCTAAAGACACCCGCGAAGTGATTGATATTACTGAACTCAATGCTGAGCTGAAAACCACTGTCGCTAAAATCAGTCAGCTGCGGGTTGCTATTGATAGCATTGTGGCGGAGATCGAAGGAGCTAAAGTCGCAGGAGGCGAAGCATGAACACTCAAGACTTAAACCAAAATCACCAAGCAACATTTGACCATATTAAACACCTTGCAGCCGCCGCAAAAGATGCAGGGGTTGCAACACCCTTAGACTATGCGATCTTTCAAGATCACGGCTACAAAGGGCTGTATGGCGGTATGGGCGCAAAAAATATTCATGCGCACAAAAATCTAAAAAAGAGTGACAAAATACTCGACCGTATGGGCAGCACCGAATTGGCTGCTAACTTGTTTCGAGCGACTCAAACCGAAGAAAAGCTACGCCGCGATCAGGTTCAAGGTAAGCAGCATGCCAACCAAACGCATTTTAGCGTTGGCCAAAAAGTACGCCAGACCATTGAAGAACTCGGCGGCACCATGCCCGAAGACCTTCCTGTTCCTGAAAAAAGTATTAAGCAGTTGGAGTCAGAACAGAAAAAACTGCTGACCAAGTCGGATAAAAAACAATGAGCCAGCCTAATATTTTAGATTTGATAAAAGATATGCCTATGGAGTGGACGGCAGTTGCCGAAATATTTCAACTTAGGAATGGTTATACACCATCAAAGTCAAATAAAGAGTTTTGGGAAAACGGCACCGTTCCATGGTTCAGAATGGATGATATTCGACAGAATGGTCAAATACTCAATGATTCCCTTCAGAAGGTTTCTGAAAATGCTGTAAAAGGCGGGAAATTGTTTCCTGCGGACTCAATAATTATTGCAACATCTGCGACTATAGGTGAACACGCTTTAATTACTGTGCCCTATTTAGCCAATCAAAGATTCACGTGCTTGAGCGTACAAACAAAGTTTATAAATCACTTGGATATGAAGTTTGTGTATTACTACTGCTTTCTCCTATCTGACTGGTGTAAAAAAAACACAACAATGTCCAGCTTCGCTTCGGTAGATATGGATGGGTTCAAAAAGTTTCTGTTCCCAATTCCTTACCCTGAAAATCCTAAAAAATCGCTAGAAATCCAAGCCAAAATCGTCCGTATTTTAGACACCTTCACCGAGCTAACAAGCGAGCTTAACGCCCGCACAAAGCAATACAACTACTATCGTGATCAGTTGTTAAGTTTTGAAGAAAATGAGGCTGAGTGGAAGCCTTTAAGCGAAGTAGCCGAGTACTCAAAGACACGCATCAGTTTTGCAGAGATTGATGAAGATAATTATGTGGGCGTAGATAATCTATTGCAGAATAAGTCTGGTAAAACTAAGTCTACCCGTGTTCCTGTTAGCGGTAACTCTACACAATACTGCGAGAATGATATTTTAATTGGCAACATTCGCCCTTACTTAAAAAAAATCTGGCAGGCTGATCGTATTGGTGGCACAAATGGCGACGTACTTGTTGTACGTTTAACCGATAAAGCAGTAAATCCACGATATTTATATCAAGTTTTAGCCGATGATAAATTCTTTGACTACAATATGCAGCACGCAAAAGGCGCAAAAATGCCGCGTGGAGACAAAGCTAAAATCATGGAATATAGCGTTCCCGTTCCACCTCTTACAGAACAAGCCCGCATCGTCGCTATCCTTGATAAATTCGACACTCTTACCACTTCACTCAGCGAAGGCTTACCCCGCGAAATCCAGTTGCGCCAACAGCAATACGAATACTACCGCGACTTGTTATTAAGCTTTCCCAAGTCAGCTATCCATACCGCCAACCAAACATAAGGAAGGAACCCTATGTCGAAATCCATGCTCAGCCTAGAAGACCAAACCACCGAATTTCTGCTCTACAGCGCGCCCAGTGGTGAGATAAAAGTTGAGGTACTGCTCAATAATGAAACAATTTGGCTGACACAGGAGCGTATGGCCGAGCTGTTTGGTGTACAGCGCCCTGCCATTTCAAAACACTTAAAGAATATTTTTGACAGCGGCGAATTGCAGGAAGAACTGGTGTGTTCCATTTTGGAACATACCACTGAGCACGGCGCAATGGCTGGCAAGACGCAAACTCAGCAAGTGAAGTATTACAATTTAGATGCAGTGATTTCCGTCGGCTACCGAGTCAACTCAACCCAAGCCACCCAGTTTCGTATTTGGGCGACACAGCTGATTAAAGAGTACATCATCAAAGGCTTTGCTATGGATGATCAGCGCCTGAAAAACGGCCAATTCTTCGGCAAAGATTACTATAAAGAGCTGCTGGAACGGGTGCGCTCGATTCGCGCCAGTGAACGGCGTATCTATCAGCAAATTACCGATATTTTTGCCGAGTGCAGTATTGATTACGATTCTAAAGCAGAAACCACTCGTTTGTTTTATGCCCATGTACAAGACAAGTTTCACTTTGCAATTACCGGCCATACCGCGGCGGAAATCATCTCGCTGAGTGCCGATGCCACTAAGCCGCTCATGGGTATGCAAACCTACAAAAATGCCCCCGCTGGTCGTGTCTTAAAATCGGACACTGTTGTGGCTAAAAACTATTTAAGTGCAAGCGATATTGAAGACCTAGAACGGACTGTGTCATCTTTTTTTGATTACATCGAAGGCATTATTAAGCGTCGCAACAGCTTTACCATGCAAGCCTTTGCCGAAAGCGTAAATAAGTTTTTAGAGTTTAACGAATATCAAGTTTTAGAAGGTTATGGCCGCGTCTCTCGCAAGGCAGCGGAACAAAAGGCCTATACGGAATATGAGCAGTTCAACAAGCAGCAAAAAATCGAATCTGATTTTGACCGTGAAGTGAAAAAGCTGCTGCACAACAAGGACGCAAAACAATGAGTAACTACAAAACCATTGCCGAATCGAACAACTTTATCGTACTGGATAAATACACCAAGTGCGTGCAGATCAGTGAAGCCTATCAAAGTGAATACGATTTAGAGCGTGAGTTTATTACTGATTTAAGCAATCAGGGCTATGAGTACCAGCCGGATTTAACCACCCCTGAAAAAATGCTGACGAATGTGCGCGTGCAATTGCAAACACTCAATAAAGCTCAGTTTTCAGACAGTGAGTGGCAGCGTTTTGTTATCGAATATTTAGATAACCCCAGCGATAACAGCATCGACAAAACCCGTAAAGTCCATGATGATTTTATTTACGACTTTGTTTTTGATGATGGCCGCATCCAAAATATTTATCTGCTGGATAAGAAGAATATTGCCAGCAATAAGCTGCAGGTGATTAAGCAGTTTGAGCAAAAAGGCAGCCAAGCCAATCGCTACGATGTCACCCTTTTGGTCAATGGCCTGCCCTTAGTGCAAGTTGAGCTGAAAAAGCGTGGCGTGGCCATTCGTGAAGCCTTTAACCAAGTGCACCGCTACAGCAAAGAAAGCTTCAACACCGACAACTCACTGTTTAAATACTTACAGCTGTTTGTGATTTCTAACGGCACCGATAGCCGCTACTTTGCTAATACCACTCGACGCGATAAAAATAGCTTCGACTTCACTATGAATTGGGCAAGGTCTGACAATACGCTGATTAAAGATTTAAAGGATTTTACCGCCACCTTTTTCCAGAAAAACACCTTGCTAAATGTGTTACTGCATTACTCGGTGTTTGACGTGAGCGATACCTTGCTGGTGATGCGCCCTTACCAAATTGCCGCGACTGAGCGCATTTTGTGGAAAATCAACAGCAGCTATCAAGCTAAAAACTGGAACAGCCCCCCTCCGTCACACTAGTTGTCCGCTTGATTAATTTTAATCGAACAGACAATACGGAGTTTAACAATGGCCTCTTACAGCACAGACTTCAAAGAACAAATGCTCAAGAAAATGATGCCGCCTAACA